>JAEEGI010020069.1_pt1 | contig 13420 bp, 7 predicted proteins | sample 8958751 | NCBI WGS metagenome assembly JAEEGI01 (sample SAMN16246545, study PRJNA631951) | gut metagenome | biome: gut microbiome; feature: rumen; material: KS-attached | host: Bos | place: Iran: Karaj | collected 2018-10
TATTTAATTAAAAGATTTCTTTATTATTTTTAAATCAAAAAAATATATATATACTTTGAAAAGTAATTCAATAACAAAATTTAAAAAAAAAAAATTCAATTTATTAATTTAATTAAAAATAAAAAAATCAAATATAATAAAATTAATAATTTAATAAAAAATAAATATAACTTAAATGATTCGTTCACGTCCCAGAACCACTCAAAATAAAAATAGAGTAGAAAAAAAGGCACAATATTCTGTAATGAATAATTATAAAAGAGATAAATTAAGAGACACATTAGTAGATAAATTCACTCAATTATTTGGTTCAGTATCAAACAAACCAATAATAGAAACAGAAGTAACAAATTTTTTAAAAAAAGATAAATTAAACGAAAATGATTTAAAAAAATTAGAATTAACAATAAAGAAAAAAATAAATACAAAACAATCAAAAACAAATTTAAAAAATAATTTAACAAATAAACAATTTCAAGAAGAAGAAAATATATATGGAACACAGGCAATAAATCAAGATAATGAAAATATAAATACATTAAATAATAATAAAATAAATAAAAAAGTAGATGAAGATAAAGATTTAAATAATAGTGGAATGAGTGGTGCAAGTGATTTAGAAAATTTTGATAATAAAGGAGTACAAGATAAGATAAAAGAACAACATATAAAAGACTATCAAAAATTAAAAAAAAATCAAAAACCAAAAACAGTAAAAATAGATTATTCAAAATATAATGATGAATGGGATGCAATAAATATGTATAATAAAAAGAAATTTGAAGAAGAAAAAATAATAGAAAAACAAAAAGAAAAAGAAGTAAAATTAAGAACAAAAAATGATTTAGATAATCAAGTAAAACAAAAAATAAAAAAAGAATATGAATCAAAATTAAAAGAACAAGAATATGCAAATATGGTAGAAGATCATTTAAAAAAAGTAGATGAATTAGAAAGAAAAAAACAAGAAGAAATAAGAAAAAGAGCATTAAAAGAAAAAGAATCAAGAGATAAACAAATAAGAGAACAATATGTAACAAAAAGAATAGAATATTTAAAAAATAAAAAATATGAAAGACAATTAGTAGAACAAAATAAAAAAGAAATTTTAGAAGAAAAAAAACAAGAATTAGAGAAAAAAAAAGAGGAATATTTAGCATTAAAAAAAACAATGAAAGATAATGAATTAAGAAAACAAGTTTTAGCAGAACAATTAAGAAAAGAAAAAGATGAAGATATAAGAATAATGGAAGATCATGCACAAGAAGAAATAAAAAGAGAAAATGAAAGAAAAGCATATTTCAAAAGAATTGAAAGAAATGCAAATTCTTTTGCTGATAATGCAGTTGCCACAGTATTAAAAGAACAAAAAGAAAAATTAGATGAAGAAAATAGAAAATTAAAACAATATGAAATTGATAAAGAAAATAAATTAATTGAAGAAGATAAAAGAAGAGAAAAAGAAATTAGAGAAGGAAAAGTTAATTATAGACATTATTTAGATAAACAAGTTAATGATAGAAAAATTAGAGATAATTATGAACATGAAGTTGATTTAGCTCAAGCTAGAATATGGAAAAATGATGTTGAAAGATATAATAAAAGAGAAAAAGAAGTTGCTAAAACTATTAGAGAAATGAATATTAGAAATTTAAAAGCTTTAGATGAATTAGTTAAAATTGGAAAAGGAAATGTTGAACATGGAATGAGTGAAAATGAGAAATTAATGAATAGAGAAATTCTTGAAAAAGCTTATGAGTAATTTTTTTATTTTTTTTTAATATTTTTTTTTTTAATTGTTTTTTAATTTAGAATTTAATTGTTTTTTATTTTTTTTTTATTTTTGTAGAATAATAATTTTGTATAATATTTAATTAATTAATTTATGTCAAGGAATCAGTATCAAGCAAATTTGACAAATTTTTTTAATTTTAAAGAAGGACAACAAACTAATTTTTCAGTTGAACTTTTAAAAAAATCAAAAGAATTGATATTAGACACGAATAAATATTTAGATTATTCATCATATTATAATAACCTAACAATGGTTCATTCATTTAAATTACCTAATATAAAAGATTATCCCATTAGAACGAATGAAAGTATAATTCCAATAAAAGAATATAATAAAATGGTTATTTATAATAAAAATATTTTAAATTCTCATAGAACAATTGAAAAAAATAATAAAAAAATAAAAGAAGAAAAACCAAAATCACAAGAAGAATCTTCTGATAATACAATTAATTTAAAAAGTTTCTTAATTTATATTGATAAATTTAATAATATGAATGGTGTTATTCATAAATATATTACATATAAAGAAACTTATTTTGTAAATAAACATAAAGATGGAAATAAAAAATTACTTTTACAATATGTTAATAAAAATTATTATAATGATAATTTATTACCTTTTGATGATAATCCAATATTTAAAAAAGAAAATGTTTTTATGATAAAAGATATTGAAGTTAAATTAAGATGTGATCCTTTAATTTTAATTTTTATTGATGAAAATGGAAAAAAAAATTCTAAAATAAAATTTCCTTTTAATTGCATTCCTTTCTTTTATGGAATAAATTTTGATACTTTTAAATTATTTTTTTTTTCTGTTATTGATTATAATTATAAAAAAAATAATTTTAAGTTAAATGACAAAAAATTTAATCAACAATATGATTTTATTTTAAATAATAGTAATTTATATGAAACAGATTGTTTCTTATTGAATTATAATAATATTCCTAATTTTAAATATGATTGGATTATTAATAAAGAAAATTTATTAAAAAAATACAAACTAAAAATTAAAATGCCTAAAATTAAAGTAAGATTTAAATATCAAAATGGGCATAAAACAACATTAATAAAATCTTTAGATTCAACACATATGTCTTATCTAATATTAGAAAATTTTAAAGATTGGGATTTATTTTTATTAAATTCTTTTTGTATAATAAAAGAATTTAGAAATACTATTAATTCAGCTTTGAGTTATAATCCTAATTTACATAATAAAAATATTAAAATTGATTTAGATGATACAAAAATAAAATTAAATAAAAAAAGTTATTCTAAATTCTCTACTGTATTTTTTATAACATTATATGATGATTTAGGAGGAAAAAATTATTATTTTGAAATTAAAACACCTCAAATTTTAATTAATTATCAAAGTGATATGATAAAATTATATGAAAAAATGTATGAATTAAATATGAAAGAAGCAATTCAATTAAATAAAATGAGAAAATCATTTTGGCCTGAAGATATGATTAATAGATGTTTAATAGTAAATGAAAATATGAAAGATAAAAAAGTTGAAACTTTTTTAGAATTAGATGAAAAAATTTTTGAATTTGATAATGATTTATTAAAATTTATTAAAAGACAAGATTCTTTTTTAAATGAAATAATTAAGAATAAATCTTTACTAAAAATTATTATTATTTTTCCTAATATAATTTGGTATGATTCAAGTGATTTAAATCAAAGAAAATATAATTTATCAAGACAAGAATTTGAACAACTTTTTGAATTACCTATTATGAATTGGTATACTTTTATTCTTCAAAATTTTAAAAAAATTAAGAATTCTCAAAATAATAGAGCTGTTAATTTTAGGGGCGTTGAAAAAAAAAATACAGTTATTTCAAGTTCTGTTAGAAATTTAAAAAGAATAAGACAAAAAAGTTTAAGAAATGTAACTAAAGGATATTCAAAATATAAAGAACTTTTAAATGATGAATAAAATAATTTTTTTTTAAAACAAATAAATTGTTTATAATGTATATTATAAAGATTAAAAATTTGTTTTTAAGTTATATTTTAACTATATAATATGAATTTACTTTATTTACATTTTAAATTTTTTATATTCTATATTCATTGATACTAAATATCTAATTATAAAATAGTTGAAAAAATCTTCAAATAAATAAAATAAGAGTTTTAAATTTATTGTAGTTAACCAAATATCCATTGCAACAATAAAACATAAATAACATTCACATAAAGTCATTGAATAAATATTACTGAATTTAATAGTAATTAATGCAATTGAAATATTTAAAAATAAAAAAATACTATGACTAATTTTTTCTGGATTTAAATTCTTTTTTGATATTATTACTTGAATTATTATTTCAAATATAATAAATAAATAATAACATATATTGTATATAACAAATTTTTTATGAGTTTCTTCTAAAAATTTTTCTAAGTCTTTTTCATTTTTTATTAAATCAGGAATATTTCCTTTTTCTTTTTTATCTTGAAATGTATTATATTCAGTAGACATTAAATTATCAGAACAAATTGAAATATTATCTTTATCATTTTTTTCATTTTTAATTTCTTCATTTTGATTTTCCATTAAATATTAACTTATTATAAGAAAAAATTTTAAATTTAATAATTTTAAAAAAAAATTGGAATATTAATTAATATATTTTTTTTTAATTTTTTTTATTTTCTTTTTGAAGAATTACTTGTTTTAGGAGGAGGTTGAAATTTTTGTTTTTTTTTATTAAATCTTTTATTATTCTTTTTTCCTTCATCAATTGATTTTTCTAAATTTTCTTCACTTTCTTCAATAACAGTTTTATTTTGTTTAAATAAACTTGATAATTTATTAGTTTTTAATTGTAAACAATAATCATGATATTCTTCAATTAAAGCATAATATTTTTTTTGTTGTTTTTGAATATATTCATTTAATTCATTTTGCTTTTGTTCAGTTGAATAATCATATTCGGTTCCTTTAATGTCTACTTTAAAATTATTATTTTGAATTTCAATATATCGATCATTCAAAAATGGAGAAAATTGATTTATTATTTTTAATTTACTTAAACAGTTTATATATGCAAAAAATTTTCCAAATTTATCAATTTCTTTAAAATGTTCATATAATCCTATATCATATTCTGTTTTTTCAAAATATGTTCTGATTTTATTTTTTAAGATTTTAATTAAATTTAAACTTACATCAATTTTTTTTTCTATAATTTCTTCATTATTATCTATTTTTTTAGGTGAAGAAATTTCTTCTTCTCTAACATATTTATACATAAAGAAAATATATTTAAAAATTTTAAATATTAAATCCATATAATCAATATCTTTAAGTTTATTTTGTGCATTTTGATAAATAATAAATAAAAATTGATTTAAAAAGTCAAATTTAGTATCAGCATAATCACAAAGAACATTTTTATCATAAGACAATTCATTAGAAAAATAAAATTGTGATGTTAAAATAATATTTATAGCTTTAATAATAGATTGAATATGTTCTTTTCCAGAAAGTGAATAAAAATACATAAAATTATTCATAATTTCATAAATTTTAATATTATAATTCAAACTTTTTTTATCAATAATTCTAAATGATTTATATAAACAAACAAATAATCTTGAAAGAATAAATTCATGTTTAGTCATTTTATTTTCCATTATTAATTTACATAATCCAATAAAAACAAGAACTCTAGCATTATAATTTTCATTATATAAATATTTATCAATTATCATTTGAACTTTATCTTCAATATTTCCATTTAAAATTTCTTGTGGTATCATTAATACATTATTATGTAAAATAGAATCTAAAACAATAATTAAAGAAATTCTTTCTTTTTGTTTAAAATCATTTCCATTATCTTTTTCTAAATTATCAAAAAATATTTTCATAAAATTTTTATATGCAGAATCAAAATGATTAATTGCCATTAAACCAGTATTTTCTAAAGAAATATGAACAACTTCTGGAAAATTATTTTTTTTTAATCCTGGTACAATTAATTCTTTTACCATATTTTCAAAAGCATTTTGAGGTAAATTACAATAATTAATTGTAAATTTACATAATAATGAAATTCTATATAATGTATTTCTTTCTATTGTTGTTAATGATAATAATTCATCTTCTAAATTATCTATTTGTTCATTTTCATATTTTAATTTTTTCTGAATTTCTATTCTATCATCATTTCCTTTTTTTAATAAATCTTCTAATGATTCTACAATAGAAATTTTTTCTTTCATTTTTTCATAAATTTCTTTTTGTTTTAACTTTAAAGAACCTTCATTTTCAGTATCTAAATTATCTTTTAATTCATTAATAACTTCCATTATAATAGTAAATAATTGGTTATCTTTTCCTTCATAAATTAATTTCATTATTATTAAAGATAAATCAACTAAATCTTCCATAGAAAAAATAATTTTTCTTTCAATAGGTAATAAATAATTATTAACTAACATTTCATTTCTTTTATCTTCAGTAATATCATTATAATTAAATTCATCATCAACTTCATCTTCTTTTTTTTCGAAAATATTATCAAAACTAATTTTTCTAAATTGAAAGTCATTAACTTTTTTTCCAGATAAAGAAATATCTCCAATGAATTTTTTTATAAATTCAATAATTTCTCTATTTCCAATTTCATCTTGAAAAGCCATAAATTGAGCAATTAATAATAATTGATGTAAAATATAAATATTAGGTGAAGAAATATAAAAATTAATTAATAGTTTTGAATATGTTGTTCCATCAGGTAATAAATCAATAATATCATTTAAATATAAATCAAATTCTTTTTTATTTTTTAAAACATTTAAAACATTTTGAACAAAATAAATATCATTAAATAAAGCATATTTATCAAATCTTTCTTTTCCACTTGAAGAAAAAGATGAATTTTTTTTTACTTTTTTTTCTGAAAATTGTTTAATTTCTCCAGTTTTATTAATAATATTATTTAAATTATCAATAATATCTTTAATAAATTGTATAATATCATCTTTATCAATAATTTCTAACATTGCTTCAACAATTAAGGGAAAAACATAAGAAAATTTAGGATGATTATAAAAAGAAATAACATCTAATTCATCGAATATTCTACTTGGTGAATCTTTTAATTTTTTTCCAATTGGTTTTAAAGGAGTTGTTGCTCTTGAAAACTTTTCTTTTGCTGTTATATTTAAATCATTACTTTCACTTTTTTCTTCTTTTTCTTCTTTTAATGTCTCTATTATATTTTCTTCATCAATTTCCATTTTTTCTTCTTCTTTCTCTTCATTCCTTTTCAAACGAAGAATTCCTAATGAATTTAAATATTCTTTTAATATTTTTTTTGTGTTTTGATTTATTTTTACCGATGTATCACTTAATCCAATAAAAAATAATTTCACTTTTATTTTTGGAGAAATTGAATCAAAATTTTTTATTTTTGCTAATTTATCAAAAGCAAAATTCCTTATTTCAGAAGAATCATCATCAAACATTTCTAATAAATATTTAGTTACATTTTCATTTGAATTTTCAAATATTTTTATAATTTCTCTTTTTATATTTTTATTATCTCCATTTATTAAAGTTTCTAATCTTTCCCATATATCTGAATCTTTTTGTAAAGCAGGAATTTTATCTAATAAATGTAATACTCCCATTAATAATATTGTTTGCTTTCCTTTTAATATATTTAATAAATATGATTTTATATTTTCTAATGTTTCTGATTTATATAATAATACATTTCCATTTGAATATGGAATTAAAAATATTTGAAGAAAATAAATACTTAAAGATTTATATCTTAATTTTCTTGTGTTTTGAGTAAATAAATCACAGAAATAATTTAGAAATTCTGAATTTTTTTTCTTTATTTTCTGGTTTTTTGATATTTTTTCTATGAAATTTCTCAGGAATTCTTTTATGTTTTTTAATGGAACTGTGTTTTTTTCATAATTTGAAAATATTATTAATATTACTTTTTCTAATATTTCTATAAAATCCTTTATATTCAAACTTTCATATAATTCATATAAATCTTTTAAATTTTGCTTTATTTCAGTTGAAGTTTGAATTTGGTTAAAAATTTGATATATTTTTTCCTTAGGAGACAAATCATTCATTTTTCAAAAAAAATTTTAAATTTTAAATTCAATATTCCCAATAAAAATCGGCGGTAACAAAATAAAAAAAAAAATAAAAAAAAAATAATAAAATATAATTAATAAAATTGTAACTTTATGAAAAAATAAAAAAAAAAATGCAAGCAGGGAAGCAATTAAGTTTCGCCGAGAAATTAATGGCAGGAAAACTAGGAAAAGAGGAGAAGAAATTAATAGAATTTATAAAGCCAGTGGATCCAACAATAAAATCAAAACTTCATATGATGGCAAACAATGGTTTTTCTGCAGAAAAACCTCGGTTAATAACAATAGAATTAATAAAAGATGCAATAAATATATATAAACAAGAAAATGGAATTTTTAGTTTAGAAATTACTCAATCAAACTGTGAAGATTTAGCTTTAAGTTTCAGAAAAATTTTACAAATATCAAATTTAGAAAATTTAGTAAATGTACATACATTAAGATTAGATAATAATATGATAATGAAAATAGAAAATTTATCAAAATTAAAAAATATAAAATGGTTGGATTTATCATTTAATTACATATCAGAAATAGAAGGTTTAGATGATTTATTAGAATTAACAGATTTATCATTATTTTCTAATCAAATATCAGAAGTGAAAAACTTAGATAAAAATAGAAAATTAAATGTTCTTTCAGTAGGAAATAATCAAATAACAGATTGTAAAGCAATGGCAATTTACTTAAGAAAATTTAATAATTTACAAGCATTATGTGTTCACATGAATCCATTTTGTAAAGATGAAGATTCCATTCAAAAACAATTAGAACAAAATTCCCAAATTCAAAGATTTCCAGGTTCTTATGAACCTTTAATTCATAATTTACAAAAATTAAAATATTTAGATTGGAAACCAATAAATGAAGAATATAGAGAAAGTGTCATTAATAATTATCAAAGTACAGGAAAAGATGATTTAGGAGAAAATGAAGAAGATGAAGAAAAAAAAATGGCAGAAAGACAATTATTACATAATGCTGATTTAGATGAAATTGTTGATTTTTTTCCAAGAGTTGTACAAAATATTAAAGAAGATATTGCAAGTGGAGTTACATGGGAAAATTTAGTTAAAATTCCTGGTTTAGAAGATAATATAAAAATGACAGAAAGTGCAATTAATGAAGATATTGAAAATTATAAGGAAATAATATTAGAAATACAAAAAGAAAAAGATCAAATAATAAATCAACATAAAAAAGAATTGGATAAAAATGAAGATAAATTTATAGTAAAATCAAAGGAAATGATAAGACAATTTAAAAGAGTATATAAACAATTTGTGAAAGATTTACAAGAAGGAAAAATAAAAGATGTGAAGAATGTAGAAGACGCAGAGAAATATGTAGGATTAGAAAAATTAAAGAATGAATTATTAGAAATTGAAGTATATGAAAAACAACAATTAATAGATTTTTTAAAATCATTTAGAAAAGATGTAAATGATAAAAATTCAATAATGGTAGATAAGACAGATACCTTAAGACAAAATTTAGATGCAAAAAAAAATGGATTAAAAGAAAAAATAAGTCAAATTGTAACTGAATTACAAAATAAAATTGATGCTTATACTGATGCTACTGAAAAACCAGAAGATGCAAAAGAAGGAGAAGAAGAAGAAATTCAAAAAGATGAAAAAATGGAAGAATTAAGTAGAATTTTCCAATTAACTGATTTTAAAAGTGATTTAGAAAAAATTACTGAAGTTTTAGATGATAGAATTAGTAAATTAAAAGAAAATTTAGAAGCTGCAAGAGCTAGTTCTACTGAAAATTATTTTAATATGCTTAATACTAATGATTATTATAGAAATAAAAAAAGAATTCAAGATATTCAAGAAATTTATAATATTTATTGGGAAAAAATTAAAAAGGAAATTGATGCTTCTATTAAACCTAAAAATGGAGAACAGGAAATTTAAATTTTTTTATTTATACATTATTTTATAAAAATAAAAAAAAAAGTTTTTTTTATTTTTTTTTTGTTAAAAAATAAATGTATTTTTAATTATATTTATTGTAAATCATATACCCAATCACTTGAAAAATTAAGGAAAATTATAGGAGTTTTATTTTCTTCATTATTATTATTATTATTATTATTATTACTATTATTATTATTATTTATATTATTATTATTTGGTTGATCATCTTCATCTTTTTGATTATTTTTTTTTAATAATCTTGAATCTGTAGTTATTTCATCATCTTTTGTTTGTGGAATTTCTTCTATTAATTTTTTATTTTCTTCTTTTTTTTCTTCTTCTTCTTCATTTTTAAATTTTACTTCTTTTAATGGTAAATTTTTATTTATTTCTTCTTTTTTTCCTTTAATTATAATTTCTTCTTTTTCTTTTTTTTCTTTTTCTTCTTTTTCTCTTTTTTCTTTTTCTTCTTTTTCTCTTTTTAATTTTTCTTCAATTTCTTGAATTTTTTTTTCCTGTTCTTCTTTTTCTTTTTTAATTTCTTCTTCTCTTTTTAATTTTTCTTCATTTTCTTTTTTTAATTTTTCTTCATTTTCTTTTTTTATTTTTTCTTCTTCTTCTTTCTTTTTTTTTTCTCTTTCTTTTTCTTCTTCTTCATCTTCTTTAACAATTTCAATATTTTCATCTTCTTTAATAGGAATTTTAGGTAATTCTTTTCTTACAATTTCACAAGTAACATTTAAAATTTTTTTACTTTTATCATATTTAGCAGTGACACTTTCTTTTTTAACTTCAACAGGTAATTTTAAATTTAATTCATAAATATCTTTATAACTAAATTTTAACTCTTTAACATCAACTTCTAAATTTGCATCACCAACAGAATTCATTAAAGGTGTATTAATACTGATAATAATTTTAGTATATTCTGGTTTATTATCATTAATTCCATCAGGTTGATAAAAATAATTTTTCAATTCAAAATTATCAGAATATTTAATTTTATAAATTGGAATTTTACTATCTTTATCAATTAATTTTTGTTGTTTAATAACATCATTTACTTTATCAGTATCATCAATATCAGGTTGATTATAAACATCAATATCATCATTATCATTATTATTATTTTTTTTTTCTTCATTTTCTTTCTTCATTTTCTCAACTTCTTTTTGAATTTGAGTTTTATGATATTCAGTTGGTTCTTTTCTATCATCCATTTCACCTTTAGTTAAACTATGAATATTTATATATGAAACTTCTAATCCTTTGTAATTAAACTTTTTTACAACAAAATCAGAAGAAATTTTTTCTCCTTCAGAACTTAATAATTGATCATTTATTCCATTTATTGCAGTATCACAAACAAATTTCTTAAAAGCTTTATTTTCATTTGATAATTTAATTGCTTTTTCATTAAATACAACATCAAATGTTGTACATATTTTTTTCTTCTTATCTTGATCATGTCTTCCTTTATTTAATAAATGTGGAAGTGACCACATATTATTTTCATTACTTTTTGGTTCTGGAACATCAGGATATGAACAAATATTTATAAATACTTTTTGTCTATTCGAAGGAGTTTTTATTTTATATTTTACTGATTTTATACAAAAACCTGGTTTTGGTTTTGCTAATTTCACATTTGAAGGAAGATCCTTTTTCTCTTCGCTTTCTTTTAAAAATTGATTTGTTTCTTTTATATTATTTGGATCTGATATTTCATTAATGTAACCATCCATTAATCCACTGAATTCAGGACGGTCTAATGCATGAAGAAGATCACGAGCTTCTTTACGTGTTATACGCTTATCATCAGGGGCTAATGGTTCTGGTCTCTTTTGAGGAATCATTTTTTTAATGATTATTCTAGAATTTTAATTTATTTTTTAATAATTGTTTTAAAAAAACAATAAATTAAATTTAATAAAAAAACCGTTTTTTTTTTTAATTTTAAATTTAAATTTGAAAAAAGTAAAAAAATTTAAAAATTTTAAAATTGAATAACAATACAACTAACATTATCAGTAGATTCTCTAACAATAGCTTCATTTACAAGAAGTTGGCAAAAATCCATACTTCCCTTAGCATTAAGACTGAAATTATAAGCATCATCTTTAGAAATAACATCCCAAAGACCATCAGAAGCTAAAATAATAAATTTACTATCATTAGAAATATGAAATTTACTTAAAGTAGGATTTACAATAACTCCACCGTCTTTAAAATCAAAATCACCGAAAGTTCTAGTAATACTTAAACATCCAAAAACTTTTCCATTAAAAATTAAACCTTCTTTTTTTTTTATTCTTTCAACTTCTTTTTTATTTTTAACATTATGTTGTGTTGTCATTTCTATTATTTCATTTTTTAATAAATAATAACAAGTACTATCACCTACATTAGCACAATAAATAATATTATTATCTATTAAAATGACTGATGCTGTTGATCCTGTCATTTTAAATTTTTTACTTTTTTGTAATATCAAATCAATTTCTATAAAAGATTCACTTATACTTTCTTCTATTTTAAAATTATTTCTTTCTAAATTCTTTTTTAATACTCCATCAAAATTATTATATAAATATTCTGATACTTCTATACCATTGTGACCATCAAAAATAGCAAAAAGAGACATTTTGTGATTTTTATTATTTATAAAATTGATATTTGTATATGAATAATCTTCCATTGATTTTCTTATTTCTAAATTGGGATTTTCACATTTATAAAAACTTTTTATTATTTCAAAATTATTTTCACTTTTTAATTTTAATTTTAATTTTTTTTTCTCTTTAGGAAAAATCAAATTTTGAAAATTATTAAAATTTAAAAATGTTGGCTTTATATTTTTACTTTGATTTGATATTAACGGTAATTCATTTGTTATTTTTAATACTAATTTTTTTTTACCATGTAATTTAACGTTATTTTCATTTGTCAATTCATGTGAAATTTTCTTTATAAAAATATTTTTACTTAAACCCATTTGATTATTATTTGTATTTAAATTTTCAAATTTTAAACTTTTTGTTAACCCATCTGTTATTTTAAATTTAGGAAAATTATTATTTTTATTATCTTCAGTATATTTTCTTTTAAATTGAATTTTTGGAATTGGTTCTATTTGATTTTGATTTTGATTTTGATTTGAAATAAGAATTCTTTTAATTAATATTTTATCTTCTTTTTTCTTTTTAGGAACTCTTAATATAAAAGGTTTATCATTTTCTTTTCTTGAAATTGGTTTTTTTAAATTATTATTCCTATTAAAATGACTTATTGGTCTTGCAATTTTTTCTTGAGATGGAAATAAATTATTTCTTGGATCCATTTTTTTTATAATTATTTCATGTTTATTTTTAAAATAGTGATATTAAAATAATATATAAATTTTTTTTTTAATTTTTGAATTTATATTTTTATTAATTTATTTAATTATTTATTTTTCTTCAATATTAATTGTGTTTAATTCTTTGTTACTAATTTCAAATGTATTTTTTCTTCTTATTTGACAATGTCCTCTTCTTTTTTGC
>JAEEGI010020071.1_pt1 | contig 13420 bp, 5 predicted proteins | sample 8958751 | NCBI WGS metagenome assembly JAEEGI01 (sample SAMN16246545, study PRJNA631951) | gut metagenome | biome: gut microbiome; feature: rumen; material: KS-attached | host: Bos | place: Iran: Karaj | collected 2018-10
TTATTTATATGACGAAGCTATGCCCGACAGTGTGTATCATATAGATATGAGCACGGATTTCGATGGTGACTATGGTGAAGGCTATGTGAATTTTGCCTTTGAACGGCTGCATAAGTTTCACACGATAATGGAACTCGAGACCACAGGCTTGCCCGACAACTTGTTTCTCGCTTTGCAATTGGTACCCGATGGAGATTGTGAACTGATTGCTTGGTGTAGCGGAATGCGCATGTCCCGCCTGAAAGCAGGCGACCCTATGTGGCTACAGGGAACCAGCAATATGTCGATCAGCGACCTTGCCACTGGTGCGCATACGCTCTCGGTTGGAGCCTATAACAGTAGGGCGAAGGCAGCCGTGCAGAGCGGGAACAATGCCACGTTGACGTCGGGTGTCGTGCTGTATGATATCGTTCAGTTTTCCTCGTATGGACCTGATGCCAATGGTGTAATACGACCCGATGTGATGGCACCAGGAAAAACGCTGGTGTCGTCATATAATCGCTATAATCCTAACGATTTGGATAATCCGCGCTGGGTGAACAGTTATGTGACTATAGATGGCGAACGCTATGCCTATGGCAGCAACTTAGGCACGTCGATGTCGGCACCTGTCGTGACTGGAGCTGTGGCATTGTGGCTTGAGGCGAATCGGCAACTGACGGGTGATGATGTGCGCGAGGTTTTGCGTCAGACGAGCTATCGCGATAGTTATGTGATGGCAGGTGACCCGCAGCGATGGGGCTTCGGTAAACTGAATGTGACGGCAGGGTTGCACTATGTGATAACTGGCGCCCTGCATGGCGATGTGAATCGTGACGAAAAAGTGAATGTGAGCGATGTGACCGCGCTTATCAATATGATTCTGGAAATACTGCCAACCGATGAACCTGTGGCTGATGTGAATGCTGATGGCAAGGTGAATGTGAGTGATGTGACTGCTCTCATCAACATCATTTTAGGTGTTTTGCAATAATCGATTCAGGCCGATAGTTGAGGCTTATAATTGATGTGTATCGAAGTGAGGTGGCCTGGAATTTGGTGGAATAGCAAAAAATGTGTACTTTTGATTCTGTTTTTTAAGTAAATAAAAGATTATGCTTGACTACATAAAAGGCACGATAGCCGAGTTGACGCCTGCTTATGCGGTGCTTGATAACCATGGCATGGGTTATATGCTGAATATTTCATTGACCACCTATAACACTATGCAGCCCAAAGGTGTTGGGGCCGAGGGGCAACTCTTTGTCTATGAGAGTATCAGGGAAGATGCCCATGTGCTCTATGGCTTTGCCGGAAAACGCGAACGAGAACTGTTCCTGCTGTTGATAAGCGTGAGTGGGGTCGGCCCAAATACAGCCCGCATGATACTGTCATCGCTGCCTCCTCAGGAACTTGAGCAGGCCATAGCATCGGGTAATGTTGCAAGCATGAAATCAGTAAAAGGTGTGGGTGCGAAGACGGCTCAACGCATCATTGTTGATTTGAAGGATAAAATAAAAATGCCATCTGTTACGTTAGTAGATAATACGGGGGCTTCAAACGAGACCTTTGAAGAGGCTTTAGCGGCGCTTGTGATGCTTGGATTTAGCCAGGCAGCATCGCAAAAGGCTCTAAAAAAGCTATTTACGGAGAATCCGTCGGTTTCGGTTGAAGACGCCATTAAACGTGCACTTAAGATGATGTAAAAAATCTCGTGCGCGCCTGTAACGTGTATTTAAAGAGTAATTAGGATGGCTTTTGGGCTTAAAAAAACTAAAATATTGTTAAAAAGGTCGCTGCTCGCAATGTGTGCAGCAGTGATGTGTTTCCAGATAGGCTTTTCACAAACCAAGACTACTGAACCGCGCACGTCGCCTCCGCCTCCAGCACGCCCCGATGGGGTGACCAACCGCTGGACCAAGGACTCGATGAACTTGCGCTTTGATGTGACCGACAAGTTGTCGCAAAGCTATAGTGACCTGCAGTTTGTGCAAAGCCCTACCGACCTCAAGAATCCGAGTAACCTGACCACAACAGCCGAATTCGACTATGAAACAGGCCATTATGTGATTCATACCAAAGTGGGTGATAACGACATTATGACCCCATTCTTGCTTACTCCTGAAGAATACGAGAACATCGCATTGCGCCAGTCGATGCAGGAATACTACAGGCAGAAGAATTCAGAGAGTGCTGAGCAAAAGAAGAATCAGCCTTTCAACTTCCTTGACATGCAGTTTGGCTTGGGACCCTTGGAATCGGTGTTTGGACCAGGTGGGGTGCAGCTGAAGACGCAAGGCTCTGTAACCATTAATATGGGTATCAAGAGCAACAAGACCGACAACCCTGCTCTGATGGTGTCGGCCCGTCGAAAAACTTACTTTGACTTTGACCAGAAGATACAGGCTACCATCACAGCATCGGTGGGTGACAAGATGCGGTTCAACATGACCTATAACACCGATGCAACCTTTGAATTCGATAACAAGAACCTGAAACTTGCCTATGAGGGCAAAGAAGATGAAATCATCAAGAATCTCGAGGCCGGTAACGTGAGCATGACCACGGGGTCGTCGCTCATCAGGGGTAGTGCAGCACTGTTTGGTATCAAGGCAAAACTGCAATTTGGTAAACTGACGGCTACCGCTCTGGTGTCGCAGCAGAACTCGGAGTCGCAGACGGTGAATTCTAAAGGCGGCTCTCAAACGACGCCATTCTATATCACTGCCGATGCCTATGACCAGAACAAGCACTTCTTCCTGGGACACTTCTTCAGGGACAACTACGACAATTGGTGCTCAAAACTGCCTCTGGTTGCATCGGGTATTGAAATTAACCGCATAGAAGTGTGGGTCACCAACAAGCGTGGCAGCTATAACGAGTCGCGCAACCTTGTTGCTTTCATGGATGTTGGCGAGAACCAGCATATCCTGAACAACCACTGGGTGGGCGATCCCGCGCAGCCTAATCCGAGCAATACATCGAACAACGAATTGACCGAAATCAAGGAGCAATATCCCGAAGCACGATATATCAGTCAGATGTCGACTGCCCTTGAACCTTTGCGAGCCTATGGTATTGAGGGTGGCCGTGACTATGAGAAGTTGGAGAGTGCCCGATTGCTACAGGCGAGTGAATATACCTTGAACAAGTCATTGGGCTACATCTCGCTGAACACGGCACTCAATGCCGACGAGGTGCTGGCAGTAGCCTATCAGTACACTTATCGTGGCAAGACCTATCAGGTGGGCGAGTTCTCGGGCGATATCACATCGACCGACCATTCGCTTTATGTGAAGATGTTGAAAAGCACGACCGTTTCGCCCAACACGCCTATGTGGCACTTGATGATGAAGAATGTGTACTCGTTGGGAACTTATCAGGTGCAGGAAAAGAACTTCAAGTTGAATGTGAAGTATCTGAGCGATACCACAGGCACGCAACTGAACTACATTCCTGCTGGCAACATCAATGGCATGCCGCTCATTCAGGTGCTGAACCTCGACCGCCTCGATGCTAACAAGGAGTTTAACCGCGATGGTCGTTTCGACTACATCGAGGGTTATACTGTTGTTTCGTCGAAGGGTAGGGTGATATTCCCCGTAGTTGAGCCTTTCGGCCGTTTCCTCGGCAATGCCATAGGTAGCGAGAGCATAGCCAAAAACTATGTGTATACAGAGCTTTATGACTCGACTCTGACTGTTGCTCGTCAGTATCAAGATAAGAACAAGTTTGTGCTTCAAGGTGAGTATCAGGCATCATCGGGCAATACCATCAAGCTGAATGCGATGAATGTGCCCCGCGGATCGGTGATTGTGACCGCCGGTGGTGTGCCGCTGACTGAGAACAGCGATTATACCGTCGACTACAATATGGGAACGGTAACCATCACCAATCAGAGTCTGATTGATGCCGGTACCAACATCAGCGTTTCGCTCGAGAACCAGTCGACCTTCAGTATGCAGCGCAAGACGTTGTTGGGACTTGACCTTGACTATGCCTTCAACAAGGACTTCCACATAGGTGGAACCATTATGCACTATGGCGAGAAGGCACTGACCGAGAAGGTGTCGATTGGCGATGAGCTGGTGAAGAACACCATTTGGGGCGTGAATGCGTCATATAACACCAAATTCATGTGGCTCACCAATCTGTTGAACAAGATACCGACAGTGAATGCAACTGCTCCTTCTACCTTGAGCTTCAGAGGTGAGTTTGCCCAGCTGATTCCTCATCAGGCTCGCACTGGTTCGAATGCTGGTAGCTCGTATATCGACGACTTTGAATCAACCCAGTCGGGCATCGACCTGCGTTCGCCTTATTCGTGGTTCCTTGCTTCTACACCGTATGACAATGGTGCCAACCCTCTGTTCCCCGAAGCCTCGTTGAACGATAATGTAGACTATGGCAAAAATCGCGCGCTGCTCTCGTGGTACTATATCGACCGATTGTTTACGCAGCGTAACTCCTCGTTTGTGCCTGGTTACATCAAGAACGACCTAGAACAACTGTCGAATCCCTATGTGCGTGATATCCCCTATAGTGAGGTGTTCCCCGGTCGAGAGTTGAACTATGGTGAGGCATCAACTATCCAGACGTTAAACCTCTCATTCTATCCCGAGGAACGTGGACCCTATAACCTGGATGATGCCAATGTCGACAGCGAGGGTAATCTGCTCAATCCCGAAAAGCGTTGGGGCGGTATCATGCGCAAACTCGACAATACCAACTTCGAGCAATCTAATATCGAGTATATCCAGTTCTGGCTACTCGACCCGTTCCTGGATCCCAATAATCCCAACTATGACGGTGGTGACCTCTACTTTAACTTGGGAGAGGTGAGCGAAGACATTCTGAAGGATGGACTTAAATCGTATGAGAACGGTCTTCCTATCAACGATATGGACCAGTCCTATGTGAGGAATACTACTTGGGGTAAGGTGTCGACCCAGACATCGATGACCTATGCTTTTGATAATGCTGCAGGATCTCGTGTGTTGCAGGATGTGGGTCTGAATGGTCTTTCTACCAATGAGGAGAAGGTGTATCCAGCCTATCAGACTTATGTGGAAAACTTGCGTAAGAAACTGTCGGCCGATGCTATTGCCCGCATGGAGAGCGACCAGTTCTCGCCGCTGAATGACCCTGCTGGCGACAATTACCACTTCTTCAGGGGGTATGACTACGACGAGCAGCGGCTCTCAATTCTTGAACGCTACAAGCATTATAACGGTACCGAGGGCAATTCGCTGTCGCAGGAAGATGCATCAGACCGTATGTATCAGTCGTCGCGCAGTGTGCCCGACGTTGAAGATATCAACCAGGATAATACCTTGAACGAATATGAACGCTATTTCCAGTATAAGGTCTCAATCAGGCCCGAAGACCTGGAAGTGGGCAAGAACTTCATCGTCGATAAGCAGAATGCAGTGCAACGCACACGCGACGGAAAGGATCAACATGTCACCTGGTACCAGTTCAGCATTCCTCTGCGTCAATATGATAAGAGAGTGGGTTCAATCAACGACTTTACCACCATTCGTTTCATGCGCATGTTCATGACTCAGTTCAAGAAACCTACTCACTTGCGTTTTGCAAGCCTTGAACTGGTGCGCGGCGAGTGGCGAAACTATGATTATAACCTGAATATGCGTGGCGATGCTCCAGCCGATGGTTCCATTAATGTGAACACTGTGAACATCGAGGAGAATGCCTCGCGCCAGCCTGTGAACTATGTGTTGCCTCCTGGAGTGAGCCGAATCATTGACTCGGGTCAGTCGCAGGTAACCCAGCTCAACGAGCAGTCGATGCAAATGAAGGTAGAGCATCTGCAGCCTGGCGACGCTCGCGGTGTATATCGCAATTCAGGCCTTGACTTGCGCATCTACAAGCGCTTGCAGATGTTTGTGCACAACGAGGCCTTTATGGACGATGTGACTGGCCTGAAGAACGGCGATGTGTCGGTCTTTGTGCGCATGGGCTCGGATGTGAAGAATAATTACTACGAATATGAAATACCGCTGTCGGTGACACCTCCAGGTCATTACAGCACCAATAGCACTGCCGATCGCTTAAAGGTGTGGCCCGAGGAGAATATGCTCGACCTGAACCTGGCATTGTTGCCTCAGGTGAAGAAGAACCGTAACATGAAGAAGATGGCAGGCGAAGAGGGAGTTTCGTATTATTCACGTTATCTCGAACAAGACCCCGATCATCCTAACAACCGTGTGACTGTGATGGGTAATCCGTCGTTGAGCGAGGTCCGCGTTATGATGATTGGTGTTCGCAATAACTCCAACACGACCAAGGATTGTACCGTGTGGGTAGATGAATTGCGTGTGACCGACTTTGACCAGGATGGCGGTTGGGCTGCCAAGGCAAGCCTGAGCCTGAACATGAGTGATATTGCTACGGTGAATGTGGGTATGCACAAGGAGACGGCTGGTTTCGGCTCGGTCGATCAAGGCTTGAGTCAGCGTCGCCTCGATAACTACGACCAGTATAATGTGGCTGTTCAGACCGATATGGGCCGCTTCCTGCCCGAGAAAGTGAAACTGCATGCTCCTGTTTACTATTCTTACAGCAACGAGAAAACTACACCTAAGTATAATCCGCTTGATCAGGACGTGCTGCTGAAAGACGCTATCGATGCTTGCGATACCAAGGAGCAGAAGGATTCAATCAATTCTTATGCTGTGTCGCGTCACACGGTTCAGAACTTCAGTGTTTCAGGCTTGAAATTTGATGTCAAGAGCAAGAATTCGATGCCTTGGGATCCTGCCAACTTCACGTTCAGCTACTCGTTTAGCAAGACGCACATTTCAGATCCCGACAATGTGTATGAGAACACTAACGACTATCGAGGCAGTTTCCAGTATAACTGGGTGCCTTATGCCAAGCCGTTCACGCCGTTCAAGAAACTGATTGACGAGAAGAACAAGAACATGAAATTCTTCAGGGAGTGGGAAATTCACTGGTTGCCGTCTTCAATAGCCTTCAGCACCAACATCTCGCGCTATTACTACGAGCAGCAGACCCGCAACGAGACCGACATTGACGTTGAACTGCCCGTCTCGGTGAGCAAGAACTTCATGTGGGACCGCCAGTTTGCGATTTCGTGGAACTTTACCAAATCGTTTAATGTGTCGCTCAACACGCAGACCACGGCTCACATCATGGAACCGATGGGGCAGGTGAACAAGAAACTGTTCCCCGACGAGTATCGTGACTGGAAGGATAGCGTATGGCGCAGTATCAAGAGCCTGGGTACTCCTTGGGCCTATAACCAGACGTTCACGGCATCTTATAAGGCACCGTTCAATGCCATACCCATCTTGAGCTTCATTACAGCTAATGCATCGTATAATGCTACCTACAACTGGGATCGCGGTACCACCATCGACGGTTCGTTCTCTGGACACACGATTGCCAACCAGTCGTCGCTTAATCTGGATGGCCGTTTCAACCTCGACCAGCTGTATAACAAGATACCGTATCTGAAAGATGTGAACAAGCGCTTCTCATCGTCGGGTGGAGGGTCGAATCGCGATACGAAGAATGCGAAGAAACCCAAGAAGTTCACTCGAGCCTTTAAACTGAATGCTGACACCACCCTTGAAGTGAAGCATAACATGAATGTGAAGAAGTTGCGAGTGACCGCTACTACATCTGATGGCAAGCGATTCCCGGTGAAATATGAGGTGAAGGACGATAACACCATCATCGTCCAGAACAAGGGTACCGAGAACATCAAGCTGACCATCACTGAACTGACTGGTGGTGACAAAAAGAACTTCTTGTCGGAGTTTGCTCAATACACTACTCGCCTTGCCATGTCGGTGAAGAGTGTGAATATCAAGTTCCGCTCCACCCGCCAGCTCTCGTTGCCACAGTTTAGCCCCGAGGTTGGCAACATCTTTGGACAGTCGACTCATTATGATGTGATGGCGCCAGGTCTGGACTTTGCCTTTGGTTTCACCGACGAGAGCTATATCGACAAGGCCAAACAGCGCGGATGGCTGCTGTGCGACGAGAGTATGACCTCGCCAGCCCTCTATGCCAAGACTCAGGAATTTAGTGCCGAGATACAGTTAGAGCCCATCAAGGGGCTGAAGATAACGCTTACGGGCAATCGCACCGATAACCGCACCAGCCAGCTGCAGTTCATGTATGACGACATGATGACGGTCTACTCGGGCAGTTACACCAAGACTCACATGGCCATTGCTACCGCCTTGCGCGGTGTGAGCGCCACCAACGGATATCACAGCGCAGCCTTCGACAAGTTCCTTGAAAACATACCGGTTGTGGCCGAGCGTATTCAGTCGCAATATTACGGTTCTACTTATCCCGACCGTGGCTTTATCAACGGAACCGTTTATGCCAACTCTGAATTCGATCCCGTAAATGGCACTGTGAACCCCATGAGTTCAGATGTCCTGATTCCGGCATTCATGGCTGCTTATTCGGGCAAGAATCCCAAGAAGGTTACATTGAGCCCCTTCCCGTCGTTGAAGGAAGTTTTGCCTAACTGGCGTGTGACCTACGACGGATTGTCGAAGTTGCCGTTCTTCAAGAAGTATTTCAAGAGCTTCACGCTCACTCATGCCTATCAGTGTACCTATCAGGTGGGTTCATACTCGAGCTTCAGCGACTGGGTGACGATAGGTCAAGGCTTGGGCTTCACCCAAGATGCTTTGACGAACAGCCCCGTGCCCTCGTCGCCTTACAACATCTCGTCGGTCACCCTCACCGAGAAGTTTGCTCCGCTGCTGGGTGTGAATGCAACGCTGAACAACAACCTCACCTTCAATGTCGAGTATCGCGACAGCCGCACGTTATCGCTCAACTCGTCGGCCGGTCAGCTTGTCGAGGCGCTTTCAAGGCAGTTTGTGGTAGGTGCTGGCTTCAAGATCGCGAACTTCAACACCATACTTAAGATCAAGAGCAAACAAGAGAACGTGAGCAACGATCTGACGCTGAAGTTTGACCTGCAATATAGCAACAACACTGCCCTCATTCGCAAGATTGACGTGAACACCACGCAGGCCACAAGTGGTACCAAGACGCTGGGCATCAACTTTACAGCCAACTATGTGATGAGCAAGCGCGTGACCATTGGTGCTTACTTCGATCATCAGGTCAACACGCCGCTGGTGTCGCAGAATGCTTACCCAACGACCAACAGCAATTATGGCATCTCGCTCAATATGTCGCTTGCCAAGTAGGTGAGTTTAAGACAAAATCACTATCTTTGCACTGATTTTTGTAGAACAATCTTGCAAAAACAGTTAAAAGTCATTGTAATTATGGACGAGAAATTAATGAAACGACTTGCGAAAGACCCCAATGGTCTGATGACCTATGAGTACATCGCTAACAATATAAACAACAATCTTGAAGGCATTTTGCCCGACCTTGTCGACAACATCATTCAGGTCGACAAGACTGGCCAGTTTGTGGTGAGCACAGCCCGCTACCTGCACGCCATCGATGCCCAGAAGTATGAGATGTGCATCGACAAGCTGGTGAAAGCCGCTATCACTCGCGACCGCGAGCATGTCTATCTTGCCGACCTTGCTGTGGCCTTGTGGGGACCCAACTTCAGGGAGAATGCCCGTGAACTGAGTGAGAATGACGACAATTTCAGGCGCATCTACAAGCGCCTCTATCCCGTGGGAATCTAAGAACTGACGTGATATGAAAAGACATTTATTAATTATAATGTCGGTGCTGGGCCTGTTGCTGCCCGGTGCCGCCCAAACCAAAACAACAGTGGACAACCGAGTGAAAGTGGAGGTGAAGACCTCGCTGGGCGACTTTGTGGTGGCACTCTATGACGAGACACCGCAGCATCGCGACAATTTCGTGAAACTGGCCGAAGAAGGCTATTATGATGGCGTTCTGTTCCATCGTGTCATCAACAATTTTATGGTGCAGGCTGGCGACCCGTCGTCAAAGACCGCCGACTCGACGGCTGTGCTGGGCGAGGGCGACCCCGGCTACACACTGCCCGCCGAGTTTGTCTTTCCCAAGTATTTCCATAAGCGTGGCGCACTGGCTGCAGCTCGCACAGCCGACCAGGTGAATCCCGAGCGCCGCAGTTCGGGCTCTCAGTTCTATGTGGTGACAGGTAGGGTATATACTCCGGCCATGCTCGACGACATGAAACTGCGCCTTGCCGACCAGCGCAAGCAGCAGATTTTCATGAGTCTGGCCACGCAGTATAAAGACTCCATCATGGCCATGCAGCAACGCCAGGATATGGCCGGACTCCAGGCTCTTCAGCAAGAACTGATTGCCAAGACCGAGGCTCAGTATGCCACTGCTCCCTTCGATTTCACACCTGAGCAGGTCGAGGCCTACACAACCGTGGGTGGTACCCCGCATCTCGACGGCCAGTACACCGTCTATGGCGAGGTGATTGAGGGCTATGAGGTCATCGACAAGATTCAGAATGTGGAGACTGGTGCACACGACCGTCCGCTTGCCGATGTGAAGATTCTCTCGATGAAGGTGATTCGCCCTGCATCAAGGTAATACCACTGTCCTCACAATCAAGCATAATCCTTGATTAGCGTCAGTAAATACAGGTTTCCTAACGGATTGCGACTGCTGCATCACTATGATGGGGCCACGCGCATGGTGGCCGTGAATCTGCTCTATGACGTGGGCAGTCGCGACGAGGATGCCACCTGCACCGGTCTGGCGCATCTGTGTGAGCACCTCATGTTCACCGGCACCGATGAGGTGGGGCAGTACGACACCGAGTTGCAGAAAGCCGGTGGCGACAGCAATGCGTGGACCAATACCGATGTCACCAACTATTACGAGACCCTTCCTGCCCACAATCTGGAGACCGCCTTGTGGCTCGAGTCCGACCGTCTGCAGCACCTGCGCCTGAGCGAGGAGAGTGTCGAGACACAAAAGAAGGTCGTGATCGAGGAGTTCAAGCAACGCAGCCTGAATGTGCCTTATGGCGACCTGTCGCACATCCTGAATGGTGCTGCTTTCAAGGTACATCCTTACCGCTGGCCAGTATTGGGTCTGACAACCGACCACATTGCACAGGTGACCCGAGACGATGTGGTGAAGTTCTTCGAGGGCCACTATGCGGTGAACAACCTTATCATGTCTATTTCGGGCAATGTGGAGTTCGACCAGGCAGTGCGGCTTGTCGACAGATGGTTCGGTGCCATTGCGCCCCACGACTTGCAGCAGCGCCGCTTGCCGCAGGAACCTCCTCAGCGTGAACCTCGGCTGGTGAAGAAGCACAGCGATGTGCCGCAAGACCTGCTTTACATCGCTTATCACATGTGTGGTCGGCGCGATGCCGACTATCAGGCTTGCGACCTGCTGAGCGATGTGCTGGCCAATGGCACATCGTCACGATTCTTTCGCAATGTGCTCATGAAGAGCGAAGTGTTCAGCGACCTCGATGCCGCCGTGACCGGTACGCTCGACCCCGGCCTGTTTCTTGTGCGTGGTCGCTTGCGCAGTGGTCACACCTTTGCGCAAGCCAGGCAACTGGTCGATGAGCAGTTGCACGCACTGGTCGAGGAGGGTATTACTGAATATGAGCTGACCAAGTGCACCAACAAGTTTCACTCGCATCTGCTGTTCGACAACATCGGCTATGCCGACAAGGCATTGCGTCTGTGCGAGTATGAGAATATCTCGGCTGCCGAGGATGTGAATCATGAGGTGGATAAATACAAGCGTCTCACACCCGAGGCTGTGAAGCGGGTTTCGCGGCAGTTGTTCAGCCCCGAGAATTCTATCACCCTGCATTATGGTCCGGGGGTCGATGAGTAGTGCGTTTTCTGGATTTGGATCGATTATTTTTATAATAGTTTGATTTCTGATAATGAGGATGTTGTGATGGGTTGTGAATAAAAAATGGCCTAAAAATTTTCTCAGTCTAAAAAAAAATCGTATTTTTGGGGTTAATTGTTGAATTGCGTCGTTAAATGACGTGTTAAATTATTGTAATATGGAATCGCGTGAAATGTCCCAATCGAACGAGAACCTCGAAAAGGATGTAACCCTGAATGAAGAGACTGCAGCCCAAACTCCTGCAGAATCTGAAGAAATTAAAGCTGAGGTGGCCGAAGAGGCCGCTCAGGAAGTCGAGAATCAGCCATCCCAAGAGCCGGCACCAGAGCCAGAGGCCGTAGCAGAGCCTGAGCCAGTTCCTGCCGAGGAACCTGCACCCGAAGTGGCTTCTGAACCCGAGCCCGTGGCAGAGCCCGAGCCCGTCGTGGAGGAGAAACCTGCCGAGGAGACTCCAGCTGCTGTTGAACAGGCTCATGAGCCGCAAGAAGATGTCGACTTCACCAAATTCAGCAAAGAAGAGTTGGTGGCACACCTCGAATGGATGGCCGAACAGCCCATCGACAGTGTGAAAGAAGCTGTGGCGCAACTCAAGGCCGCGTTCTTCGCCATGCGTAAGGATGAGATTGCCAAGGAGAAGGAGGCTTTCCTCGCTAATGGCAATGAGGAGGCTGCATTTGCTCCCGCCGAGGATGCCGACGAACTCAAGGTGAAAGAACTGCTCAACCAGCTGAAGGAAAAGAAAGCCGAGTTTAATGCAGCACAAGAAGCTATCAAAATGGCAAATCTTGAAAAGAAACAGGCTATCATCGAGCAGATTTTCGAAATCACCAGCGATCCCGATAACGTTAATCGTCAATACAATAAGGTGCAGCAGTTACAGCAGGAGTTTAAGGCAGTTGGCGAAGTCCCTGCTCCCAATGTCACCGAAGTGTGGAAGAAATATCAGGTGGTGGTAGAGAAGTTCTACGACTTGCTGAAGATGAACAAGGAACTGCGCGACTACGACTTCAAGAAGAATCTTGAAATCAAGCAGCAGTTGTGTGCCGATGCTGAGCAACTCGACGACCTGACCGATGTGGTCGATGCCTTCAAGAAGTTGCAAACCCTGCACAATTCTTGGCGTGAGACAGGTCCTGTTGCCAAGGAAATCAGAGAAGAACTCTGGGCTCGTTTCAAGAATGCTTCGTCGGTCATCAACAAGAAGTATCAGACCTTCTTCGAAGAGCGTAAAGCCAGCGAGAAGGCCAATGCCGATGCCAAGACCCAGCTGTGCGAGCAAATCGAGGCCATCTCTACCGAAGGTCTCAATTCCTACTCGGCTTGGGATAATGCCACCAAGCAGATCATTGCCCTGCAGGAAGAATGGAAGAAACTCGGTTTCGCCTCGCGCAAGGTGAATACCGACCTGTTTGCTCGCTTCCGCAAGTCGTGCGACGACTTCTTTGCACAGAAGGCTGCCTTCTTCAAGAAGATGAAGGAAGAACTCTCGCAGAATCTGGCCAAGAAGACTGAACTCTGCGAGAAAGCCGAGGCCCTGAAGGATTCAACCGACTGGAAGAAGACTACCGACGAACTGGTGGCACTCCAGAACGAGTGGAAAACTATT
>JAEEGI010020075.1_pt1 | contig 13419 bp, 8 predicted proteins | sample 8958751 | NCBI WGS metagenome assembly JAEEGI01 (sample SAMN16246545, study PRJNA631951) | gut metagenome | biome: gut microbiome; feature: rumen; material: KS-attached | host: Bos | place: Iran: Karaj | collected 2018-10
TACATCCTTGATTTTACTGCCGCTGGTATTTTTACTGTGATGGGCGCGTCACTTATGCTCGGCTTTTTCAATTACACGCTATTCGCCGCCATAAGCTTTTTGCTAGGAACTATACAAAGTGTCTATTATGTTGCATACGAAAGCTTTTATCCGCTTCTTGTAAGCGAAGGTAATTTTCAGAAAGCGTATTCAGTTTCGAGCTTCCTAGAAACTGTTTCTACGTTCATGGTTCCTGTTGCTGTTGTCGTTTATAAAATAATTGGCATAGGCCCGATTATGCTTATAGACGCGCTTACGTTTTTGATTGCTGCTGTTTTTGAGACTCGGATTAAACAGAACGAAGAATATATAGATAAGCAAAAAGAAAGCATAGCCGGACAGAATGTTACTACTTCAAAGCGGATGTTTTCTGATATAAAAGACGGCTTTTCGTATCTTTCAAAAGAACGTGGACTGCTCGCAATCGCGGTTTATTTCTTTTTCAGCTGTCTAGCCGGCGGCGCGATGAACGTAATGTGTCTGCCCTATTATAAAAGCACGTTTGAAAACGGTGAATATCTTTATGTAATGACATACGGAATGGCTTTTGTCGGAAGGGCGATAGGCGGTATGCTTCATTATAGAATAAAAATTCCTGTTAAGTACAAATTTACGATAGCTCTTCTTGTTTATATTTTCCTGGGGCTTATAGACGGCACATATATGTTCATGACGATAGAGACAGCTAGGATTCTCTGTTTTATAAGCGGTATGGGCGGAATAACGAGTTACACGATACGAAGTTCATCAACGCAAAATTACGTACCGGACGAAATGAAAGGAAGATTCAACGGCGCGTTTTTGATTCTTTCAACTGCCGGTTCTTTGATTGCGGAGCTTATCGCAGGATTCCTTTCTGAAATAATGGATGCAAGGTTTGTCGTCCTTATTTTTAATTTGATTGCTGTTACAGCGGCGATTATTATAATCGGCGGAAACAGGAAGCACGTCGCAAAGATTTACAATACTGATAATTAGAAAATGCGGGATAAACGGCGCGGCTAGAGTTTTGAAGTGTACGTCGGCTGGAGTTTTTTGAGATTTTACTTTTCCGAATTTTTTTGTTACATTTAGTTAGCGGAGATTAACGGATGAAGCAATTTGTTGTTACTGGAATGTCGTGCGCCGCTTGCAGTGCGCGTGTAGAAAAAGCTGTCTCTAAAGTACCGGGCGTAACGTCCTGCTCTGTAAGCCTGCTCACAAACTCAATGGGAGTTGAAGGCACGGCTTCTGATACAGAGATTATTCGTGCTGTTGTTGATGCAGGATACGGCGCGGAAACTAAGAGCGGTAAAAGTGCATTAGGCGGTAGTAAACTAGCGATGGGCGCAAGTTCCGGGGGCTGTTCAAGTGCGACGTGTGCTGTAGCTGGTAATGCTGGCGGCGCAGCGGCTAATGCGGACGATGCTCTTAAAGACAGGGAAACTCCCGTTTTACGAAAACGCCTCATCTGGTCACTCGCGTTTCTTGTGCCATTAATGTACATTTCAATGGGTCACTCTATGTGGGACTGGCCGCTGCCAGCGTTTATGAGCGGAAAACCCGCGATTTTAGCGCTTGCGCAGCTTATTCTTGCCGCAATCGTAATGGTGATAAACCAAAAGTTTTTTATTAGCGGCTTCCGCGGCATAATTCACCGCGCGCCGAACATGGACTCGCTTGTGTCTCTCGGTTCGGCGGCTTCATTCGTGTACAGCACTGTCCAGCTTTTCGCCATGATACACGCACAGTATGAACTTGATCCGCTTAAAGCCGGGGCTGGCGGAGTCCCCTACTCTTACCACCTTTACTTTGAAAGCGCGGCGATGATATTGACGCTTATAACAGTCGGCAAGATGCTTGAAGCGCGCTCGAAGGGAAAGACAACCGACGCGCTTAAAAGCCTTATGAAGCTTGCGCCTAAAACGGCTGTAATATTAGAAAACGGTACAGAGAAAACCGTTCCTGTTGAGTATGTCAAAAAAGGCGATATATTCGTTGTGCGCCCCGGCGAGAATATCCCGGTTGACGGAATTGTTGTTGAAGGTACGAGCGCGGTGAACGAAGCCGCCCTCACCGGAGAAAGCATTCCTGTCGATAAAGCGCCGGGAGACAGAGTTTCGGCGGCGACGACGAACACGTCAGGCTTTATAAAATGTGAGGCTACCCGCGTTGGCGAAGATACAACGCTTTCTCAGATTATCCAGATGGTAAGCGATGCGGCGGCTACAAAAGCCCCGATAGCTAAAATAGCTGACAAAGTTTCGGGCATTTTTGTACCGACTGTTATCTCTATTGCTGCCGTTACTTTTGTAATATGGATGTTCGTCGGAGCCGCCGTTGGAACAGCTTTGACGCACGCCGTCGCAGTGCTCGTTATAAGCTGCCCGTGCGCGCTTGGGCTTGCGACACCAGTTGCAATAATGGTCGGAAACGGCATGGGCGCAAAAAACGGTATTCTTTTTAAGACAGCTGTTGCGCTGGAGCAAGCCGGAAAGACAAATATCGTCGTCCTAGACAAAACAGGCACTATAACTGCGGGCGAACCGGAAGTCACGGATATTATCGCGTTTGATGGCGCGACAAACGGCTCGACAGCCACTGACGGCGTAACCGCACTCAGTAACGCACAAAAAGAACTGCTCGCGGCGGCATACGCGCTCGAAAAGAAAAGCGAGCACCCGCTTGCAAAAGCCGTCGTCAAAAAAGCCGAGGAGCTTGGCATTACCGCCGAGGATTGCGCTGATTTTAAGATTCTTCCAGGAAACGGACTTACGGCAACTCTTAACGGAAGCAAACTCGTTGGCGGAAACTTGTCTTTCATAGCTAACAGTGCTTCCGTCGCCGACCATGCGAAAGAACAGGCCGAAAAGCTTTCCGCACAGGGCAAAACGCCTCTTTTCTTCGCAAAAGACGGTACGCTCCTTGGTATAATCGCTGTTGCTGACGTTATTAAGAAAGACAGCCCCGCAGCTATCCGTGAAATGAAAGAGATGGGGCTTCATGTCGTAATGCTTACAGGCGACAACGAGCGCACTGCAAAAGCAATAGGCGCACAAGCTGGCGTTGATGAAGTTATTGCAGGCGTTTTGCCCGACGGCAAAGAAAGCGTTATCCGGCAGCTTAAAGAAAAAGGAAAAGTGTGCATGGTCGGCGACGGCATAAACGACGCGCCTTCTCTTACGCGCGCAGACACTGGTGTCGCCATCGGAGCCGGTGCGGATGTAGCCGTGGATGCCGCCGACATCGTGCTTATGAAAAACAGCCTTGCCGACGTACCGGCTCTTATCAGGTTAAGCCGCGCCACAGTGCGGAACATTCACGAAAACTTGTTCTGGGCGTTTTTCTATAATATAATAGGCATACCGCTTGCGGCAGGCGCGTTCGTAAAGCTTTTCGGATGGCACTTGAACCCGATGTTCGGCGCGGCGGCAATGAGCCTTTCAAGCTTCTGCGTCGTGACGAACGCATTGCGGCTGAACTTGTTCAAAATGCACAAGCAAAACACAGCAAGCTCAACACAACTTGGCGCGAAAAGTGATATAACAGACAAAACTGATAAACAGGAGATACAAACTATGAGCGAGAAAATACTCAAAATCGAAGGAATGATGTGCGGACATTGCGAAATGCACGTTAAAAAGGCGCTTGAAGCGATTTCTGGCGTAGAATCGGCTGTTGCGAGCCACGAAAAAGGAACAGCAGTCGTAACGCTTTCTGCTTCGGTTGATGATGCTACATTGCGCAAAGCAGTTGAAGAAGCAGGCTACAACGTCATTGGATAAGACGTCCACGAAGCTGGAATCACTCTACTTTTTATAGTACTCGTCAATCTGGTACGTACCGTTCTTGATTTTTTCGTAAAACTCGGTGTCGGGCATCGGTTTGCCAAATAAATAGCCCTGCAGCTGCTCGCATCCGACTTCTTTCAGGAACTGGTACGCTTCCTCGGTCTCAACGCCCTCTGTTAGTGTCTTCATACCAAGCTCTTTAGCGAGCGATATTACGTTCCGCAAAATCCTGTGAGCCTTCGGATTTTCCGAGAAATTCTCCAAAAACTTCATGTCAATTTTCATAACATCAAAGTCATATTCCTTAAGGACGTTGAGCCCGGAATATCCTGACCCAAAGTCATCAAGCCACAACGCATAACCTGAGTCGCGGAACTTAGAGAACGCCGCTTTAAGGCTTGCGTCGTTTTGAGAGAGTGTGCTTTCCGTAATTTCTATATGTATGCTTTCTTTGTCGATGTTATACTTTTGCAAGCAGTTCTCAACTTCTTCGGCAAGGTTGATAGAATCAAAATCAAGACGAGAAAAGTTAAGCGAAACCGGCAAAAGCGGGAAATCCGTTCCAGGAACTTTGGAGAGCATTTTACAAACCGTTTCCACAACGTACATATCGAGTTTGTGAATCTGATGATACTCTTCCAACGTCTGGATAAAATCTGCCGGAGAAAGGAAACCGAACGTAGGATCATCCCACCGGGAAAGAGCTTCGACACCGCACACCTTTCCGTTCTGCGCGTTTATAACCGGCTGGTAGTAAACCTTTATATATTCGTTCTTTATGGCATTATCGATATTGTTGATGATATACTGCTTTTTCTTAAAGTCGCTAGCCATCGTTTCGTCATATTCGCAGTAAGTCTTGTTATAAAGCTTCTTGATTGAATAGCACGCATACCGCGCATGGTCACATGCGACAAGTGGAAGGCATTCGCGGTTTTCTGGTCTGTAACCACCGACTTTAAGCCCAAGCTTAAGGTCATAGTTCATATCAAACAGATTCTTGCGTAAAAGCTCTATTTTGTCTGAGACGGCCTCATTTTTTGTGAGCACGACGAAATTATCGTTTGAAAAATGCGCGACTACTGAATCGTTGAATACTTTACTAAGGTTATCTGCGAATTTCTTAAGGAAACTGTTGCCTTCCCAAAATCCGTACTTTTCGTTCAAAGCCTTGAAATTCTCGACATCAAAGAAAAGGAACACATAACTTGTCGGGTCTATTTTCTTGTCATTTATAATCGTAAGAGCCTGCCCGCGGAAATAGTTCATGTTCGCAAGCCCAGTAATCTCATCACTTATTGAAAGCTTAAGCAAAATGCTCTGCGCATGCTCAAGCTTTTCATCCTTTTGTGCCTCGTGAAGTTTTTGGTGGAATGAGTTTATCGCGCTCATCAGGATTACGATAAAAACTATTGCCAAGTTGACTTGCGTAGCATAAGATGTAGGCTTCGCAACTTCGCACAAAATAAAGAATAACGTATATGTACCGGTAAGAAATACTATCGAAAAAATCGGGCGCCAGGCGATGAAACAGAAAATCAGGACTGTCATCGTCATAAGATTTACGAACTGTTCGCCCTTGCCATAATCCAGGAACGAAATGTATATGCCGAAAACTATCGCAACGGCAGAGAAAAGATAGCGGATTATTTCCCATTTTACGCGGTTTGTGCTGATTTTTTTAATATGACGGCTTGAATAGATAAACAGGGCGAGCGCGACGGCAAGCAGGAGAACATACATTGAGACATGCTGGATAACCCACTCTGTAGTACGACGGGTAGACTCAATATGCTGCCGGATTATCGTTATCAGTATCATCGTTATTTCGAGCACGATTATTACAGATGATACATAGACAGCAGAGCGTATATTTGAGGAATCAAAATATCTGTTTATGTACGAAGAGTATCTTTCGAGTCCTAAAAACTTTTTAAACTTGTCCTTCATGCCCATACAAATAGTATAGAGCAGTCTGTGGAAAAAAAAAGATTTAAACTAAAAAAAGATAAAATATTGCGTAATTTGTTTAAAAAATTGTATATTTTCTTAGTCACAAGCTCGTCGGATTTTTAAGGAGTATTTGAAATGTGTGGAATAGTAGGATATATCGGTCATAAAGACGCAACACCTGTTCTTGTAAGTGCGCTCAAAAAACTTGAGTACAGGGGATATGATAGCGCGGGAATCGCTGTTTTTGATGGCGAGGACATAATTGTGCGCAAGGCGAAAGGCGCGCTTAGGTTTTTGGAAGAAAAAATCGCCGACGAAATAATAAAAGGCTCGCTCGGTATAGGACATACACGCTGGGCGACACACGGTGAGCCGAGCGACATAAACGCACATCCGCAGACAAACGTAAGCGGTTCAATTGCCGTCGTTCATAACGGCATTATAGAAAACTACATGGAGCTTAAAAGCTGGCTTCAGGCGCAGGGCATTGTTTTCCGAAGCCAGACAGACACCGAAGTTATAGCGCATCTTGTGAACTACTACTACGAGCAGTCGCCGGACATTTTCGCGGCTGTGCTTAAAGCACTTCAAAAGCTGGAAGGAAGCTACGCGCTCGGCGTTATATGCAAAGATTTTCCGGACAGACTCATTGCCGCGCGTAAGGAAAGTCCGCTCATTGTAGGGCTTGGAAAGTCAGAGAACTTTATTGCAAGCGATGTGCCCGCCGTGCTTGAATACACGCGTGACGTTTATTTCCTTGACCAAAAAGAAATTGCCGTTCTTTATGATGACCACGTTGATTTGTTCACGGATGATGGCGAGCGCGTCATAAAAGAACCGTACCACGTTGATTGGGACATTTCGTCGGCGGAAAAAGGCGGTTACGCGCACTTTATGCTCAAAGAGATATACGAGCAGCCAAAAGCACTTACGGATACGTTGCGCCCCCGCCTTGTAAAAGAAAACGGCGTGAACGCTGACATTGCGTTTGATGAGGTCGATTTTGGCGACGAATGGAAGAATGCGGAGCGTGTCGTCATAACGGCATGCGGCACTGCGTATCATGCGGGAGCTGTCGCGAAATATGTGTTTGAAAAACTTGCCCGCATTCCGGTCGTCGTTGATTTTGCAAGCGAGTTCCGCTACAGAGATCCTATCCTTACTCCAAAAGATATTTTCATCGTTATAAGCCAGTCCGGTGAGACGGCTGATACGCTTGCCGCCATGCGTCTTGCAAAGCAGGCGGGATCTCACATCATCGCCATAACGAACTGTGTCGGCTCAACAGTAAGCCGCGAAGCCGATGACGTTATATACACTTGGGCAGGCCCGGAAATCGCCGTCGCCTCAACAAAGGCATACACGACGCAACTTATGTGTCTGTGCCTTCTCGCTCTTAAAACTGCGTTCCTACGCGGAACGGTGACGGACGCGGAGTACAAAGCTCTTCTTGACGAGCTGGAAGAAATTCCGAGCAAGGCACAGACGATACTCGACAATCAGGCGGCGATACAGAAGTTCGCATCGCGTAACTTTAACAAAGAGAAGGTTTTCTACATCGGACGGCAGTATGACAGCGCGACGAGTCTTGAATGCGCGCTTAAACTGAAGGAAGTAAGCTATATGCATTCAGAAGCGTTCGCCGCCGGAGAGCTTAAACACGGCCCTATCGCGCTTATAGACAAGAACACGCTCGTTGTTGCGACGGCGACGAAAAAAGACCTTTTTGAAAAGCTTATAAGCAACATTGTAGAAGTTAAGTCACGCGGCGCCGCAACGCTTGTTATAACGCAGGACGATGCGGGTTCTTTCGGGGAAAGCGCGGACGAAGTTATCGTTATACCCGACACTTCGGAAGTTTTCACATCGATGCTTTCGATAATTCCGGCGCAGCTTTTCGCGTACTATTGTGCGGTGCAGCGCGGTAACGACCCCGACAAGCCGCGAAACCTGGCAAAATCCGTCACCGTGGAGTGATTTTAACATGAATATATGCTATAATTATTGAGCAGGAGCATAAAATGAATGCAGATTGCGCAAAATTAAGCAACGATTTGAATTACACTTTATTCTCGTTTGGGAACTCCAGGCTTAAATTTATTGCCCCTTATTCATTGCAAAAATATGAAAAAGTAGTCTCTTGGGATAATGGCTACTTAGTTGTTTTGGCAAAATACACACATAATAGCGAACCTGAAGAAGAATATATTGATTTATTACCTATCCTCAAAGATTTGTACATTGACCCAGAACAATTTTTAAAACCTATAAAAAGAGTAGAGGTATGCTATGACTGATTTACAGAAAATTTCCGATGATGCCGACATGATTGTCTGTGGTTTCGCTTATAAAAAAACAGAGCATGGAATACGTATTTTTAATTTGAACAACGGAGAAGGAGCTGCGCTTGTCGCTGAGGATGGCTCTCTAATCGAAACAAATATGGATGATATAGAGTTTTCTATTGCACAAAAACATCTTGCTGAAAATGCAAAATATATGGAGGCGTAAATGCCTAAATACTTTTCATTTAAAGTCGCAGGATACTATTTATATTTCACATCAAAATGTGTTATTGAAGCTATGCATGTTCATGCGAGCGATTCAAAACTCACAGAAGAAAGCTCTGCAAAGTTTTTTGTGAAAGGTAACGGTGATACTGTTTTACAAGAACGAGGTATTTTAAATGACAGGGAGATAAACAAAATACAGAGTTTTATAAAAAACAATTATCAAAACATGTACGCGAAATGGTGTGAATACAGCAAAAAAGGATTTTTTATCGGATAATCTCAACCGTATTGATTCATCAGGGGGGATTTTCTTACTCTGCGATTTATGATAGTATAATTAGGAATTGTGCGGATAATGCGGTGCATATCCGGCAAATTATATTCAACGAGGTATACCATGAGACTTGCGAAACGTTTCAGAAAAGACACACGCTCAAAGCTTACTAGAGCGAACACAAAGAAAAGAGTAAAGACAATCAGAGAAAATCTCGCTGTTATCAAGGCTTTGGCATAAGCGGAACAGCGTAAAAGCTTCTTTACGATCTTATGGCTCTCCGGCGTTAACGTGACGCATTCGGAGAGCTTTTTTATGCAAACAGAGCTGCGACTGTTTTCCAAATATGGATAATCGGGTAGAAATACGCCGCGAACATCGAGATACCGCCGAACTGGTTCATCAGGATACGGCGCGAGATAAAGAACATCAGCGTGTAGGCACCGAACGTGCTGACGAAAATGATAATGCGCTTTTTGAATACGTCGATGTAGTGACGGACGACCTCGACGAGCTCCGGGAACTCTTTCAGCGCGGGGATATACGACGAAAGTTTTTTTACGGTGTCGAGCGCGGTTTTTACTTTGGGATAGCACTGGATGATGTACTTGGAGATACCGGCTTCCAGGCTTTTCTCCTGCACGATGCACTTTACTATGGGGAACATCGTCTTGGCATTGTTGACGGAACGGATTATCCCCCATACAAGCGAAATCAAGAAGAAAACAGATGCCATGTAGTACGAGACAATCTCGCTTATCGGCTGGAAGATTACAAGAAGCATACCGCACGTAAGAAGCAGGAAATTGATAATCGAGTTTTTTATCGTGGTTTTCAGCGAGCTGTTGAGCCGGGCGTTTATTTCTTGCTCACCGAAGTCCAGTATGACAGGCAAAGCTTCTTTTTCAACGAGCATTACGCCGGCGTTTACAAGGCTGTGGAATATCGCTCCGATAACGAAAATATCGTCTAAAAAGCCGATGAACGGGATAACATCGGGGATTAGGTCGATTGGTGAGATTACGTAAATGAGCGCGCCGATAATCTCTGCCTTCATCCATTTTGGGGTGTCTGGCGAGAGATAGAATTTCCAGAGAGCTTTCATCTTGTCGCCCACTTTTTTCATGGGGCCTTTTATGAATTTGTCGATTTTTGCCCGCACGTCGGAAATCTGCTTTTCCGTGGCGTGTTCGCCAAATTCTTCGGCTTTTTGAAGAGCTTTCTCTTTTTCGTATTCTAAAGGCGTATTTTTCATTTATCTACTCTGCTAAAAGACTAGCGACAGAACTTCCTCCATCGTGGAAACAGGGCAGAACTTAAGCCCTTTCTTAACTATCTCCGGTATCTCGTCAAGGTCGCGCACATTCTGCTTCGGGATAATTATCGTCTTTATCTTGTTGCGCTTTGCAGCCACAGTCTTTTCCTTTAAGCCACCGATTGGAAGCACTTTTCCTGTAAGAGAAAGCTCGCCTGTCATAGCAAGGTTCGGCTTTATCTTCTTTCCGCGGACGAGCGACATAAGAGCCGTCGCCATAGTAATGCCGGCAGAAGGACCGTCTTTCGGGGTCGCGCCTTCGGGTACATGAAGGTGGATGAAGTTTTTGTTGAACCACTCCGGTTTGCAGAGCTTGTGCTTAAGGGCGTACATGCGCACCCAGCTCATCGCGATGGAAGCAGATTCTTTCATTACGTCGCCGAGCTGTCCCGTAAGCTGCAATCCGTCCCTGCCCGCGCCGGAAGGCATGTCTACGGCTTCTATAAGCAGGGTGTCGCCGCCCATGCTTGTCCACGCAAGACCTATCGCTGTTCCGGGCTTATCCGCCTTAAGGATGACTTCTTCGTCGAAGACGGGCTTGCCCAGATACTTTTCTATATCGCTGGCGGCAATCGTAAGAGGCTTTGCGAGCGCCTTAGCAAGTTCGGCGCGGGCAGCCTTAACTTCCGCCCCTTCTTTTTTGTTGTCTTTGGCAAGAAACTTCTTCAAGGATTTGTCGGCAGATTTATCTTCCGTGTTATCGACAAGAACTCCGGAATCGACAAACATACCAATCTTGTTAAAGGCTTCTCTTATTATATTGTCTTGCTCTATCGCTTCTTCGAGCGCAGTAGTGGCTTCCCTAACCTCGTCAGACGCGATAAGTTCCGCCGCGTACTTGCGGTGAATTTTGTCAAGGTTCTTCTCGAAGTTTCGGACCCCTGCCTCACGCGCGTAAGATTCCGCTATCAAATGGAAAGCTTCTTTGGTGTATTTTACCTGACCTTTTTTAAGGCCGTTTTTGTCGAGGCTCTTTGGAAGAAGATATTTTTTGCCTATCTCCATTTTTTCCTGATCGATGTAGCCGGAAAGCGTGATAATTTCCGCGCGGTCAAGAAGCGGCTCCGGTATTGAATCGAGCGTGTTTGCCGTAAGAATGAAAAGGATGTCCGAAACATCGAACGGCAAATCAAGGTAATGGTCGCGGAAAGAGACGTTCTGCTCCGGGTCAAGGACTTCAAGAAGCGCGCTCGCAGGGTCGCCCTGATAGCTCTGCCCCATTTTGTCTATTTCGTCAATCATGAAAACAGGGGCTTTTGTCTTGACTATCTTCAAACCCTGTATAATTTTACCAGGCATTGCACCCACATACGTACGCCTGTGTCCTTTAATTTCTGCTTCATCGCGCATTCCGCCAACGGAAAAACGGAAGAACGGCTTGTTCATAGCCCGCGCGATAGAACGGCCTACGCTTGTTTTACCAACGCCGGGCGGTCCTACAAGAAGGATTATAGAGCCTTTGTTGTCTTTTTTAAGAAGGCGCACCGCAAGATATTCGATAATGCGCTTTTTAACGTCATCAAGACCGTAGTGGTCTTCTTCAAGAATCTTTTTCGCGTTGTCGATGTCGTAAGCTTCCGGCGCAGGTTCTTCCCACGGCAGATTCGCGATAAGCTCAAGATAGTTACGCGACACGATGTATTCGGAGGAATTCGGCTCCATCAGGCTGAATTTCTCTAGCTCGCTTTCAACTGTTTCTTTTATTTCGCCGGTGAAATGCAAAGCATCGATTTTTTCCTTGAATTTCTGATAGTCAGAGCTTTTTGCGTCGGTCGTCATGCCGAGCTCTTCTTTTATGGATTTAAGCTCTTCTTTCAAGAAATACTCACGCTGGTTTTTCTCCACACGGTTGTTTATTTCCGTCTGGATTTTTTTCTGAATTCTAAGGAGTTCCTGCTCTTTCTTGATGAAAACCAGAACGGTCTCCATTCTCTGCCGGACGTTCTCCATCTCAAGTACGCGCTGCTGGTCGGCTTTGTCCACGTTCAGAATTGACGCTATAAAGTCGGCAATCTTTCCCGGATGGTCGATGTTTATCATGTTAAGGCGCATTTCTTCGGAGAAAAGCGGGTTATTCTCTGAAATTTCCTTCATCTCGCTTATAAGCGCGCGTGTAAGAGCCTTAACTTCGAACGTGTCGTCCTCAACATCTTCCAAATACTCAACGATGGCGGCCATTGGCTCGCGCTCGCTAAGAATGCGCTTTATTTTGAAACGCTTGATTGTGGAAATAAAAATATTAAGTCCGCCGTCCGGCAGGTTTATTTTCTTTACGATACGTGCCACAGTACCGACTTTGTGAAGGTCAGAAGCACCCGGACGCTCTGCATCGTTTTTGAGCATAACGATTCCCAAAAGGTTGTCGCCGGCGCATGACTGCTCAACGGCCTTAAGGTCGTCGGGCGCATTTATCATAAGGGGCGTGAAAATCCCAGGAAAAATGGGTCTGCCCGAAAGTGGAATGAGTACAAGTTTATTTGAAAGTATCTGATCTGCAGGTACGATATTTGGATCTGCCAAAAGGAAGCCCTCCTGTTACAAATAATATAACAAAGAAACAGCTCGAACGGCAACATAGTCCGCGGCCGTGCGGATTGCCAACGTAGTGTTTCAATGCGCACGGCAACAATAGTCCTTTGGACTATTGTTAGCGGACTACCGGAGAGCTAAGCTCGTAGGATTCACGGCCGTACGGATTGCGAAATCACAGACAGGGCTTCCGCATTATAAGTTATATAATGAGAATTGGCGCAAAGGAGCGGAGCGTGGGGCAAAAGCACTCTGTTTGTGGAGTGCCGTATACGCAACTTGTTGCGTTCGGCATTTTTAATAGTTTCCATAACACAAACAGCGTGCAGCGCATTATTGCGCGGTTTTGAACCACGCTACGCGACTGGGAGCCTATTACTCACTAAAAAAAGATTTATAATGCGGAAGCCCTACTGCTACAACACCAGTGAAAACTCCGCGTATTCGCCTTCGACACTGTTCACCGTAAGCTTCGCATGGTGAATGTCCGCGATTGATTTTGCTATTGAAAGCCCAAGACCGTAGCCGCCCGTGTCGCGCGCGCGTGACTTGTCCGTCCGATAGAACCGCTCAAAAATACGCTTCTGGTCTTCCGCGCTAATTCCCGCGCCGGTGTTCCGCACAGAAAGCACCTTCTTGTTGCCTAAAACCGAAAGCGAAACCTTTATCACAGCACCCTGCTCCGTGTGCTTTACAGCGTTATCGAGCAGGATAACCGCTACCTGTTTTATCGCGCTTTCATCGCCTGTATACTGCACATTCTCCGCGATGTCTGTCTCCAGTGTTTTTTCCTGCTCGAACACCGTGCTTTCGAACGGCAGCACAGAACTCATCACCGCGCGGCTAAGGTCGAACGAATAAAACTGATACTTCACTTCCTGACTGTCGCACTTTGCCAGGTAAAGCAAATCTTTTACGAGCTTGCTCATCCGCTTTATTTCACCGCGAATATAGCCAATCCATTTATTTTCGCCAGTTTCGCCAGTCAAAACGTAAAGGTTAGCGGATATAACAGCAAGCGGCGTT
>JAEEGI010020080.1_pt1 | contig 13417 bp, 8 predicted proteins | sample 8958751 | NCBI WGS metagenome assembly JAEEGI01 (sample SAMN16246545, study PRJNA631951) | gut metagenome | biome: gut microbiome; feature: rumen; material: KS-attached | host: Bos | place: Iran: Karaj | collected 2018-10
AAATAGCCCTCCCATCCGCTATAAAGTCGGAGGGAGGGCGTGCCTAGAAAAATTATGGCTGCAGCGTAATGCCTAAAACCAGGTAAGCTTTTTGTGAGCAGGGATTGCCCACAACCTGTCCGAAAATAGGAATCGAGAATGAGTCGGTGACCTTGATTTCCTTCGTCGCTTTCAGAGCCAGGTTGGTGACTGCAAATCCATTCGTTCCGTAAAATGTTGTGGTATAGGGTACAGCACCCGCAGTGGCAATCCATTCGCATGTGGCAAGTTTGAATGGGACATTAGCCTCAAAATAGCTGCTATAAGCGCGCTTGCCGTCCTTGTTGAGGCCATCATTGCCTGCAAAGTTTGTATACCACTGTAGCGAGACTGGTCCGAAGTCATATCCGATGGTGGCCTCGAAGACGTGGTTGGTACCATGGGCGTCGTACTTGAAATAGCGCGCATCTGGATCAAGGCCTACGCTGAACCAATAGTCAGTAATACCAATACTGAAACCGCCTGTTGTATAACCTAAGCTAAGGTCGAACTCCTTGACATCGTCAGGATTTGTTATTCCATAACTTCCCCAGGCTGCCAGACTTAGCCCTTTGTACCCAATACCGAGAGTTGGCTGAATGGCTGCACTTCCGGCATCCAAGCCACGCCAGATATAACTACTTACAATATCTCCACTGACCGTGGTCTCAATCTTATCCTGTGCATGGGTTGTCGTCACTGCGAACAGCCCCAATGCCAATAAAACAATCTTTTTCATAGTTCAATTTTTACATTATTACAATTCTCAATTTTTACATTATTAATTGTAGCAAGCCTCACCATGCTCGTAGATGTCAAGACCTTCTTCCTCCACGCGCTTGCCAACTCTCAGTCCATGTGCTTTCTTGATGCCGTAGAACAGTGCAAATCCGCAGGCAGCAGCCCAGAGATCGATCACGATGATGCCGAATAACTGTGCACCAAAGAATCCCCATCCGAAACCGTAGAAAGCGCCATTTGAAGTTGACAGCAGACCTGTCATCAACGTACCGAGGATACCGCAGACACCATGAACAGAGCTGGCACCTACCGGATCGTCGATGTGCAGTTTGTGGTCGATGAAGTCGATGGAATAAACCAATACGATGCCACAAACCAGTCCGATGATAACTGCACCTATGGGCGATACAAGGTCACAACCTGCCGTAATACCTACCAGACCAGCCAGCACGCCGTTAAGCGTCAGTGAGAGTGAGGGCTTGCCATACTTCCACATGGTGAGGAACATGGTTGCAACACCACCAGCCACAGCCGCCAGGTTAGTCGTCAGGAACACGTGAGAGATAGCCACACGATTCACCTCACCTGAAGCGGCCAACTGCGAACCTGGGTTGAAGCCAAACCATCCGAGCCAGAGGATGAACACACCAAGAGCGGCAATCATCAAGTTGTGACCGGGAATAGCACGACTCTTGCCATCCTTCGCATATTTACCGATACGAGGGCCAAGTGCCATTGCACCTATCAGGGCCAGCACACCACCTACGCTATGTACGATGGCGGAACCTGCGAAATCGTGGAACACATCCCCAAAGGTGCTCATCATAAAACCGTCGGCTGCATCGCTGCAGAGCCAGCCACCACCCCAGGTCCAATGGCCCTCGATGGGGTAGATGAGCAGCGAAATCACCGCACTATAGATGAGATACATCGAGAATTTGGTGCGCTCAGCCATTGCACCACTCACGATGGTGGCTGACGTAGCACAGAACACCGTCTCGAAGATCAGGAAACCCTCTACGGGCAGGTCGCCCTTATAGAAACTCAGGTCTCCCCAGTTTGGCGCACCAATAAAACCTGCGCCCTCACTGCCGAACATAAAGCCGAAACCCAGAAAGAAGAACAGCAGTGAGCCGAACATAAAGTCGACAAAGTTCTTCATCAGGATGTTTACCGTGTTTTTACTGCGCGTAAAACCAGCTTCACACAGCGCAAAGCCTGGCTGCAGCCAGAAAACCAACATGGCTGCCAATAGCATCCATACAGTATCGAGTGATAATCCAATTTCGTTCATAATTCTTACATTTTTACATTCTTACTTTTTTTACATTTTTCCATTACTTCTTGTCACGAAGTACGGTGTCACCGTGTTCGCCTGTTCGGATGCTCCATGTGTCGATCATGTCGCTCACAAAGATGCGCCCATCGCCCACCTCGCCAGTATGTGCTACCTGAAGAATGACCTTTACCGTAGGCTCCACCAGTGGATCGCGACAGACGATGGTCAGTGCCACACGCTCAATCACATCCGTCGAATACTGCACGCCACGATAGATTCGCTCCTGTCGGCTCTGTCCGATGCCGTGCACATTATGGTACTCAAACCAGTCGATATCCGATGAGAGTAGGGCTTCCTTAACCTCTTCGAACTTCGTCTTCCTGATAATTGCTTCAATCCTTTTCATACGCTTTGTTCTTTTTACCTTATTAATAATAATAACATAACCCCTCTGTGGGTTTCATTCTGATAATTATCGAGTGCAAAAGTAAGGCATTTTGATGAATTTTGATTCAATTTTATTTCACTTTGATTGTTAAAACATCCCTAAGCTGTCATTTTGACATTTCCATAACGGTTCGTTATATGCTTTTGCTTACACTTTGTCTGAAAACATATCTATCTCGTTACAAAATGTCAACTTTTCTGTTTTTGTGTTCGTGCACACTAGAAGTAGTACCTGTTATGTTGTTCACAACGTCCTTGATTTTGGGGTGAAATGACATATTGTAAAGATTGAAATGTATGAGGTGGTCTGATTCATTTCAGAATGAAAGCAAATTCGGTCGTTTTTGAGCAAAGTGTCAGAAAGAAGAGAATTGAAGGATTAAAAAGAAAGCAAATGCCCTATTGTTTGAGCATAATGCTATAACTTTGCAGCCGAAAACAAACAAAGTGAAAGTAAAAGTAAGGATAATATGGCAAATAGCAAACTTGACAACCAAGGACTCTACCAGAGCAGCTATGAGCATGATGCTTGTGGTGTGGGTATGGTAGTAAATATCCACGGCGGTAAAAGCCATGAGTTGGTGGACAATGCACTCAAGGTATTGGAGAACATGGAGCACCGTGGTGCTGAGACGCGTGACAAAACAGGCGACGGAGCTGGTATCATGGTGCAGATTCCACATGAGTTTATTCTCTTACAGGGTATCCCTGTGCCTGAGAAAGGCAAGTACGGCACTGGTTTAGTATTCCTTCCAAAGGATGAGGAGGCACAGCAGCGTATACTGAGTGTGATGATTGAGGAAATAGAGCGCGAGGGGCTCACGTTGATGCACCTGCGCACAGTGCCTACAAACCCGGAAGTGTTGGGTGTGGCTGCTCGTGAGGTGGAGCCTGACATCAAGCAGATTTTTGTGACGGGTGTGAGCGACGAGAGTGTGCCCGTGTTTGACCGTATATTATATAAGGTACGTAAGCACATAGAAAACCGTATCGATGATGAGGACTTTTATCTGTGCTCGTTGTCGAGTAAGAATATCATCTATAAGGGAATGCTGACCAGCGGACAGCTGCGCCGCTATTTCCCTGATCTGTCGAACGACTATTTTACGAGTGGACTGGCACTGGTACACTCGCGTTTCTCAACGAACACTTTTCCTAAGTGGAAGCTGGCGCAGCCCTTCCGTCTGTTGGCGCACAACGGCGAAATCAACACCATTCGTGGTAATCGCGGATGGATGAAAGCCCGTGAAAGTGTACTTTCGAGCGAGGCACTGGGCGACATCAAGGACCTGCGCCCCATCGTACAGGAGGGTATGAGCGATTCGGCCTCACTCGATAATGTGTTTGAGTTCCTGATGATGAGCGGTCTCTCACTGCCGCAGGCGATGGCCATCCTGGTGCCCGAATCGTTCAATGACAAGAACCCTATCAGCGATGACCTGAAAGCCTTCTACGAGTATCACTCTATCCTGATGGAGCCTTGGGACGGTCCGGCTGCCCTGCTCTTCAGTGATGGCCGCTATGCAGGTGGCATGCTCGATAGGAATGGTCTGCGCCCCAGTCGCTACACCATTACCAAACAGGGTATGATGGTGGTGGCCTCAGAGGTAGGCGTGATGGACTTCGAGCCAGGCGATGTCGTATCTAAGGGGCGTCTGCAGCCTGGAAAGATTCTGCTGATTGACACGCAGGAAGGCAAGATCTATTACGACGGTGAGATTAAGGAGCAGTTGGCCAAGGCCCATCCCTACCGTGAATGGCTCAGCGAGAACCGTGTACAGTTGGAGAAACTGAAGAGCGGTCGTCATGTAGAGAACGGTGTGAGTGACCTGCAGCAAAAGCTGGTGCAGTTTGGCTACGGACAGGAGGATATCGACAAGACCATCGTGCCAATGGCTACTGCTGGTCAGGAACCCGTGGCTGCCATGGGTAACGACACGCCGCTGGCCGTTATCAGCGACCGTCCACAGGTGTTCTTCAACTATTTCCGTCAGCAGTTTGCGCAGGTCACAAACCCTGCCATCGACCCCATTCGTGAGGAACTGGTCATGTCGTTGACAGAATATATCGGTGCTGTGGGTACAAACATCCTGACGCCCGATGCCTCAAACTGTAAGATGGTGCGCCTGCCGCAACCTGTTTTGACCAATACACAACTCGATATATTATGTAACATCCGCTATAAGGGCTTTAATACGAAGAAGTTGGCAATAGCTTTCACCTCCACCGACCCTTCCCAGGGAGGGGAGCAGCTACGCAATGCCCTTGATAAGCTGTGTAAAGATGCAGAGCAGGCTGTGGATGATGGCTACAATTACATTATTCTCACCGACCGCGAAGAGGAAATCAGCAAAGAACTCCCCTCCTTGGGAGAGGTCGGGGGAGGTTGTATCCCCTCTCTTCTGGCTGTCTCGGCCGTACACCACTATCTGATTAGTGTGGGCAAGCGTGTGCAGACGGCTCTCATCGTGGAAAGTGGCGAGATTCGTGAGACGATGCATGCGGCTTTGTTGTTGGGCTATGGTGCCAGCGCACTGTGTCCTTATATGACCTTCGCCATCCTCGACGATCTGGTGAAGCGTGGAAAGATTCAGGAGGAATATGCTACAGCCGAGAAAAACTATATCAAGGCAGTGGATAAAGGTCTGAAGAAGATTATGTCGAAGATGGGCATCTCGACCATTCGCTCCTATCGTGGTGCAAAGATATTCGAGAGCATCGGACTGGGCGAGGATCTGCTGCGCCGCTACTTCGGCACAGAGACGAGCACCATTGGCGGTATCGGTCTGAAGGAGATCGCCCGCGATGCAATGGTTCTGCATGCGAACTCTTCACTCATCACTGATCACTCTTCACTCCCCAATCAGGGGCAGTTTGCTTGGCGTAAGGACGGCATCAAGCACGCCTGGAACCCAGAGACCATCGCCAAGCTGCAACTGGCCACCCGTCTGGGCTCGTATGAGAAGTTTAAGGAATGGGCAAAGCTCGTCGATGAGAAAGAGTCCCCCATCTTTATCCGTGATTTCTTTGGTTGGAAGAAGGTTTCTACGCCAACCCCAATCGATGAGGTAGAAAGTGTAGAGAGCATCGTGAAGCACTTCGTGACAGGCGCCATGAGTTTTGGTGCCCTGAGCATCGAAGCCCATGAGGCACTGGCGCTGGCGATGAATAAAATAGGAGCTCGCTCAAACACAGGAGAAGGCGGCGAGGATAACGCCCGCTATCACACAGAAGTTGACGGTGTGTCGCTTTCGAGTAAGACCAAGCAGATTGCATCAGGTCGCTTTGGGGTCACAGCCGAATATCTGGTGAATGCAGAAGAGATACAGATTAAGGTGGCACAGGGTGCTAAGCCTGGTGAGGGTGGACAATTGCCTGGCTTCAAGGTGAATGACATTATCGCCAAGACGCGTAACGCCATTCCTGGCATCTCACTCATCTCGCCGCCACCTCATCACGATATCTATAGTATCGAGGACTTGGCGCAGCTTATCTTCGACTTGAAGAACATCAACCCGACGGCTGCCGTCAGTGTGAAGTTGGTAGCCGAGAGTGGGGTGGGTACCATTGCCGCCGGCGTGGCTAAGGCTAAGGCCGATTTGATTGTGATCAGCGGTGCCGAGGGAGGTACGGGAGCCAGTCCTGCCAGTTCAATGCGCTTCGCAGGTATCTCGCCCGAGATAGGACTGGCCGAAACGCAGCAGACACTGGTGATGAACGGACTTCGCAATCAGGTGCGCCTCCAGACTGATGGCCAGTTGAAGACTGCCAAAGACGTTATCATTATGGCAATGCTGGGAGCCGACGAGTTCTCGTTTGGTACGCTGCCTCTCATTGTGCTGGGTTGTGTGATGATGCGCAAGTGCAATACCAACACCTGTCCGATGGGTGTGGCTACCCAGAATCCCGAGTTGCGTAAGCATTTCGAAGGTCGTGCTGAATATGTGGTGAACTACTTTACTTTCTTGGCTCAGCAGGTGCGCGAATATCTCGCAGAGATAGGTGTTCATAGTCTCAAGGAAATCATTGGCCATACTGAACTCGTCGAAGTAAACACCGAACATGCTACGGAGAAACAGCAGACCATCGACTTTGCCCGACTGCTGCACAAGCCCGAGACGGAGAGGGCACTCTATTGGGATCGTGGCGCATACACCAAGGTCGAAGGTGTGAAGGACGAAGAAATAATACGAGCAGCCCAGAAGGCGATTGACAGAGCCGAGGAGGTAACTCTCGACTATGCCATCAAGAATACCGACCGTGCTGTGGGTACGATGCTCAGTGGTTTCATCGCCAAGAAGTATGGCGAGGAGGGATTGCCCGATGGTACTATCAAAATCAAGTTCAAGGGTTCGGCTGGTCAGAGCTTTGGTGCCTTCGCCGTGAAAGGTGTCGACATCCGGTTAGAGGGTGAGACCAACGACTACTTCGGCAAGGGTCTCTCAGGCGGTCGTATCTCGATTCTACCTCCGGCTCGCCGTAGCGACGACTTTAAGGCTGAAGACAATATCATCGCTGGAAACACGGGCCTCTATGGTGCTACTGGTGGCGAACTCTACATCAATGGTCAGGTGGGCGAACGTTTTGGCGTGCGCAACTCTGGTGCCATCGCTGTGATTGAGGGTGCTGGTGACCATTGCTGTGAGTATATGACAGGTGGTCGCGTGGTGGTACTGGGTAAGACGGGGCGTAACTTCGCAGCTGGTATGAGTGGCGGTGTGGCCTACGTGTACGATCCCAGCCATACGTTCGACTACTTCTGCAATATGGATATGGTGGAACTCTCATTGGTGGAAGACTCTGTATCGCGTAAGGAACTCCTCGAACTGATTCGTCAGCACTATCTGCACACGGGATCGGCACTCGCAGGTCGTATGCTCGACGATTGGCATCGCTATATCGAGGACTTCATTCAGGTAGTTCCTATTGAGTACAAACGTGTGCTCGAAGAGGAAAAGATGGCACGCCTACACGAGAAAATCGCCGATATCCAGCGCGACTATTGAGGAAAATGTAAAAATGTAAAAATGAAATAATGTAAAAATGAGATCATGCTGGAATGAATTGTTACATTTTTAAATTTTATAATTATTAAATTTTAAATCGATGGGAAATCCAAAAGCATTTTTAGAGATACATCGCCAGGAGGCAGGTTACCGCCCCATTCACGATAGAATCCACGACTTTGGCGAGGTGGAACAGACACTCAATACTCGCGAACGCAAGTTGCAGGCATCGCGCTGTATGGACTGTGGCGTACCTTTCTGCCATTGGGCTTGTCCGCTGGGTAACAAGGCTCCTGAGTGGAACGATGCCTTGTATAAGGGTGATTGGGAGCTGGCATATCACTTATTGAACAGCACTAACCCCTTCCCAGAGTTCACTGGCCGCATCTGCCCTGCATTGTGTGAGAAAGCCTGTGTGCTCAACCGTTTTAACCACGAGCCCACCACCAATCGTGAGGATGAGTGCGCCATCATCGAGGCCGCCTTCCGCGAGGGCTACATCGTGCCTCATACCAACATCAAGCGCAATGGCAAAAAGGTGGCTGTCGTTGGTGCCGGTCCTGCTGGATTGGCTGCCGCCAACGACCTGAACCTGATGGGCTATGAGGTAACAGTCTTCGAGAAGAATGAAGCTGCTGGTGGACTCCTCCGTTACGGAATCCCGAACTTCAAGCTCAACAAGGCCATCATCGACCGTCGCATCGCCTTGCTTGAGGCCGAAGGCATCGAATTCCGCTATGGCAGTGCCATAGCCCTAGAGGACCTAGGAAATCCAGGCGATCCTAGGATGTCCTATAATGCCTATGTCATCGCCACCGGCACCCCTACTGCTCGCGATCTCAAGGCTCCAGGCCGTGAACTCAAGGGCGTACACTTCGCCCTCGAACTCCTCTCCCAGCAGAACCGTGTGCTCGCTGGCATTGAGTTTAGTAAGGACGAGCGCATCACCGCTAAGGGCAAGGATGTCCTCGTCATCGGTGGTGGCGACACGGGTAGTGACTGCATAGGTACTGCCCATCGTCAAGGCTGTAAGAGTGTCACTCAGATTGAGATCATGCCTAAGCCAGTGGAAGGTCCTGAGGATCCGCAGAATCCCTGGCCTAACTGGCCGCGCACGCTTAAGACCACTTCAAGCCACGAGGAGGGTTGCACCCGTCGCTGGAACATCAATACCCTCGAGTTCTTAGGCGAGAACGGTCATCTCACTGGTGTGAAGGTACAGGAAATCGACTGGAAGCCCAATCCAGAGGGTGGCCGCCCTATCATGGTAGAGAAAGGTCAGCCTGAGATTATCAAAGCCGAGCTCGTGCTTCTGGCCATGGGATTCCTCAAGCCTGAGCATCCTCAGTACCCAGACAATGTCTTCGTTTGTGGCGACTCTGCCAACGGTGCCTCGCTCGTCGTGCGTGCTCTCGCCAGTGGTCGTCAGACTGCCCAAAAGGTCGCAACCTACCTGCAGCGTCAGTAGTAAATTGCTGAGGTCATCATAAAATCCCTGAAATCCTAGTGGAAATCAGGGATTTTTTCGTATCTTTGTCCCCAAATTGTGTGTCAGATGACGGCAAAAGAGATTATACAGCACATGGAGTCGTTGCAGAATGACGAGCAACGGCAGATACTCATGAGGTTCTTTAAGACTGGACCAGGTGAGTATGGCGAAGGCGATGAGTTTCTGGGGCTGAAGGTGCCTCAGACGCGTGAGGTGGTCAAAGCCATACCAAGAGATTTCCCATTGGATCAGGTACCGGAGTTGTTGATGAATCGCTGGCATGAGGTTCGTCTCTGTGGACTGTTGGTATTGGTGTCTAAATTCGAAAAGCTGGCAACCAAGCGGTTGGAAAACGACCAATCGGCTGTTGAAGCGCGTGATCAGATCCTTTCGATGTATCTGCAATATGCAGAGTGGGCTAACAACTGGGATCTTGTTGACCTCTCTGTCCACAAGATTCTTGGTCACTGGCTCTTGTTGCCGTCTAACCTGGGCGATAGAGACTATAAGACGAGCATACTTGATGAATTGGCTGCCAGTCCTTGTCTTTGGAAGCAGCGTATGAGTATAGTCTGCTCGTGGAAGACCTCGCAGATGGGCGACCCCTCATGGTGCTTGCGCTATGCCGAGATCCACCTTCACCATCCCCACGACCTGATGCATAAGGCGGTTGGCTGGATGCTTCGTGAGATGGGAAAGAGAGTTTCTACGGATTTGTTGCGCGATTTCCTTCGTCAGCATGCTCACGAGATGCCTCGCACCACGCTCCGCTATGCCATCGAGAAGCTTTCAGACTCCGAACGCCAGTATTGGATGAGCATTTCATAATCTTTCACTTCTCACTTGACCATAACTAACACTTTGCTCCGAAAGTAGGCGATAGGAGTGCAAGGTGTAAGCAAAATGGCATGAATCTGAGCTGAAAAATATACAAATTGATAGAAACGGAAGGAATTAACAAACAAAAAGTCATAAATTCTTTTTCCTTTTCTATCTTTTTGTTTACCTTTGCACCGAAATTAGTTACAAAAGGATAGCAAACTTCCAAAAAAGGTAGCAATATGACAGAGAAAATCAGATTCACCAAGATGCATGGTTGTGGCAATGACTACATCTATATTAATATGATGGAGCATGCCATTGCCGACCCGCAGGCTGCAGCCATCGCCTGGAGCGATCGCCATAAGGGTATCGGCTCCGACGGACTGGTGCTGATTGACAGGTCGCCTGTGCCTGAAGCTGATTTCTCTATGCGCATCTTCAATGCCGACGGCTCAGAAGCCATGATGTGCGGTAATGCGTCGAGGTGTATAGGTAAATACCTTTATGAGCGCGGCCTGACTACCAAGACGGAGATTCGCCTCCTGACACTTTCGGGCGTCAAGATATTGAGCTTGCAGTTGAATGACGACATTGTTGAGAGTGTGACGGTGGATATGCTCGAACCTGTGTTTGAGAATACGACTCAATATATCGCGTCCCGTAGTACAGGTCGTGGAACATTTGTATCGATGGGCAATCCCCATTATGTCATCTTTACCGACGATGTCGATCAGGTGGGTGAGAGTGGAAAGATACTGGAGCATCACCCAGCCTTTCCTCAGCGCTGCAATATCGAGTTTGCCCGTATTGAGGAAGACGCTCGTATTCGCACCCGGGTATGGGAGCGGGGAAGTGGCATCACCTTGGCTTGTGGCACAGGTGCTTGTGCAACTGCTGTTGCTGCCGTCCTCACTGGTCGTGCCGAGCGGAAATCACGGATTGTGATGGATGGCGGTACACTCACCATTGAGTGGCGCAAGTCGGATAATCATGTCTATATGACGGGACCTGCCGAATTCGTCTTCGACGGGGAAATAGAAACGGCAAAACTTCAAACAACATAAACTATGGCTTTAGTAAACGTACATTTCTTGAATCTTCAGAACAACTACTTGTTCGCCGACATCGCCAAGAAGGTGAATGCCTTCAAGGTGATGCACCCTAAGGCGGATGTCATCTCCCTCGGCATTGGTGACGTCACTCAGCCCCTTTGTCCGGCCGTCATTGAGGCGATGCACAAGGCGACAGATGAGATGGCGACAGCAGAAGGTTTCCATGGGTATGGTCCTGAGCAGGGCTACGCTTTCCTGCGCGAGGCCATCCTCAAGAATGATTTCCTGCCACGTGGCATCCATCTTGATATCGACGAGGTGTTCATCAACGACGGTGCAAAATCAGACACAGGTAATATCCAGGAACTGCTCCATTGGGATAACTTCATTGGCGTCACCGACCCTATATATCCCGTGTATATCGATTCGAATGTGATGATCGGACGTTGTGGTACTTTCGAGAATGGCCGTTGGACGAATGTAGTCTATATGCCTTGTACGGCAGAGAATGGTTTCACCCCATCCATCCCTAAGGATCGCCACATGGATGTGATATACCTGTGCTACCCCAATAACCCTACGGGTACGGTCATCACGAAACAGGAGTTGCGTAAATGGGTGAACTACGCGCTGAAGAACGATGCGCTCATCCTCTACGATGCAGCCTATCAGGCATATATCCGCGATCCGGAGATACCCCGTAGCATCTATGAGATACGTGGTGCCAGGAAGTGTGCCATCGAGTTCCATTCTTACTCGAAGACGGCAGGTTTCACGGGTGTGCGCTGTGGCTATACCATCGTGCCCAAAGACCTGACGCTGGCCGATTTCGAAGGTGTGCGCCACTCTGTGCACCAACTATGGAACCGCCGTCAGTGTACGAAGTTCAATGGCGCCAGCTATATCAGTCAACGTGCTGCTGAGGCCATCTATACGCCAGAGGGTAAGCAGCAGATACAGGCTACCATCGACTATTATATGGAGAACGCCCAAAAGATGCTCTCCACCCTGCGCCGTCTGGGCTACGAGGTCTATGGCGGAGAGAATGCACCTTATATCTGGCTGAAGACACCCGACGGCACCACCTCCTGGCAGTTCTTCGAGGCCCTGCTCTATGGTGCCAATGTGGTGTGCACCCCTGGTGTCGGCTTTGGACCATCTGGCGAGGGTTATGTGCGCTTTACCGCTTTCGGCAGTCACGAAACGACTGCAGAGGCATTAACGAGAATAGAAAATTGGACTAAATCACATTAAACAAAACACAATTATGGAAGCATTAAGATTTCAGGTTGTCGGAGAGGCCTTCAAGAAAAAGCCGCTCGACGTAAAAACACCAAGTGAAAGACCCGCTAAGTATTTTGGTAAGAAGGTCTTTAACCGTGAGAAGATGTACAAGTATCTGCCGAAGGACGTCTATGAGACAATGATAGATGTGATGGACAACGGGGCGCGCCTTGATCGTCAGGTTGCCGATGTTGTGGCTGAGGGCATGAAGCAGTGGGCTACCGAGAATGGAGTGACACACTATACACACTGGTTCCAGCCGCTGACGGAAGGAACGGCCGAGAAACACGACTCCTTCATCGAGCACGATGGCAAGGGCGGTATGGTCGAGGAGTTTACAGGCAAGCTGCTCGTTCAGCAGGAGCCCGATGCCTCTTCGTTCCCCTCTGGCGGCATCCGTTCTACCTTCGAGGCTCGTGGCTACTCCGCATGGGATCCCACATCGCCAGTGTTCATTATCGACGATACCCTGTGTATTCCCACCGTATTTATCAGTTATAGCGGTGAGGCACTCGATTACAAGGCTCCTTTGCTGCGTGCCCTGCATGCTGTTAACGTGGCTGCCACAGAGGTCTGCCATTACTTCGACCCCGCCGTCAAGAAGGTTACATCTAACCTTGGCTGGGAACAGGAGTACTTCCTCGTAGACGAAGGCCTCTATGCTGCCCGCCCAGACCTGTTGTTGACGGGCCGCACTTTGATGGGTCACGACTCTGCCAAGAACCAGCAGATGGACGATCACTACTTTGGCGCTATCCCTGAACGTGTGGCAGCCTTTATGCGTGAGCTGGAGATTGAGGCTCTCGAACTGGGTATCCCTTGCAAGACCCGTCATAACGAGGTGGCACCCAACCAGTTTGAGCTCGCGCCTATCTTCGAGGAGACCAATCTGGCCGTCGACCACAATATGCTGCTCATGTCGGTGATGAAGCGTGTGGCCCGTAAGCACGGATTCCGTGTACTGCTCCACGAGAAACCTTTCGCAGGTATCAACGGTAGCGGTAAGCACAACAACTGGTCGCTGAGTACTGACAATGGCGTCTTACTCCATGCGCCTGGCAAGACGCCTGAGGCAAACCTCCGTTTCGCGACGTTCATTGTGGAGACCTTGATGGGTGTCTATAAGCACAACGGACTGCTGAAGGCCTCCATCATGAGTGCCACCAACGCCCATCGTCTGGGTGCCAACGAGGCTCCTCCCGCCATCGTCAGCTCATTCCTTGGCAAGCAGGTCAGCGAACTGCTCGACCATATCGACAAGGCAGATAAGGACGATATC
>JAEEGI010020081.1_pt1 | contig 13416 bp, 10 predicted proteins | sample 8958751 | NCBI WGS metagenome assembly JAEEGI01 (sample SAMN16246545, study PRJNA631951) | gut metagenome | biome: gut microbiome; feature: rumen; material: KS-attached | host: Bos | place: Iran: Karaj | collected 2018-10
GCGAATGAAGGGGTGCGTATCATAATAGATTTTGCGCTCTTTAAGGATCGTGTATGGACGACCAATATCCGTTGCCGTCGTGGGAAGAAGGTATACGAGCGTATTATGGACTCCTACTCCCCTGGAACGGAGGTTGTCATTTTTCCTGAGGACGATAGCAGGTTGAACTATTACGGGCTTTTGTATCTAGACGAACGCTTGGTAAGGGGGCTCAAAAAGGATGCAATCATCGTGACCTCCAATTCTGGAGTGGAGAAGGCGGCTGGCCTTTTCACCAAAAAGATCAGAAGCATCATCTTGGTATCCAAGGAGGAGGTCGAGGACCTGCTATCGCTTTACGGGGTCATCGATACCCCCGCTCCTTTCATAGTGGTTTCCCTCGACTCCCCCGAGGGGCGTCACGCTGACCGGATGCTTGGAGTCAAGGGGCTCACAGTTGAGCAGCTGGTGGCGATAGGGGTGTACTTCATCATTCCTTTCAGACCGATACTTCGCAGGTTCGCATACGATGGCGATGATCCAGAAGTCCTAGATATATTGAAGGAGGCTTGAAAATGACGGATGTTCACAAGAAGCCGTTCAAATATAGGTTTATCGGGTTTCTCAAGGAGCTCATGGTCAAGGATTCCACCAACTTCATACAGCACGTGTACTTTAAAATCAAGTTGACGACGTGGTGGAAACTATATAAAAAGATAGCCAACAAGGATGGCGTCACGTACCTTTGTCCTTACAAGGGGACCGGGGATGTTTTCGTTGCGACGGTCCTTCTTGCCAGTCAGATAGGCGAGGACAGGGTGAAGAGGAGCAAGGTCTGCGTGATTGGAGAAGGTTCTCGGAAGGTGGTATTGCTTTCTGGGTTCACCGACGTCATGGCTCTGGAACAAGAGGAGATGGACGATGTCATGCGCATGGGCACCGCTCTCGGATTCGCACCTCTGGATCTGTTCGTTCTTCATGCCGATCCGCCCAATTCAAAAATGGGGATCACTGACCATCTAAGGAATTATAATGGAATCAATTTCATGGATTTCTTTGTCAGCGGGGTGTTCAACAATCCGGGCCTCAACGTCAAGGTTCCTGCTTTCGATGAATGTAAGGATAGCGTCAAGAAGTTCTTTGATGACAATGGCCTGATTCCAGGAAGGACTGTAATCGTGGCTCCATACGTCAATACCCTCGGGGAGCTTCCCGTGTGGCTGTGGATAGAGATCGTTGACGAGTTCCGCAAGAGGGGATACACCGTGTGCACCAATTGCGATGACAAGCACTGGCCTATCTTCGGTAGCGTCGGAGTCAACCCCCCATATGCGGAGCTCAAGGAATTCTATGAGTATGCCGGGTACTTCGTTGGATCTCGCAGCGGATTATGCGACATATTGAGTTCGTTCGACATGTGCAAGATCATAATCTATCTGTCTACCGAACAATGGGGAAGCGGTGAGATCATCGACTTCTTCAGTATGAACGATATGGGACTTTGCGAGGATGCGATTGAAATCGTCCATAAGGGAATTGATTTCTTGACCACCAAGGATGAAATCCTAAGGCGCGTTCAGGGGTGGGAGAGAAGCCACGGAGGTTCAAAGGTTCCCGTCAACACGGTACGTTAAATCGAATTTGTCGCGTTCTAAGTCTACGGCGACCGACGTCCTAAGGCCGGAAGGCTTGCGATCGTTCACAAGTATCCTTTCGCCGTACGGAAGGTTGTTGATGATGCAGTCGTATCTTATTCCCGCCTCTTTGAGGAATTTCTCGGTCGATTCCATGCACCAATCCTCGCGGGAGGTCAGGAATATGATGCGATCGGTGTCAGGGATTCCGAGAAGGAACTCCAAGGCGCCGTCGAGGAGGGAATCGACGCCGTCTATTTTGTATCCGTTGTGCTTAACGATCGTGCCGTCCAAGTCAAAAAGCCACGTTTTTCCTAAGGGGGAAAGGACGAGATCATTGCTTCCTTGCTGCATCCCCTATAGCTCCCCCAGGGTGGTTTCTAATGAAATCTTCGTAGGTGACGCCCATTCTTTTGGACACATTCATGGCGAGGGCTTGAAGAACTATCAGATAGATGGTCGTGGAGTTATTCGGAACCTTGTCCCACTCGTCCCCTTCATGGCTCATCTTCAGAGCCAATGTGTTGGGGGCCCCCTTGGCAAGCCTGCTGTTCTCGTTGAATGTTATGGACCAGATCAACGATTTACGCTTCTTTAGATGCTCCAGAAGATATATGGATTCAGCCGTCTCCCCGCTTTTTGACAGGATGATTACCAGGTCGTCGTCACGCACGGTGCCTAAGTCTCCGTGGACGGCGGTGTTGGTGTGGAGGAAAGTGGACTCGAGACCGAAGGAAAGCATGGTGCCGACGAACTTCTCGCATATGGGCGCATTCTTTCCAAGTCCGGTAATGACGACCTTTCCCCCGTCACGAAGAATCCTGACCGTGTCGTCCACTAGCTTATAGAACTTATCCTCGTCCAAATCCTCTATTGATTTGTTGACGGTGTCCATTATTCCTTTGAAATAGTCATTCATAGCACGTCCTCCAAATACCATATGCCGTTATAAAACGCACCGCATATAGAGTCGTAATCTTCCCATGCATAAGTAGTCAGCGACAGCCAGATGACAGCATGAAGGAGTTTGATGTCGTTTGCGGACACACCATCCTCGGAAAGGAGCGCAAAAAACTCGTCTTCCATGTCTTCCCATCCGTTTGACTGGATTTCGAGCCTTACTTCCTCACCTATCTGAATGTCGAATCTTCTCAGGTTGAACATATCGTAATTGCCTTTGATCGAGTAGTAGAGCTTCGCCCAGTCATAAGCCGGATCTCCGAAAATCTCAGTGGAGCCGAAGTATCCGCGAGGGTCAATGAATACAGGGTCCTTGCCGTCACGGAGCATAATGTTTGAAAACGTGCAATCCCCGTGGATAAGTTTGAATTCGTTGCACCTGACGTCATATAGCTTCTTTTCCAAATCTATGAGGTGGAAGTACACGTTGCGGCATTTTTTACCGTTGACAGTTATGTATCTCTCGTTGGCATGGGGGATAAGGTCCCTGACAGCCGCCAGACGATCCATGGTTTTGGTGAAATAGGCCTTTTTGGAACTGAAGGCATCGGCCGGTATTCTGTCGCATTCATGGAGGTACTTCAAGCTGGATACGAGTTTTTTCAGCGTCTCTTTTCTCTCTTCGTAAGTGAAATTATAGGCGTACACGTTCCTTCCGTTCACCTTCTCGATGTGGAGCTCGGGTTCGTATTTGTAAATCTTGGGGATAGGGACGTGATCAAATTTGGACACATGTCTATACCAGGCGACTTCTCTCACAGCAAGCTTCTTGCCTTGGCTGTCTATGCCCTTTTTCACAAGGATGTCCCCATGGTCCTCGATGCTGTTGAAAGGCCGGCATTTGCCGATTTCCATCTCGGGAATCCTGTCTATAAGCCCGAACTCTTGGCTGTTCCCGATATAGAACGGCTCGAGAGGTATTCCGGATCCAGCTAGCCAGCGGACGAATTCCCCGGATGTGGGGATCCCTGACAACACGCTCTTGTCTTTGAATACGAAAACCCCTGCAATTCCAGAGTCAGAACTGGACGCCTCCGAGGCGACTCCGTCTTTGAAGGACCATCTGCATTCAAACTTGTCCGAGAGCCCGACAAGGTTTCCGTCAGAATAGGGGATGTCCATGCCCTCATCCAAAATAAGGTCGCACCAGGTGAGCATGAATCTTGCGCCTTCCGGCAGAAAAGAGAGCGCTCTGCTTACTCCGGCGCAAGTTCCCTTGCTGCCTTCCGCGCTCACGAATATGAAGTCGTTTCCGAACTTATCCCTGAAGGCATTAAGGTAGTTCCTCAGCACATCTTCCATGTAGTCGCCTATAATCACAAATTTCGCATTCGGAAATTTCCTGAATAGGTAGAATATTATCGGGGTATTTCCAACTGGAACAAGCGCCTTCGGCCTGTTCCTGGTGTACTTCCCAAGCCTGGTGCCCTTCCCACCTGCTTGTACGACCACATAGTCGATTGCGACCATGGTCAGCGGTATGCTGACCAATCTTATAACCCTTTATGCCGTCTTGGTAACGGCTCTGATAAGGAAGTGGGTATTATCACAATTGAGAGGAGTGAACAGATGGATGTAAAGCCTGCAGAACGAGGGGATATGACCTCGCCTTAATGTCTCTGGTTATTTCCTCGTTACGCGGGCTTTATCCTCATTTATGCTGAATTTTGATAACGAGATTCGCTGAATATTATCTGGCTGTCTGCTTTTGAGTACAGGGCACCTACATATACATCGTAATTACTATTAACGATGACCTACAACATGATCTAATCTCAGAAGACCAAGAGCAGCACGATATATTACCTATGAGGTGGCCGCCGAATGGGATCTTGAGAAGAAGAGGTCGAGACAGAAGCGTAGATATCTCGGGCCATGGGACGAGGAGGGAAATACAGATGGAAGTGAACTCTGAGGAGGACCGGTATGGTGACTCTGTTTTTCGATGAGAAGCCTGGCATTTAAGTGGTAAGGGGTGCCGTTGGCAATCAACTAGTGTTTAGAGGCCAGGATTCGTAGGACGCGATTCGGAATACGTGAAGCATGGGATGGTCAGCCTCTGCAGGGTTGAATCTCATGAGCGGGCGGATAGTGCCTCTGGTCAGCGAGACCCACAAAAGTTCCGATTTCATAGAATTCCTGAGATCATTGACGAGAAGTACGCGGATTTGGAGCGCGTTCGCCTCGTTTCTGGACAATTCCAAGGCTCACACCTCCAATGAGGTTATGCAATACTGGATACGAGGCCGAACAGATTCGTGTTCGTCTTCACGCCCAAGCACGGATCTTGGTTGAACACAGTGGAGCCCTTTTTTCGGAAAGATGGCTAAGCGCTTTTCAAAGGCATACGCTTCAGCTTGGATGAAGAGCTCATCGATGGGATCCACCTGTATATCGACCAGGTCGACTAGGAGCCGGTAGTATTCAGATGGGCCTACAAGATGGACGAGATTATTGTCTGATTAGTTAATGAATTATGAAATGTCATACTAGCTATCAATTTGATGCATAGTGAAGTATAACTCCAATTACACATCCTCTCTCACGATAACACGTGCGAAATTGTCTAATTTGAGCTTAGGGAGCAAATCCCGATATATACATGTGCTCTGCAACAAAATAGTCAGGTTTTATCAGAAGCTAGGGCTGTTTCCGAAGCTTTCAGGTCCTCCTTCAGCTTTATTATTCTTCCCCTGACTGCGACCACACCTTGATCGAACGCCCTCCTGTACCATGTGATAGCTCCTTTGACATCTACTGGCACCTGGACCCCACGCTCCATAGCCAGTCCTCCAACGCAACATAGAAGTGGATCGTTCGTGCCTTCGGACACCAGTTGCCTAATTTCCCCCTTTCCAGAATTGTAGAGGAGGAAGTGGGCGAGATCCATATTAATCTCCTCCTTCTTGAAAAGAGCCGATTTATCCTGAATATTCATGATACGCTCCTCATTCCTGACGGACCTCTTCGGCTTGTCTGTGGGAAGATTGTCCATGATCCCGATGATTTTGGATGCTAGAACGCTCGTCTCGAAATCTAGAACGTTCAGCTCCCAATAATTGTCATGGCCTATGCTTTTGGCCATCCGCCTGCGAGTGTCTTCACGAGAGTAATTCAGAACAACAAGGTTCGCTTTGGAATACATCACCGTCTCCATGAATCCAGTAAATACCGTTACAATCAGGTCGAACGAGGCAGCCTGCGCGACTGTCGTAATTATGTCTTCCCCATATCTCTTAGTTCCAGGCAGCTCCCTTTGCTCTGGAAGCGGGGTGTTGGTGAATACTAGGTACCCCCTTTCGAGGAATTTGCGAGACAGCTCGAGCATGACGTCATGCACCCTCGCGTTTTCCTCCTCGGACCTAAGCTTTATGGAATTCCCGTACGGATTGAGGAGAACCGTGCGGGGAATCTGTATAGGTACTCTTTTCCTCGCTCTGCCGACATCCAGTATTGCGCCCATCACACTCAGAGCAGGTTCCCTAAGGCGTCTAGCCTCCCCTGTGTCTAATTTCGTATCTAGGTTCCCGTGATACGTATTGCCAGGATACAACGGCTGATACGGTGAGAACCTTATCATCCGGTCCTCGTGGTAGATCATGGACAGGTAGACGCGTATGCAATCAATCTCCCCTCTTGAAAGAAGTGCGCCGTCAACCCCTTGGAGGAAGGGATGGTCCCTGGCCGTTTCGGTGACGGCCATCGTTACGTCGGAATAGTCTATTCCCTCATATTTGGCCAGCCATCTGTAGTTGTCCCCCATGGGGAAGAAAGACGTTATCAGGAACCGTCCACCCTTGTGCTTCATCTTCCGATAAATGCCTTCGCCTATCCTATACCAGATTTCGAGAAGAAAAATCCTACAACTATCCAGATCCCCATTGGACTTGTGACTGACGCAATGGCCGGCTTCATTAAGGATGCGTGTGTCCACGATGGCATCTCTCGGAACTGTTTTTAGATCAGTGACGCTTCTAGGGACGAGAGGTGCACCTTTTTCCAACGGGAACGACCTAGGTCTCAAAAGGGAATCACCGCCATCCGACTCCTCTCCGTACGGATGGTATAAGAAAACTGCGCCAGGGCCGACGATCGCGCCGTCGTCGGCGCTGAACCTAATGTAACATCTCCTTTTGCCGTCCTTTGGACAAGGCTTTCCGAACATTCCAGGCAACTCTTTACCGGGGCAGATGTAATAATCCGGACGGACGCCGAAGTCGGCGCAGACGCAGAACAACGTACGAATCCTTTCGATTGTTCCGCATAGTACGATATCTCCGCATGTGAAAATGCCCCTGTTGATGATGAACGCGAACTGCGGTCCCTTGATGGAACCCATGACTGTGTCGTCATAGTACAACGTGTGCAGGGCGGCCTTAATGTCACGCTCCGTCCCCACGCCGTTGAAATACATCCTGAACAGCGAGAGCCTTCCCCAGTCGTCTATGTTCTTGCGAGCCAAGGACAACGCCTCCCTATGCAACCCCGGGTCGTTGGTACAAAGAAGAACATGGAACAAATCCCTCTCGCCGGTCATGCCCCGCGAAACCGCAAGACGAACGGACTTCACGGCTTTATCCATGTCTATTTCTTCGAAAGAGCCCCACAACACCTTCTTGTAGAGGTCTGCGAACTCGGAATCTACCTTATCGGAATCGGCCATTTTCCCCACCTTATACGATAGATAACACAGGTTATTTACACATAATCGCCCATCGTTTGAATATTATCTGTGGCATTTCTGCACACATTTTTGAGGTTGATATAAACAGCTATTTTATAAACGTAACTATCTCGAAGCGCCATGCGAAAGATATGGCGTTAAACATCAATCGCATGTGTCCTTGCCAGCATCACATACACGTCTGATGTCCTGACGGAGACAAGATCGCCTGTCGCTCCCTGAAGCCATGAGGGCATCCTTGTTGCCTTTGGCGACGGCCATCCTCAGGTATTTGCGGGCCTCCTTCTCGTCCTTCTTCACGCCCAGGCCTTTGCTGAACATCAGGTACAGGCGATAATTCCTGACCCCGTCCAGCAGGAACAACGACTTCAGGTACAGTTCCGCGGCCTTGCGGTAGTCCTGCTCGAACAACGTGCCCTCGTAGTACATGTCGGCCAGAGCTACAGACGACTGACACGGATAGGCGGCAGCCGCGGCGTACGCCTCCTTGGCCCTCTCCTTGTCGGGGGCGCTTGAGCCCCCGCTTTTGTACACGGGCGCCATCAACACGACGGCCCTGCGGTAGTAGCAGGCCGCCGCCTTCTCCATGAGGGCGTCCGGATCGCATTTCAGACTCGGCCTCATCTTTGCCGTCTCGGCCACTGCGGTCTGATAGAAAGCGATCACCGCGCGGGAATGGATCCTGAACCATTTCTCGGCCTCGGCGTCGTCCTTCTCCACCCCTTCCCCGTCACGATACATGCAGGCAACAGCGTATTGACATGTGGCATCGCCGTCCAAGGCTCCCTTGAGATACCATCCGAACGCTTCCTTCTCATCACGCTCGATTCTTCTCCCGGCACGGTACATGTCGCCAAGCACGACCATGGCCCTGTGATGTCCCGATTCCGCCGCCAGCTTCAACATGCGGACGTACGAGTCGAAATCCTTGGCAGTGCCGATGCCGCCGTCATACATGGTAGCGAGCTGGAAGTAAACATCGGGGTTGCCTCCTTCCGAAGCCTTGAGGTACTGCTCGAACGCCGCCTTCCTGTCGTTCTCGGACCAAGCGGTTTTCAATAGCACTGCAGCGTACCTGGTGACGTCGGAAGGGTTGCCGCTGTCGGCAAGCTCCTTGCAGAGGGTCAGCAGTTCCTTCCTATCCGGATCGTCGACGTCGCCGCCGTAGATAGCAGACAGTTTCGAGCGCGCATTGACGTCTCCTTTGTCAGCTGCGGACTTGTACAGGGAGACGGCATCGGCGCGCGTGTCCTCTGATCCGAACAAAAGGTCGGCATATGCCACCTGCGCCTCGACATGCCCCTGATCGGACGCCGCCTTGAGCCACTCCAGATATTTGTCCTCGTCTTTTTCGACAGTGTCACCGTCACGGTACATGAGGGCAAGCCTGTATTGGGATGCAGCGACGCCGAATTGGGCCTGGTCGTACACGACGTCGAAGGACCGCGACATGGCCAAGGAGTATTTGGAGCAAACGACTTTCGGCGCCCCATCCGCGACCGCCTTCCCGCCATCTATCCAGACGACTCTGGAGCACATCTCCTCCACGGCGGAGACGTTATGGGAGACGAACACAACCGTCTTCCCGTTCCTCATAAGCTTTTTGAACGCGGACGACGCCTTGGCAGAGAAGCTGGCATCCCCGGTGCTTAGGACCTCGTCCACCAGCATGATCTCGGCATCCACGTGGAGCATTATGGAGAAAGCCAGCCTGCTGACCATTCCCGTTGAATAAGTCTTTATCGGGTTGTCGATATGCTTTCCGATGCCCGAGAAGTCCACGATGGCGTCCAGCTTCTCGTCCATGTCCTTCTTGCTGAACCCGTAGAGCTCCCCCTTGAGGTATATGTTCTCCCTTCCGGACATCTCGTATTGGAACCCCATGCTCAAAGACAGGATGCTGGCGACCTTGCCGTCGATTTCGACTGTTCCTGAATCCGGCTCCAAGATCTTCGCCATGATGCTCAGCAAAGTGCTCTTCCCGCTGCCGTTCCTCCCCAGGACCCCCAGTATCTCCCCTTTTCTGACAGAAAGGCTGATCCCGTTCAGGACCTTGTTCTCCACGACGACCTTCTTCTTCCTGGACAGGACGGCCTTTCCGGAATCCTCTTGCCTGGTCTCCAATTTGAATGACTTGGTCACATCCTTGAGCTCAATAGCGTATCCTGCCCTCATCATAACCTCTCCGCGAATCCGTTCTTAAGTTTCTCAAATATAATGCCACCGATGGCTATGGATATCAAAGCCAGCAAGAAGCACATGCCGTACACTTCTAGGTCCGGGACCTCGCCGGCGTACAATATGGAATGGAACGACTCCAGATAATAAGTGAACGGATTTGCCCAGAGAACGGCCGCCATGGCCCCGTCCACGGTTTCCGCCATATAACGAATCGGGCTGAATACGAAAAACGCTATCCCCAGGGAACCAAGAAGGAACTGAAGATCGCGCACGTACACCGTTATAGACGAAAGCGCCAGCGTGCATCCGAGACAGAACAGGTACATGGCAGCGATCAATGGCACCAACAGGAGCATCGCCACGGGGTTCAAGGGATACCCTGTCGCTGCCATGAATACGATGACCGCGGCATACCCGATGATCATGACGATGAAACTTACTGTGACGCTTGATATGGCGAGTATCTCGCGGGGAAGGTACATTTTCTTGATGATGCCTGAATTGCTGGTGAAGCACGTAGTCCCTCCGGCAACGGAAGACGTCAGCACGTGGAACGCCAATATGCCAGCGGCTACGAACACCCAGTAGTTCTCCATGTCCTCTCCGCCTTCAGAATACATGAAGAAACATACCGCGACGTAGACCAGCGGCATTGCGAAGTGCCATGCGAACCCGAGGACTGAGCTCTTGTACCTTCCGTACAGCCCCTTCTCCACGAGGGACCTCAGGACGCTGCGATAATCGTACAACTCCCTCAGCCTCCTCTTGATAGAGAAGGTTCCGAGAGTCAACTCCCTCCCTTCGCTCATGACGTACCCAGCCTTCTTCAATTGACGGAAAGTATATAACGTTGATTGAGAGGAGGACTTACGGAGTCGTCGCTTGGAACTCAATGCCCCTGCCATCCCGACAAGTCCGGACAAAGCCATGAACACGCCTATGATGACCATCACCACATCCGCTGTGCTGTCTAGGTTGAAAAGCGCATAAATCCCTAAGATGACCATGACCGCAGCTATCACCATCCCCACGATGCCGATATGCGGGGCGCTCAGCAACAGCAGTATGCCGATGGCGAGGAGCATCGCCGCCAAGATCAGCATCAGGACGTCAGAGAACAGGTTCGGAACGGCTATCAATGCTACGCCTAGGATTAAACCAGCAGCGCCGAGCGCGGCACCGAAAATCGATGAGACGCTCAGCTGCGTCGCCATCACAATCAACGACGTCAATGCAATGATGGCGCCTGCGATCATCAGGACTATGTTCAGGGAGCCTCTGCCGCCGACGGCGAACATGACGCCGATTATGAAGATGGCCAGGCTCGCGATGAACCTCGCCTTCCACGGATTGCCGTCTATGACAGTGACCTTGCTCATACGACCGTCGCTCCTTATTCACCACGGGTAGATAACGGTTGCTGACAAGATGCTGGAAAACGGCGGCCGGCGTTGTTGCCATTGGCACATGAAGCCGATGAGTGGATGGAACAGCCTCCATGAGGCCGTGACCCTGACATCGACAGGGTGCTGGCACACGCCGTCAGTGACGAAAAGTGCGCGGACGCGTCCTGCTTGGAGACTCTGGCGGATCTTGCGCAGGAGGGCGGACACATCGAAACGAAGATCCTTGCTGACGTGGCGTGCGATAAGAAGGCCATACGGTCGAGATACATGGCGGAGGGCATAGAAGTCGCCAGAACATCAGGAGCCTTCGGCTGGACAAATGCAAGCCCTGTGTCTTGGCGGAATACGCGCTCATGTCTGCATGTCAAGGGCGCGCGACGGGCTTCATTTTGGAAAGCCCTCATCGGATACGGCAGGCGTCGGAAGGTCGAACGCACTTTTTCGGATTTGAAAAGGCTTCCGGAGACGTTCTCAGGTATAGGAAGAATGGAACGGATGTCGAGGGTACGATCTGGAAGGCCACCGTGTGCTAAACGAGTACGGGGGAATCAGAATGAAATCAGGACAGTCATGCAAGGGGTTGTCGAACACGGTTTTCAAGGGCAGGGTCTATCGAACCCTTCGTCTACCCCTTGGGATATCCGGTGTCCTGGCGGCGGTTTTTGCCCTGTCCTGGGCCCAGCATGGATACCAACGTCGGATCTTGAGAAATACGTCGAATTCGGCTCAAAGCGTCTGTTCAAGGTGCCAATCCACGTAAGACTGCGTTGTTTCGCTTTATGGGGGAGTAGGGCGTTTTGACTAAATCGCAAAGGGTCTGGATGTGTTTCAAGCGTCCTACATAACACAATTATATGCAAACGCTGTTCGGGATTGCAGGAGCACTGAACGCACCATGGCGCAATTCAACACTACGGACAACATCAGGTGGAAAGTTGAGAACGGCATTCTTTCCATTGAGCCAGGAAGTGATGGCGAGATGATTGATTACGTCAAGGACAATGTGTGTTCCAGTCCTTGGTATTCATACCGTGATTCAATAGTCAAAGCTGAAATCGGCAAGGGGATAACCCGCATAGGTGCAGGAGCATTCTATGATTGCTTCAAACTGGCTATGGTCGATATACCCGACACCGTTGTCAGTGTAGGGGGCCAGGCGTTTCACAACTGCGGCAATTTGAAGAAACTGGTGTTTCCGAAGGCCTTGGAGTCCATAGGCGATTATGCGTTTACCTTTTGCGTCTCCCTTAATAAGATCGAGTTCAAGTCTGAGAAGCCTCCTTCTGTGGGCAAGTCATTATTCACCACGGTTCCGGGCAATACCACGATGGTCACCCTCACGGGAAGCAGCATAGATTCGGAAGTATTCGCAGAGAGGACCATAGGTGCCAACGGGTTGGTGACGTTCGAGGCAGAGGGAAAGGACGACAACATCTGGTGGTCCTTGTCCAACGGGACGCTTAATATCATGATCGCGAAGAACAAGACGGATGAGTACAAGCCCTATGTCAAAGACAACGTCTGTTCATCGCCATGGCATAAATACAGGACCGGCATCCACAAGGTCGCTTTCAGTGATAAGTTCAAGCAGATCAACGATGGGATGTTCTTCGATTGCATATATCTGGACGATGTGGTCATGCCCCAGAGCGTCGAAGTGATCGGGAGGCAGGCGTTTCATAACTGCAGGGCCATAAAGACGTTGACCATACCCAGGAAAGTGGTGAAGATATGCGATTTCGCATTTACGTTCTGCGTGTCCTTGGAAACTGTTTACATGCTACCTGAAAACAAGGTGGAACTGGGGTATCATCTGTTTGACACCGTTCCCGATGCAAAGATGATAACGCTGAAAGGATCCAAGTGGATGGATTCTTCCGTCATAAACAGCAATACCATAGGGAACAACGCCAAAGTCACCTATGAGACCTTTGGAAATCTGGAGAATATGGAATGGCGCATAAAGAACGGAGTCTTGACGATTTCGCCTATACCCGGGATGAGCACGGTCATGGAGGACCTGGTGTCCGATAACGTCTGTAAGGCGCCTTGGCATGACTATGTTTACGGCATTTACAAGATATCCGTCGAAGGGAATATCGAGAACATAGGCGCAGGCGCTTTCTACGATTGCTTCAACGCTACGAGCATCGACATGCCCTCTAGCATTACATCCATCGGATTCCAAGCGTTTCACAATTGCAGGAGTCTTCGTCATATCACGATCCCGTCGAAGGTAAGCTCCCTCGGGGACTACGAGTTTACGTTCTGCACATCTCTTAGAACCATATTCTTTATGTCCGAGAACGCGCCTCGGTTCGGAATAGGGATGTTTGACGGATGTCCTGAAAATGTAGAGATAAAGGTGTATACAATGGGGTGGAAACCTAGGAGAGAGGACAAGCCGCCATATGAGATGGTCAAGTTCTTCAAACTGGGCGAATGAAGGGGTGCGTATCATAATAGATTTTGCGCTCTTTAAGGATCGTGTATGGACGACCAATATCCGTTGCCGTCGTGGGAAGAAGGTATACGAGCGTATTATGGACTCCTACTCCTCTGGAACGGAGGT
>JAEEGI010020086.1_pt1 | contig 13411 bp, 15 predicted proteins | sample 8958751 | NCBI WGS metagenome assembly JAEEGI01 (sample SAMN16246545, study PRJNA631951) | gut metagenome | biome: gut microbiome; feature: rumen; material: KS-attached | host: Bos | place: Iran: Karaj | collected 2018-10
ACGGCAAGGCCTACGCCGCCCACTTCGACCTGCTCCCCATCCCGCTCTCAGCCATCCAGGCCAACAAGGATGCCAAGCTTGACCAGAATCCTGGTTATTAAAAATTAATAATGTGTGTGTAGTGTTAGCGCCCCTCTCGTGAGAAAGGAGCGCTAACTTTTGTATCTAATTTTTATATTTTATTTTTTATAATTTTATTTTTTTATTTTTGACAAAAAGTTAAAGAGTGGCACCCACGATGGGATGTCACTCTTTTTCAATGGATTGGAAGAACACCTTCCATGCCGCATCGAACTCATTAAGGGCGAAATAGGAACCAGTGGCATGTTTTGACATCTTGCGGATGAGGTCTGTCAGCCTGTCGCGTGTCTGCACGCCGTACGTCCAATGTACGTTGATGCAGTAGTCCTTCGACTCGTCCATGCTTCGTTCGATAAACTTGCAACAGGCGCTGAGGGAATCGCCCCTCAGCGTCGTGTAATCATAGAGGAAGACCTTGTAATCGATATAACCTCTCGGAAACTCGCGATATAGAATCTCAAGCACCTTCAGATAGAAGTCGCGCAGCGTGTCAAACACCTGAACCTTATCGCCAATCACAAGGTCAATGGGATTGTTGAATAACATACTGTTATTTTTGTTGTTCGAAAGGTTCGAGAAGTTCGAGGGGTTTGAGGGGTTATGGGCAGACAACCTTTCGAACTTTCGCTCCGAGCTCCGCTCGCGCGCCCCGTAGGAAGCAACCATTCGAACCTTTCTTAACCTTAAATGATGCTCTGACTCGCCTTCTGAAGAATGATGTCCTGCGATATGTAAGGCACACCATCCTTCGACTTCCAGCGGCGCACCTTGAAGTAGAACTGCATCTCATAGACATTCGGGTCGTCGATGGCACCCAACTGCAGGTTGGGTTTCTCGTTGTATGTGACCTCGGCAAGAATCTGCTGCTTGCCTATCGTGCCATCCTTCTTCGGATAGTCGAACTCTGTAAGATACTTCACCACCCACTTGGTGACTGGCTGACCATTGCTGTCTGTAGAGTCATAGTTGCGAATACCCTCTACTGAAACGAATTTACCTTTTACTGTCATAGTTTTAATGTTTTGAAAGTCTTAATTGTTAATTGTTAATTATTAATTGTTTTTGTTCTGGTCAAACCAACAATTGTTAATTATTAATTGTTAATTGTTAATTGACCATCATTTCTTCTTGATCTTCCGATAAAGCCCTTTCCCGACCTTCATGATAAGTCCCGACTTCTTCCAAAGATGGATGGCATCCTCAGGCTTGGTGATACCCTCAAACTTCTTGATGACATTGACCAGATCAGAAGTCGTGAACTCATCCGCAAGCTCCACGAAGTAATCGTTGTGATGACTGGTGACCTTCTGCTTTGTCGACTCGACCATCATCTCGTTGTACTGCGCACCCCACAGCTTCAGCATATTGTAGAGGTCGCAATCCATGAACCACAGCACGAAGTCGCGAATCACCTTCTGCTCTCGGTCACCCACCTTGGGGTAGAGGGCATAGCACATCAGCGCCAGTCGGAAGCCGCGCACGGCACATCGACGTCGGAACACGTCGCAGGCGTCATTCACACCTGTCTTGGCATCCTTGTTCTGCACCTTCAACCACTTGTTGAGGTCGGGGATAATCCAATTGAGGTCGCAGATCTGTCGTGGCCTGAACTCATACTTCCACGGCACTTCCTGGTCAAATTCCTCATCCTTGATGTCGTAGAGGCGATTGGTGTCGAAGTCAAGCGGAGCCGTGTAGGTGTTCTCGTCGCAATGCTTCATGAAGCGGTCGATCACCTGCAGGTCGCGCTCGGAGAGCCGCTTGAAGATGGGCATATCGGCAAAGCGCTGGTCGCCGAGGTCGGTGAACGAGCATCGGGTAATCAAGCCGTTCTCGATGTCCTTGAAGTAGCGATGCACCTGGTTGATGGTGCCCGTGATGAGCACGTTCCAATAGAGGTTCACCTCGCCCTTGAATGTACCTGTCGACTTGTATGCCTGGCCATAGGTGCCGTTGTCCCACGCGATTCGGAACATATCGTTCTTGTCGCCACCTTGTGCCTTCGATCCCTTGTTCCAGGTGTCCATCTCCTCACAGTAGGTGAACATATGATAGCCCTGGTTGTTACGCATCTTGATGAGCAGTTCAGGCAGGGAGTTGATGGGCGGCATATTGCGCATCGTCACCTTCGGGTCTTCTGGAGCCTTCTCGTTGCTTCCCTTGCGGTTCACCACGTTCATGAATATCATTTCGCGGGCTGAACTTACGAGGTCGCGTGCCTTGATGTCGGCCAGCAGCTTGTCGACCACGCGCTTCACGAACGACTTGCCGCTCGAAGGAGGTGCGTATATGATCGAGATGAACGATGTGGTATGCAGCTCTCCATCGGCATAGATGGCACTCAGGTAGCTCGTCAGCGTACCCATAACAGGCAGCAGGGCGAACACCATCGGGATCTTGAAGAACTCAGGTGCCGAATTGACATATTCACGGAACACGGGCGGCAGCTTCGGCATCCGTCGAATGAGCTCCCTTACTTCAGTATAGGGGTCCTCTTCGGTGGTTTCGGCCTCCTCTTCTTCGTCGGTTATCGGCGACTGATAGAACCCGTTGTCCTTCAGGAAGAAGTAGAACTCCTTCGAGTGTCGCGTCTTGGTGTTGCGGCTGCAGATCGAGCGGCACTGTCCCCAGGTCTCCTCGGCAGAATTGCCGAAGCGAGGCAGCAGGGCGTGAAGTATCCTCGGGTCGTTATCGACGATGTTGCGGAAATCAAGGATCATCTGATTGTAGAACATATGCCGCTTGCCCACCTCGGGCTGTCCCGTCTTGGGCCAGTACTTCTGACAGTACGCGGTAATGATGTCGGTCACGAGGTGCCCGTTGTAGCGATAGCCATCGTAGTCGTGGGTGTCCTCGGGTGGGGCCGCATCGGCTGCCTTTTCCCCGACCTTGTTTCCCGAATTGTCCGATATGATTGAGCCGCCTGCCTCCTTCACGAAGATGTCTGCATCGGCAAAGAGGTCCTCACTCAGCAGCAGCCATTCATCCTTGGGCACGAGGAACGAGATTCGACTCAGGTCCTTGCAGCAGGTATCGACTTCGCCGAAGTCGCCCACCTCGATCTGCTTTGCCATTGCCACGATGTTGTCCGTGATGGTTTCGTAGTCCGAAAGGTTACGCAGTACGAGGCGCAGCCCCTTGCCGCTTGGGGTGATGTGGGCAGCCAAAAGCTGCAGGTCACCCAGATGCGCCTTGACGTGTTCGAAGCACTCGCGCGGCTTCTCGCAATGGTCGATGTCGAGCATCACGAGCCCCGTGGGCTCCATCAGGTCGGCCTTGCGCTGACCCGTCTTCGACCTGCCCATGTAGGCTATGCAGGGCAGATTCTTCTTCGCCTCGGCATCGCCGGCTCGGAATGCATCACAAAGCGTGCGGAGTCGAGGCTCTTCGAGCACCTTGAGCAGCCCCGCGTAATCCAGCTCGGCCGTTCGCTTGCCGCTGCTCTTGCCCGATTTATAATAATCAAGTTTCATACTTTGTTGGTTTTTTTTTATCTCACACAGAAATCACAGAAAGCACAGATTTTTTTTGATTGAAGCCAGTCATTTTCTGTGAGTTCAGTGAGTTCTGTGTGCCCTAGAAATTCGGGATAATGATTATTGTTTACCGCCGAAATACTTGAGCAGTTTACCACAAGCAGCCGAGAAGATTGCCATGAACTTCGTCGTGTCGATGTTCGTCTTCTTGAAGTTCACCTTCACTTGCCACAGGTGGGCACTTTCGTAAATCACGAAGTCACCATCCTGGTGGACGATCTTCAGGTTGCTGGGCTTGCTGCCCTTCTGTTCCGGCTGAAATTGAAATTCTCCATACTCGTTTACCCAGCCTGTGCCACGATACTTGACACCAGGCTCTAAATTCATCTTGTTCATTTTCTTACATTTGTTTAAATATTTAGTAATAATAAAAAAAACTTCATAGGTGTTGGGGCTGCGCCCTGTGCTGCATAGTGTTGTCTGCATCTGTGTATGCAAGCATCCCCATCTGCATACCACCCTTTGCAGCGCACATCTGCGATGTGCCAACACCTCCGAAGAGAAAAAGACTTCAATTCTTGAAGAAGAAAAAAGCTATCGCAGAAAAACCTCCGGACCCGAATTGGGTACCACAATTGGACCCGCAAAATTTTTTCTGGGCTTTGCCCTTTTTTCTTCCTCTAAAATGGAGGACTTTTTCTCTTTGATGAAGACAGCCCATTCCCTTGAATGGGCGCTATTGAAAAGTGGCAGGCAGATGGGAGAGCTTGCTCTCACGGATGCGTGACTCTTGTCAATAGCTTAGGGGACATCGTCCCTGTCTTCATCATAAGCTTTTTTTTACGTTTTATCGTTCACAACGTGAAATTCTCGAAAGTTCAGGATGTATGACCTTGCCTTGCGTGCACGAATGCTGTTCAGCTCGAATCTCAGCACGTGAGTCATCTTGTCTGCACTCAGGCCGAACATCTCTCGCACCTCGCTGCGTGTTTTCGTGTCAATGATTATCTGTTTCATGGAAACGGGCGTAAATGCGGTTAAACGCCTTTATGAAATCCTTTGCCCTGAAACACTCTTCACGATTCACGCAGTAGCAGAGGGCCGACATCAGATAGTTCAGCTTCCTCAGGCACTCGTTGTAATTGTTCCAATCCACGACGACAATTGTGCAGTCCATTACCGAAACGCCCATATCGACCTGATTCATCATATCCTCGGTGATGCGATAGATCTCAGCTCCCGAAAGTCGCGTCCAATCCATAAGGAAACGCATGTAGTCAATCTTCCCGTCGGGATACTCACCACGCCAGGTGTTAAGCACCATTGCATAGAACTTTTCAAGACTCTCATATTCGAAGAGCCTCCCCTTGCGGTTGGATAGCTTCAACTGATTATATTCTGTTTTCATAATTCACATTCAGTATTATTGCCTACGGCAAGAAATCTTTGTGGAAATCTTTGGAGGAAATAAAACGTGGTCAAGCTTTTGTAGGGACAAACCTCCATTTCCACATCAGATTTCCTCAAAGATTTCTATCCGAAGGATATAAAAGACCTTAGAAGTTGATTTCAAGTTGGACGTGATTCATAACATGGGGCACGCCCGTCTGCTCCACCTGGCGAAGCGCCTCCTTCGGACTCAGATCGCGACGCAGGATTCCATCGAGGAACATCCGCCCCTTCTCGGTCCACACAAGATAGCTGTGCGAATGAACCACTCCAACGCTGTCGTGATAGGAATGCGTGCGATTACGCGTCAGCCCGTGGTTGCAGAAGTCGACATAGAGCATCCATTGTCCGCTCTGCAGGTAGATCACGCCCTTCTCGTGCAGCATCTTCGTCAGTCCCGCGTGGGTCGTGCCGTGCTCCTTCGCAACCTGTGTCATCGTCATACAGTTCACACTCTCGAGCACCTCGTCGCAATAGGTGGCCTTCGGTTCAAGTATGCGGATGGTCTCGCCCTGCTCGGCAATCTTGCGGTCACGTTCGGCGATGGTTCGCTCGTGAATCTGGAACGCCAGCGACATAATCTCGAGGTCGCTATAGGGCTTGCCCTCTCCATCGTGTGTCGGGATGTATCCTCCCGTGCGTCGAATCTGTGGAAGCACTTCGCTCGTCACCCAATGCTTGAACTCGATGGCAGAAGGAAGTTGAGAGCCGAGGATAAGAGCATAAACTCCTGATTCATTGATGAGTTGTTTATCGCTGAAATCTTTGCCCGTCCATATCTGGGAGGCTTTTTCCGTTTTGGAAAAAGCCTTGTATTTCAGCACCTTACGATCTTCCGAAAGCACGTGATCGGTAATGGCCTTTTGTGGTACCTTATATCCTAAGGCTTCTGCAACAACTGCTCCCACAAACCAGGGATCACCATTCTCATCAGTAATCACCCGCAGGTTTCCGAACTTCGGATGTCGGAAAAGTTCCGATCTTGTTATTACAAAATTCTGTTCGTTCATTTCTCTTTAGGATTAGGGTTATAATTGTTGATCATACAGGCTTTCTTCCAATAGAACTCCACATGGTCATCGACAGCTTTGAGCTGGTACGCACCGAATGCTTGTGTCAAATTGTACTTCACAAAATAAATATCGTTATCCCATGCGAACTTCCAACGCGAAAGGAAGTATTCTGCCAGTCGTTGAATATCGACATCCTTGGAAAAGCATCCCAGTTGGAAAAGGGCACCTATGATGTAGAGCAATCTTTCATGATTGAAGTGATTGCGCAGCTCCATCCATTCAAGCAAATCCGGGTCGCTAAAAATCAGCGTTGCAAAGTAGTTTATGGACAGCGCCTTCTCTCTCTCGATGATTCCCGAACTGATGGCCTTCTCATCGTATAGGAGTGAAAAGAACTTGAGATACTCGGATAATGAGTCCGGCCAATAGCCGCTCTTTAATTCCTTAATCAGCTTATTAACATTAATTTGTACTAACATAGTTTATTATTCTTGTTGTTTAAGTTCGTACCCGAAACTCTCGGCGAACAGCAGTTCGCCCGACTTCCGAACTTCGACCCACATCCGCACATCGAGCACGATGCCGGTGGCCTCGTCCTTATCCACAAATACAGTCGATTCGTTCCGAAGTCCTTCGGGCAGGAAGAGCATCTGCCGCATCATCCGTGCCTCCTCGTCTGCACTCGGCTTCACCTCCGAGACGATGCCCTTCTGGGTGAACTTGCCATAGATTGTTGTTGTCTCTGCCATGGCTTCAATGTTTCGACTCGTTGAAGATCTTCTCGAACTTGCTTGCGATGATGTTCTTCATTCGCTCTTCCCTGTTGTCGTCATTGGGTTTGGCTTTGCTCAATATCTTTTCGAGGATATAACGGCTTTCTTTCGCCACGATAGGCGAATTAGCAAAAGCGCTGTTTTCAATGCTGACACTTTTGCTTGGGTTAATCTGGTTATAGACACCAAGCCAAACTTCTATCTCAGCCATCTTGTTGAGCGCTTTCAGACGTTTGCCGATTCGCTTCATGAACTTCTTGCCGCACACAGCTTCTGCCATGGCTGTGGCAATCACGATAGCTCGAAGTACTTTTTCAAAATTTAGTTCTTTCATTATAAATAATGTATTAAAGGTTCAACAATTTTGCGATCGCAGTGCAAAGATAGGAAGTAAAAACTGCCTTTTTGGATTGTTCATCAAAAATCGTACTATTGCCCAATATTTGATGAACTTTTCCAAAACTCCTCATAGAGCAGTTCTGCATTCGCACGAATCTCCCTTGGCAGTTTCGACTTCAGATAATTGACAATCGTCATCTGATTACCGATACCATCGAGTGCTTTGGTTTTCATCAGCATTCGTGCAATGGTCATCTTGTAGCAAGCGCCATCGAAGACGATACCCTTGTCAAGCAGAAAACCGACAAGTGCCAACAGGCGTTTTTCCTTGAGTGTTTCCGACCCTTCCGGTAACACCCATTTTTGGATTTTAATGTTCATCCAAGCCTTTCCGAAGAAGAAGAGCAAGGGTGTGACATTTCTTTTGTTGACGATACCTTCCTGGATGGCATCGTCGCAGGCAAGAGTGGTGATGATCATGAAATAGTGCCACCGTGCCTTGATGAAGTTATTAGGCTCCATACTCGTTCAAAAGCGAAGTAGAAAGCCAGCGCTGGTGCAGACGCCACTTCTTACGTCATGCAGTTAATACTAATGCGCGAGACGTCTCCCGTGCACACACAAAAAACACCACAACTCGGAATGTTCCGAATTGCGGCGCAAAGATAGAGGTTATTCTTAAGAGCAAAAAAGCAAGAACCCAAAAAGTTCTTGCTAATTGTTTTCTTGCTTTTTAGCTATTGTAAATCAATGTGTTCCGGTTATTAGCAAAAATCAGACGATATAAGGCAAAAACACTTTTATCTGGTTTCTTCTTTCTTTAGATAAATATTCCTGAGTGACATATGCTCTATATTTCTCATTCCCCAAGGCTCTGCCAATCTCGTAAGCATTGGCATCGAGCATCATCTTGCCGGTTTTGTCCCGAGGGTCAACAAGGGTGTTCTGGAGCAAGCATAGCACACTTGCCACGAACTTGATATTGCCCCATTTTTGCGTACGTGGCTCGTACTTGCTCAGTTCCTTGATAGCCCAATCCTCGCTACAGATCTTTGTCCATAGTTTTTCGTATTGCACCTCGGTAAGTGACATCTTCGGCAGCAGGACTTTGGTCTTGCCCACAATCTCATCGACCCACTTCTTCACACCATCAGGGTTATGGGCGACATTACTGTCCTGCTCATTCTCCTCATTGATGAATTTGTCATACTCCACCTTCAGGTGGTCAAATAATTGGCATTTGATCAGATTCTGACGGTGCACCATGTGGTAGAAGAAATCAAGTGAATGTTTTTCGAGACGGTCAAGCAGATCGTATGCATAATAGGCTCTTTTAAAATCATATAACATTTCTGGATCGGTCGTTTCTTGCAAGAGATATAATGTCCTTTTAAATTCTTCTTTATCTATCTGCACAATAAAGGGAGAAAACATATCTTCGTAAGAGCTTTTATTTATTTTTTCACCCTTGAGGAAATCATTGATGACCATATCTTCAAAATCTGCCAATTGAGCCCAATGCTGTTTTGAAAGTAACTCCTGCCGATTTTTCTTGAACTTCAAAGCTTGCGCTCTTGCCTGATCGTAGATTAAATTATTATCTTTTTTCACAAATTTGCGAAAGCCAGAAAATAAGAGCTGCAACTTATCTTCATCCGACAAATCGAATATATCAGTATTTACTTTCTCCATTACAATCTTGACAAGTTGTTTGTCATTTCTAACCAACGACACTAAATACTGTTTGAATCTTGAGACATTCTCGATATGAGTCTCCATAGGATAATCGATTAGGTTCGTTTTGTCGATGCCTAAGACAGATAAAATGTTTGGATCTACATCCAGATATGTCAATTCATTAACAAAAGTGTTTTCCACTCTTTTTAAATAATACTCAATGTGTTCTCCTATAGCATTAAAAAATATACGGTATTCATTAAAATACAAATAATGAAGGATGTCCAAGTTTTTTGCCTCTGCTTTCTTAAATTGTTTTACCATATAATGGGCCAATTTAAGGTAAGCTTCAAAGATACCACTCGAATAATAAGTAATCAAGTCGGGTTCTTTTTGAGGATCTAAAAGAATAGATTCAACTTCATTAATAAAATTGTTAACACTACGACTATTTCTAATTACACTTAAATTTGGATCTATTTGAGAACACTTTTTCATTATATTGGGATATAAATACCTTCCACAAGCACTATAGCACACCATTGACCCTCTCCGTGAGGGACAATCCTAAGTATTGAAAGCAGTAGGCGGTGAATAACATTAATTATTGCGTAAAAAAATCGCGCAAAGATACATCTTTTCTTTCAATTCACCAAAATAAAAACAAAAAATCCTTGAATTGTCACATATATTAATGACAAAGCATCGTTTTGCCCAGTAGAAAGCCCATAATAAAAGATGTTCAGCCTCATAGAATGGGGCTGAACATCATATTTCGCAAGCACGCCAATGGCAAACTGATTGGCGGAAGGGTGATGCAGGAGATGCCGGGGTGATGAAGAACGATTGACTCTATTTGCCTTAGATGCAGTTCAAAAGTGGGAAAAGAAGAACCAACCCACTGAAGATTGGCATTTCTGCTGATACTCAGCGGGTTAATTTGTTCTGTCGTCAATCTTGATTAGATGAATCAAGGTTATTCCCCAACTCATCAATAAGAATATCTTTTTCCTTATCTACCTCTTTCCAATGTTCACGTTCGCGTTCATGTTCTTCGTGCATCTCTTGCATTTTTGCTTCGTCTCGCTCCGCTTGTTCGATTGTGCCCTGTTTCCTTCCGTCAGTTTTCCCCATTTGATAAACATGACTTGTACCTGGCAAATCCTCTGTAAAAGTTTCTTTTACGGATTCTTCCAGACATTGTCTGAACGGTTTTCCAGTTTCCTTCTTCTTTTGAAGAGCATCAAATATATGTCCTTGTATTAGGGTGCCGGCTCCACCCAACAAACCTTTCTTAATCAAACGCTTTAATCCCATAATATGTATATTATTGATTGTTTACCTCATCCAGTAAATCTTCATAAGCTTGTTTTTCTGCATTCCACCGTTTGCGGTCATTTTCATGTTGTTGATGCAGGTCGTTGATTTTCTTCTCATCGCGAGCAGCTTGTTCTGCTGTTCCTTCTTTTTCACCTTTTTTATGACCAACTGATTCACCTACAGCATAAGCCACTCCGCCGACTGCAGCTGCTCCACCACCAATAGCATACTTTGTACCATGCTTAACAAAATGTTGAGCAATTTTTTTACCTGCAACAGAGGCACCTTTAACGATGGCCTTTCCTGCATACTCCATTACTGGAACTAATATTTTATCAATCATAGACTATATATTAAAAATGTTATTCTTTGATTCAATAATTTTATCCCACTCATTGAAGATAAATTCCTCTTTAATTTTTAAAATGTATTTTGTATCTGTAATTAGTCGATAAACTGTGACCAAGAAACCACCTAAATCAAAGTTCTTTAGGGCATTTTCGTCACCCATGTAGGCGCGACAAGCCGTTTGCACCACATCTGATGATGTAGCTATCATATCTGAATACAAAATAATCTTTCTTGTTCTAACATTATATAATTCCTTGTCAAAATCCTTATTGGGGTTATAAAAGAACTTATGTATCGCTCCAATTATCATATTTATCATGACAGTATGTGCAGCAGATTTCATTGTTCTTTTGAGAATCTGTGTATCGTACAGATAATCTAGATAGTCGTAACCATCCTTGTATATTTCATAAGCTTTATCAGAATCCAATAAACCTAGAAACGGAGCAGGCAAACCTAATTTGGTATATTTGTCCGAAGTAAGATGAAGTCCTTGTGAAAACAAAGCAGCATATAATCTATGTTTGTCTTCAAGAATGCTTTCGATAGCATTGCTAAAAACGCTCCAATTTGTAGTTCGTTCTTTCCAACAGAAATTAGACCCCATATCAACCCTATAAGATTCAATATAAGGTATTCTAATGGATCTTTCTCCGATTTGATATTCAGGACATATCGTTATGGTGTCGCTGATAATATTAGCAACGCCAAATATCCATCCAAGAACAGGATCATGACCTAAAGTTTTCACTCTATGCTGACCACCATGCATGTTTCGGTTATTAAAACCTTCGCCAGAATGTCTTGTTGCATCGTAAGGTACTTTTATAGTAAAGGCTATTTCTTGCCAAGAACGATAACCTTTCTTACTTTTTTTTGATTCCCATATTGAGTGATCCTTCTTATACTTGTCAATTTCTTCTCTTTCCATATCTTTAATGATGTCATCATCATGGTCTAGACGATTCTCATCAAGATATCTCTCCTGAAATTTTGGAAGTATATATATACGTACAAGCTGTAATGCTGTTGCCAGCATCAATATTGACACATCTGTTTTAGATAAAGACGTTCTTTCTTCGAATGTCATATCCAATTTTTCTAAAATGGATTCTGCATTATGTAAAACACTGATGACACGTTTTTCTTCATTTCGATGTTCATCAATGTCCTTCCAAAGTGCATCAGACTTTGCCCTAATTGCGGCACGGCGTCTTTTGAATTCTTCTTTGTCCATTTTGTACTTTTATACTTTATACTATAGTCCCCATAAGTTAGTTTCTTACGGAATTTACGTGTGTAATCTTTTTCAATTACTACCATAAGAAATGAGTCTTTGATGTTGTATTCGAACCATTATTGAATCATTTCCAGCCGCAAAGATACAGCATTTCTGCAAATTCTCCAAATTATCGTAGCAGTTTTTATTCGACAATGGGCAAAAAATCACATTTATCACAAAAATCAAAATCACAAAAATCGTTTTTGTTTTGAGTTTGGGGGTCAATTGAATTAAGGGGGGATCGCGTTTTATTGCAAAATATTTTTATATATAAATATATAATAATTATTTATATAAATATATCGCGCGTGGGCAATCGGCCGTTTGATAAATGTGATTTTGATTTTTGTGATTTTTGTGATTTTTCAGGTGTGGAATTTTGTCTACTTATTCAGGAAAAGACCGCATCCGGTTATCTGATTTTGGCAAAAATGGAGAAGTAAAAGATAAAAAATTGTCTTAATTTCCGTTAAATCGTATGCTCGGAAGGCCTTTTTTGGCGAATGTGCAAAGGATAATGCGTAAATTTGCATCGCGATTTCGAGAAAACACGAATTATCACGAATGAACACGAATTGATCTGCAAAGGCGCCTGCATAATAATTAATGTGAATTCACGGTAATTATATGTTTCAGAAGAACCGCACCCAAGAAACTACTTTTTTCGTTAACCCTAAGTTTAATTAAAACCAAAGAAACTATGTTTACGATTAACACTTTCTCAATTTCCAAGCTCAACAATGCTGAGTTCACTGGCTTTATGATCAACCTTCAGAAAGCCATCACCACCAACGACCCGACGAAGCTCGGTCTCATCGAGGTTCTTCCCAACTTCGGCACCACGCTGCAGAAGCTCATCGACCAGGTCTACACGACCACCGGTTCGGAGTACACCGCAGCAATGCTCGAGACTGACCTCAAGCGCGACCAGACCTACAAGCGCATCCGCCTGCGCCTCCAGATGGTCGAAGTAGCTGAGGACAGTGCCGCCATCAAGGCCGTCAAGGACGTGGTGAAGACCCACCTGCTCGCCAAGTACACCTCCAAGGTGCCGCAGCTTCCTTACCAGGAGGAGAGTGCTATCCTGCAGGGCTTCATCTTCGACCTCAACGACAAGCTCGGTGACGACGGCATCGCGGCTCTCGGCATCACCGAGGACCTGCAGGCGCTTGAGGACGCCAACAACGAGTTCATCGCGGCCTACAACTCGCGTGCCACTGAACGAGCCGCAGGCGACACGGGTCTGACCCTGAAGCTCCGTCAGGAGATGTACGCGCTCTACCAGCAGGTGTGCTTCATCGTCCAGTACCTCGCCAACTCGACTGAGACGGCAAATGCCGAGAAGGCCACCGCTTGTCAGACGTTCATCGGCGTGCTCAACGTGCTGCTTGCTGACGCCAAGCGTCGCTACAACCAGCGCATCAGCAATGGCACGGGTGAAGAGGGCGAAGGCGAAGGTGGTGAGGGTGGCAACACTAACCCCGACGACTCTTCGAACACCACTCCCGATGACCAGGGCGGTTCAGGCAGTGGCTCTGGATCCGACAACAGCGGCTCGGGCTCAGGCAGCAACACTGACTCCGGCAACTCCCAGGGCAGCGGCTCGGACAACACTGACACTGGCAACACCGACAACAGCGGTTCGGGTAA
>JAEEGI010020088.1_pt1 | contig 13410 bp, 9 predicted proteins | sample 8958751 | NCBI WGS metagenome assembly JAEEGI01 (sample SAMN16246545, study PRJNA631951) | gut metagenome | biome: gut microbiome; feature: rumen; material: KS-attached | host: Bos | place: Iran: Karaj | collected 2018-10
ATGGGCAAGGACATTTTCTATAGTCTTATGATCCAGACCTGACGGCAGGTACACTATTGGACGAAACATTCCAAAAATAAAAGGCGTATCTATCTCATCGCACACGAATACTCTTTCGCTGGAGCTAAAACGAATGGATATCCGGGTCTTAAGATAGATTCTGATATAGCTAAAAACTGCATAGCCAAGGACCACAGTTACTCCGATGAGCCATATGATCAGGGCTCCTACGAAAAACTTGTTATTTAGATAGCCTCTTTCTGATGTATCCTGAGTATCTGCAAAAGCCAGTTCAGCATCTTTCGTGTCTGCAAAAGAAATATCACCAGCATAGACATCAGCCATTATTCCAACAGATTCGAGAACCTCTGTGTCCACCGCCTTTTCTGAGGTTGATTCCTTGGAAAAAGCCGAATTAACAATCTTCCCAAAGTCAGGCATAAAGCCAATATCTGACTGAATCTGAAGTGGAACCAATAATCTTAATGCTACCACTGCCCATAAAACACCCATGAACCATTTCGGTGCTTTCTTAAGCGGTATTCTGATCAGTGACACTGCTATCATGAGAAGAATAGACGCCATACTCATCTCAATGACTTTTATAAAGATTAACCCCATACACTTACCCTCTGCCTATATAAAAGCGTAGCTACTACTTGATCTTATCTATAATGTTCCTTATTTCAGCTATATCTTTTTTTGAAAGTTTCTGATGTGATGTAAAGGCTGCCAAAAATGCCGGAAGCGAACCTCCAAAAGCCTCTTCGACAAACTCCTCACTTTTTTGAGAATAAAAATCTTCCTTGGATATTTTTGATGTGACTACTCCGTCAATGTTTTGGAACAATCCCTTCTCACATAATTTCTTAAGCACTGTATAAGTTGTAGATTTCTTCCATTCAAACTTTTCTGAGCAAAGCTTAACCAGATCACCTGAACCAATCGGTTCATTCTCCCATATAAGCTCCGCAAATTTCATCTGAACTTCCCCAAATTCTACGGCCATATCCTTCTGCCTTTCATTGGTCTATTTATTATAGACTTTATAATGTTAGTTTATAGTGAGTAGACCAATTTGTCAAGATGATATTTCGTTATTATTATAACGTGATTATCTCTTGTCTTGCCCCCAGATAAAAAAAATAATCCCTTCTGCAAATTTTTTGCAAAAGGGATCAGCAATTTCCGGTATAGACAAATTCCAGGTTTTTCCTTGCTATATCTGCAAGATGATAGATGTTGTCAACATCTGTAGGTGGTCTGTCTGTCATTTTAAATCTAGGGAAAAATCTTGAAATGTGAAGCGGAACATTTTTGCCGATAACATTCCCACTCTTATCCTTAAGGGCGGCAATCCATTTGGAAATTTCTAATATTTCTTCATCAGAATCATTTTCCCCGGGGATTATAAGAGTTGTGATCTCGACATGGCAATGCTTTACTGCCTCGGCAATAAAATCCATGACCATCTGCCGATTTCCTAAAAGAACATCGCTGTAAAAAGAATCAGAAAAGCCCTTTAAATCTATATTCATGGCATCAATATATGGAATGATCTCTTCTAAAACCTCCAAAGAGGCCATTCCGTTAGATACAAGAACATTTTTCATTCCCTTATCATGAACTAACCTGGCTGTATCTCTTACAAACTCGTAACCTATCAGCGGTTCATTATAGGTGAATGCAACTCCAATATTGCCACTTGTCTTATACCTTGCTGCAAGTTCAGCAAGTCTCTCAGGAGATACATATTCAGCCTCTTTTTCAAATTCATAGACTCCCTGGCCCCAGGAAATCTCATAGTTTTGACAAAAGGGGCACCTTAAATTGCAGCCATAACTTCCAACAGACAGTATCATAGCCCCCGGCATAAATCTGTTTAAGGGCTTTTTCTCAATTGGGTCAAGGGCTATGCTTGTGAGCCTGCCATAGTTTAAGGGCACAATCTCACCATCTCTGCAGCTGCGAACGCCGCAGAAGCCGGTCTTTCCTTCACTGATCATGCACTTTCTATAACATACATTACATGTTGGCATCCCATTTCCTCTTGATTCAAACCATCTTCAATAAAATCAATTTAAGTCAAGATAGCACTTCCATCATGGCACTCTTTAGTAGTGCCTTACTACCTTAAATCTCTGCAGACGAATCTCATCATCCTCGGTTATCCCGCCCTTTTGCATGGCAATAGCCACCTGCTGCTCTACAGAATCTACACCATCAAGGTCAGGTAAAAGAAGTCCTCTCTTTCTTCCACTTGAAACTATGACACCATATTTTTTGACATCCAGCTCATCAATGGAAGAAATGTTTTCAGGTTCCCCCAAAACATCAACATTTATCTCCAAAAACTCAAGTTCATTTGCAGTAATAGCATTAAATCTTGGATCTTTAGTGGACGCGCTTATGGCATTCTGTATGATCTCCTCAGCTACATTTTCGCAGGTTGCTCCAATCGTCCCAATGCATCCTCTAAGCTTTCCGTGCTCATGAATTGACACAAAGGCTCCCGCTCTTATTCCAAGCATTTCTTCAGGAATATCACTCGGAACAGGTAGCACCTTTCTCTCAAGAACATAGCTATACACTGACTTATAAGCAAGCTGCACATAGGCATCTGAATTTCGTCTTTTTTCTTTTATCTCTATTTCTTTTTCCCGGTAAAAGATATCCAGAAATCTCCTGCCATCATCCTCATCTCCGGGCATAAAGGTACATATTCCATAGCCAACGCCTGTAATATCCTGGTGTGAGAGCCTGTTTGCCCTGACCTTCATACCGTCAAGTGCACCTGCCATTATGACAAAAGACCTGTGACCGCACTCAGCTGCCTTGTCACAAAAATCCTCATCAAATTCCAAAAGTTCTCCAAAAGCTCCTCTTTGGCACACATCCATGACCTTTTGGTCATAAACAGGTCCTTCTGCTGCGTATCCATACGGTCCGTAATCCTGAAGCTTGTGAGAAAGATCTCCACTGGCAACATAGACAGCTCTTTTTCCTGTGGCATCCACAGCATCCTGTATTATCTGCCCCATTCTGTAATGATCCGTCAAAGGAAATCCTGAAAGTCCTACTCTTACTATCTTTCCGCCTTTATACTTTTTCCTGATAAAGAAAAGAGGGACCATTGTTCCATGATCAAGATCTCTATCCACTTCTCCCAGAGTTCCTGCAGGAAAAGAAATTTTTTTAGCTCTTTTTTCTATTTCAGAAACAAGAGTTGTGTCATATTCCTCGATAAACTTCACTTTATCAGCTCCAAATCTTGAAAAAGACCCTGTAGCAGCATTTCCCGGAGAAATATGGAAGTAATCAGCATACATAGTCGCATGAGGACTGGAAATTATGATTGTCTCAGGTTCAATTTCAGTAATTTCTTCTGCGACTCTTTCATATGCTATTTTTGTCTCCTCAATCTGTGCCTCACCACCTCTTCCAACCTCAGGAATGATAAGTGGCGGATGTGGAACCATATATGCAGCAATTATGGGCATGACAGCCTCCTTTATATACGCTTTTTTAGTAATATTATTATAACATGTACGTAAAAAAGAGATTAGTGTAATCCGCTTACACTAATCTCTTTTTTTAGTTTATCTTACATATTTTTCTTTCTTTTTACTTGCTGTTTTCTGCTTCTTTTTCTTTGTGTCTTCTGTACATTTCTTCACCGGCTGTTCCAAGGACTGCTATGAGAATTAGCCACCATAGAGATGTCTTTTCTTCTTTTGCCTCTGTGAAGGTATCTGCTAAAGCTGTGTCCTCATCTTCGATAGATACAAATGCCTGCTCATTGTTCTTTACAACATCATTTGCAACCATCTCAGCTGCTGAAGGAGCATTTTCATCCTCGATCTGTGTGTATGTATCTTCACCGTTTGCATCTTCTACAGCTGCTTCATTTGCTGTGTTATCAGCAGCTTCTGCTTCATTTATAACTGCCATTTCAGCTGCAAGAGGTGTTATCTGATCTTCGATGTTAACTATGGAATTATCAACTACGAATGCTTCAGGAGCTACATATGCAGGAGCCTGATAATCATCTGTGTTATCTGTGTTCTGATCGTTTGTATCAGCTACATATATAAACTGGATTGTTGAACCTGCAGGAAGTCTGATCTCAGCTGTTTCTTCGTTCTGATTTTCTGTAGCAGCAGTATTTTCAGCTGTTTCTTCGTTCTGATTTTCTGTAACAGCAGTATTTTCAGCTGTTTCTACGATCTCTTCTGCAACTACAGGAGCAGGAGCAGGTGCAAGTGGTACTTCTTCATTCTCAAGATCTTTTATGATTTCTCCTTCAGTACCATTTTCTTCTGTTTTATTTTCAACTACGATTACTTCTGCCTCTTTTTCTTCAGCCTCAGCTTTTTCAGCTTTTTCCTCAGCCTTAACTTCAGTTTCTTTTTCCTCTTCTGGAGCAGTTGAATACTTAGCTACAACTGCTTCATATTCAGCTTTTCCTGCTTCCTTCTGCTCTAAGATAATATCAAGATCTGCCTGAGCTTCTGCCACTTTATCTTTTGCCTCTGAAAGCTTTCTGTCAAGATATCTGATAGCCTGATTCAAAGTCATGTTATTCAAAAGATTTGCTTCCTCAGGAGTAACCTCGATGTTAAGATATGCTGCAATATCATCAACTCCCAGAACCTCTGTTGCCTTTACGATTCTGTTTGTGCGGTTATCCTTAAGGGTATCGATTGCATCCTCAAGCTGCTCAGCTTTTTCTACTGCTTCATCTACTGCATTTCCAGCATTCTCTACAGCTACCTCGTAATTTGTATATGTATCAACTCTTTCCTGAGCCTTTGTGTAGAAATCGATGAATGCCTGATCGCTTGTATCAACTACATTTGTTCCGCCATGAACCTTGCTGTTCTGGTTCTGAATAACTTCGTGGATCTCAGCATCTCCCATGTAAAGCTTGCCTTCCTGATCGATGGTGATACTGCCATTTTCAAGTGCATCTTCAAGTTCTTTTCTTACCATGAACTGTGTTTTTCCATCTTCAACATAAGCAAATACATCAAGCTTTCCACTGTTTGCCATATTGCGGATGTTTTCGTTAGTAGGGTTTGCAGCGAAGTATTTTTTTAGATAGTCGTTAGCATCGATCTCTTCCTGGGTCTTTTCAAAGATCACGATATCTGTTGATTTTCCAAGAGCATTGTTGTCATAACGGTTATTTTCTTTAATGTACTTATCTGCTCTGTCGTAGTTGAAGTAAAGAGTCTGCTTTTGGCCGTTACTATCCTTGTAAGTTATGATGTTGTAGTTGTAATCCTGTGTGTCATAACCTTTTACGTACTTCTCAACCTTTATGTCAGTTGCACCACTATCTACAAGCTGAGGAATATAATATTCACGGATTATTGTGTACATGAAGTTACGCTGTGGGCCCCAGTCTACTACTACTTTATCTGCGCTATCCTTGATTTCTTTTGCAGGCTCAACCTGAGCCTCCATTTTTTCTTTTGTCTCTTCAACTATAGTTCCAAGAGTATCAACCTCTGCCTGAGCCTTTTCAAGTTCTTCCCTTGCAGCTGTTGCATCGTCAGAAGCATCATTTAAAGCTGCCTCGTAGTCTGCCTCTGCCTGTACAAGTCTTTCTTTTGCCTCTTCATATTTACCATTAAGCTCATTGAAGTATTCCTTCTTGGCATTTATGTCAAAAGATGTATCCTCTATAACCTTTACAAGTTCATCATAGCTCTTCTGTGCATCTTCAACAGACTCAGCTGTTGTTATGTCTTCTACAAGATCTTCAACCTGCTCTTTTGCTTCCTGTGCAGATTTCTGCGCACTTTCAGCTACTTTGACAGCTTCGTCAACATTTTCAACCATCTCGACAGCTGCTTCATCTGCTGCCTGATCGGCCTGATCTGCTTCTAAAAGATCTGTTTCAACATCATCAATTTTCTCAGCTGCAGTGTCAAGGCTCTCGATGCTGGCTTCTTCAACATTTTCAATGGTCTCTAATGTCTCTGATGCTTCCTCGATAGCTTCTGTTGTTTCAGCTGCAAGTTCCTGTGCCTCTGCAGTTACGCTTTCCTCTGATGAACTTTCAGTATTTTCATTTTCAGAAGTTTCTGCTGTTTCAGGAGTGATATCAGGAATATTATTCTCATCATCCTGCGCATATGCAGTTATTGGAGATGAAATACTCATCATCGCCGATATTCCAACAAGCATTGCTGAAATAAGTTTCTGATTTGTAAGATTATTCTTCTTCATTACTGCACCTTCCTCTTTCAATAATTATTTACTCTTCAATACCTTCGGCAATATGCTCGAACAGGTATTGAAGGACATCCGGGGTGAATTTTCTTGCCTTAAGAGCAATTGTCTTTTTACCGTTCGCTTCTTTATCTTCTCGTACTACATCGGCGTACATGATAAGTGTCTCTGCTACAACTATCACATCATTTCCGAGTATTGAAGGAGTTTTCTCTTCAACTGTAATAGCCATTCCAAGAGGACTTACGTTCTTAACTTCGCCGAAATATTTCTCAAGTGATTCTTTATCAACAATTACACTGTTTGCTTTGAACTCAACTCTGTTTATTTTTCTACGTTCTTCCATTATTATCTCCTTCTTGTACTTTTATTATCGTCATTATACATCATAAAAATCATCATATTTGACGTTTATTTTGTTATTTATGATTGTTTAAGACTCCGTTTATTTTTGCTTAATATTTGTTTATTTTCACTTTAAATTTGGTCAAAAAAAAGAACCGATTTGTTTATCGGCTCTTCCATAATTTTACATTACAAGTATATTCTCTTTTTTTGCATCTGACCTAAAGATCATTTTGTCATAGGTTTTCCTATCACTATCGAGTCTTAAAACCAGACCGTCTATAACAAATACTGTTCCGGCGTATGCCACCTCAGTTATAACCGCCTGCGCATTTCCGCCTTTTTTTATCTCCTCTTCATAATAGAACTGTTTCTTTCTTAGTTCCTTCAGCTTACTCTCTTTCATGCCAACAGCTGCATTTATCTTGACCTTCCATTGCATTACCTGTCTGTCTACAGCACCGATTTCCTGAAGCCTGTCTCTCTCTTTTGCAAGAGTTCTGTAATCCTCTTCCTCTCTGCTTATAGTCTTTTTTATCGCACTGTATTCTGTCAAAAGAGCTGAATCAACCCCAAGGTTTACTATAGTTTTTGCTCCTGTCTTATTCCCTATGGAAGCAACTTCAATTCCATAAATGCTGTGGCAGGTTCCTCCATACAGGGTTCCTGCTCTTCCGTATGTTCTGATAAAGCCTTTTGCAGTGAGCTTACAGTTGATAAAAAAGTTTGCAGAAATATCTTTTCCAACGACAGTTACGCCTTCAAAGAATTTTGCAGAAACATTGCCCTTGGCAGTTATTCCTCCTCGGATCGGACATGTAGCTCCGCCCTTGATCACAACATCTCCGCCACTTGTTATCTCGGAGCTTTCCATATGCCCACCGATGATAACATCACTTGAAGCTATGATCTCACTTCCCGAATGGACATCGCCTTTGATATAAACAACTCCATCATAATTGATCTTTTTATCAGTTATCTTAACCTCAGGCATAACAAGGATTTTCTCTATTTTGATATTGCCATCGTGCATAGTAAGGGCACCGGTCCATTTAGCAACATATGTAACCCTGTCATTTAGGATCATAAAGCCTTCACCTTTAAGAATTGGAATCTCTTTTCCATTCTTTGCCTGCTTTACTTCTCCCAATACGTTAAACCCATTCACACCTTTGGTTGCTTTATGATAAAGAGCTATCTTATCCCCTACATGCACCTGCACAAGGGAATCAAAATTTGTAAGATCAGCTGTGCCATCATCTAATATTTCCGGTTCCTTCCCTTTATTTGTATCAAAGAAATATTCATAATAGCCATCATGACCATCTACAGCTTCTTTTCCTGCAGCCACAAGATATTTTTCTGAGTGGTTCAAGTTGGAAATCATATTGGCGATTCCCGGCTTATCTACACCTTTTCGAACATTACATTTAAAAAGAAATGCAAGGATCACATCCTCTGTATATTCAAGTCCATCACTTCTAAGAGGGAGTTTTAAATAACACAAAAGATTGTCTGAAGCAAAAGAAAGATACAGGTCCCTGTTGGCCATCATAGAATCAAGTAGCACCTTGCTGTCCTTAGTCCCGGCAGTCCTGTCAAAAACAGTTTTTTCTGTACCGTCTTCATCTTCAACTGCCTTATATACGCCGGAAAGCATCTGCTCCCTGATCCTACGCATATCTTTGGCAGTGTACATCATGGTCGAGAACTTACTGATATCAAGTCCTTCTTCAATTCCCAGTCTTATCTCACGCATCTGATCCGCGTGGTACAAAGGCTTGGAATAAGGAGCTATATCAATCTGATGTTCAAGTCCAAGGCGCATTTCAAACATTTGCATCCAGCCGTAGGATACATCTGCATATCTTGCCACATCTACACCATTTTCAAGTCCGATTCTGATCTCTTTTATGGCATCTCCACGCATGTCCCGGGTAATATAATCATCTATAGGGAGACCCTTTTTCAAACTGATCCTTATTTCCTCAAGCTGTTCCGCGTCAAAGCGGTCCTTGATATACCTTGATACATCTATTCCCTCAAGAAATGCCTTATGCATCTGGTCTAGCACAGATGCGTTGTATCTGTCTATCTGCTTGGTGTCAAAAAAGAGCCCATCCTCTGCGCTTTCTCTTACAGCACGCATTTTCATATAAGGAATATCAACAGATGCATAACCGGAAATATCAATGCCTGCTTCAAGGCCTTTTCTTATTTCACGCATCTGCATGCAGTCAAATGCCGGATCCTGAAAAAAGATAATAGGAACCGGAGGCTTGGCTAAAAGTCCATGCCTTAGCTCTCTCATCTGAACTGCCAGATATTCTTTTTTAGCATATTGGGAAACGTCAATTCCTGCGGCAAGACCTTGCCTGATCTGAGCCATCTGCAAAAAGTCGAATCCTTCATCCCGATATTTGCTCATATCTATGCCCTGCGTCATTTCAAGACGGAGTTCCTCCATCTCTGTCCAGGCATACTTAGGATCCATATACTTTTTATAATCTATTTTATCAGTAATACCTTTTCTTATTTCAGCCAATTGGAGCGCATTAAATTTAAGAGCTTTCAGTTTTTCAACATCAGCTCCCAATTCACCACACAGCTTAAGCTCTTTTTCCAAAGCATTTTGGTTAAAAGAGTCCAACCCAGAATATTCACTTAATTCATCAAGTAGATCAACATCTGGTGAAGCCATATACACCCCACGTCTTCGAAAAAATCATGTTATGACTTTTTCTAATGTAAGTATATTGCAGCCATCTTCATACTTATAATGGACTTTATCCATACTTTTTTTCACAATAAAAATGCCCAGCCCGCCAATCTGACGTTCTTCAGCAGAAAGTCCCGTATCGGGATCCTCTTTTGCAAGCGGATCAAAGGGTGTTCCCTGATCAATGAAGGTAATAACAGCAGTGGAATCCTCTGCTCTAAAGTCAAACCTTATTTCTGCCTGACCATCTTTTCCCTCATATGCATAGCTTGCAATGTTGACATATATTTCCTCAACAGCAACATCAATCTGCATTTGAACCTTCATGGACGCTCCGGCCTGCTCTAACTGTTCATCAACAAAGCCAAGCACTTCATCCAGTTTTTGAACCTGTGCATCAATTTTGAGTACGCTCATATGCATTCCCCATATTTGTACTTCATGATTGTTATACGCCTATAAAACCATTATATACAATATATCGTAAAAAGTGTTGCAGTTTTTATAAAAAAACGGGCAGAGTACTTTTTATGTAATCTGCCCAGTTTGTTAATCATAAGAATTAATGGTTTTAGAGCTCGAATTTTGCCACGAAATTCTGAAGTTCCTGGGCATTTTCAGCAAGTTTATCAGAAGCTTCTGCGACCTCATGAGTTGTTGCTGTCTGCTGCTGTGAAGCTGCTGATACATTCTGCGTCTCATCAGCAACACTTGTACTCATATCCTCGATCTTCTGGATATTTTCAGCTATGGTCTCAGTTCCATCTGAAAGCTGAGCAACGATCTCGCTCATACGGGCTGACTGTTCAGAAATTGTATAAACCATGTCAACGATATTGTTAAATGTATTACCTGCCTCATTGACTGTTTCTGTTCCCTCTGCAACACTCTCTGCACCGGATCTCATAGCTTCTACAGCCTCATTGGAATTGTGCATGATCTCAGAAATAAGCTCTGTGATATTGGATGCAGCTTCATTGGACTGATCAGCAAGTTTACTGATCTCACTTGCAACAACTGCGAAACCTTTACCCATTTCTCCTGCTCTTGCAGCCTCAATGCTGGCGTTAAGAGATAGAAGGTTCGTCTGACTGGCAATCTCAGCAATTGTGTCAACGAATGTATCGATGTTTTTAAGCTGTTCTCCAAGGGCATCAACTACTGTAGCAGTATTTTCAACAGATGACTTGATAGTAGCCATCATATTGGTAGCGTTTGTCATATCAGCAGCACCCTTCTTGGCTGCATCATTTGTAGAATCGATCATCTTAGTTGTCTGTTCAATAGCATCCTTGAATTCCTGCATATTGTCAACAAATGCTCTTGTTTCCTCACTTGCTCCGGTAACAGCTGTAATCTGACCTGCACAGGAATTAGCAACGTTTGTACAGGAATTAGCAACCATCTCACTTGCATCAGCAGACTGTGATGCACTGGCTGAAAGCTCTTCTGAAGCAGATGCAACATAGCTTGTCGTATCAAAGATCTTCATCATAAGCTCTCTGATATTGTTGTGCATAAGATCAAGAGCTTCTGAAATCTGTCCAATCTCATTATTTTCTCTCTTAAGAGCACGAACCTGATCCATCTCTTCACTGTCACTAAAGTCGCTGTTAGACATCTTAACCATCTGGTCAGTGACAAGGATAATAGGTTTTGTGATTCTCTTGCCCATGTAAATAGCTATAGCTGTTCCGATCACTATAAGGACGACGAGCATAATAACAGATCTTGTAATATTGCTCATAAGGGCGACATGTGAATGAGCAGTGTACTCTGCTAGAATTGTATCGATGTGATCAACCCATACACCGGTACCCATTACCCAGTCAAAGGGTTCAAAGTAAGCTGTATAATTGATCTTTGGAAGAGGCTCAGTCTCATTGGGCTTAGCGAACATAAGCTCTGTATATCCGCCACCATCCTGCATACCGTTTTTGATCATCTCCTGAATGAAATAATTACCATTAGGATCAACAGAATCCCATCTTGACTGACCTTCTGTATCTCTTCCAAGGAGAACTACGTTAACACCCTGAGAAGTGTCAACCCAGAAATATCCTGAACCATCATTATATTTTAGTTCTCTGATGATATCCGCAGACTCTTTTTTTGCTTCATCAAGAGTCATTTCGCCCGCCTGATATCTGTTATACATTACCTGGCAGATACTCATTGCTTCCTGAGTCTCATTCTTAAGCTCAGTCTTAATATCTTCCAAAAGCCTGCTTCTGTAGACTTCTGTCGTAGTTTTATCAGTGCTGATAGTGCTTGTTATTGAGAAAATCTCAATAACAACTGCCGAAACAACAACAGCACAAAGTATAGCAAATACAATGACAAACATCAAAGAACCACGTTTCTTATCCATAATGACCCTTTCCTGAGAAATTATCGGTTTAACGACAGCTACATTTTCAATATACCATCAAGTAAAATCAATAACAATATCACCATATATTAAAAAAGTATAAATCCCGGAGAGCACAAAGAGCCGGGCTTTTCGCCAGGCTCTTTATAAATTATTTACTTATTATTTTTATAGTTTTTTGGGCATATTCAGATGATAGTAAGAATCTGTCTGATATACCTTCTGTCACATATACATTTCCATCTGATGTAACAAATACTGCCTCAAAATCATCTCTTTCTTTCCAAAAAGAAATAGCACTATCAAGGCCTTTTATATAAAGGGCTGTTGAATATCCATCACATTTAAGCCCGTCTTTTCCGACTATAGTCACAGAAACAAGTCCCGAATCAGCGGGAGCACCTGTAGAAGGATCTATTATGTGATGGTACAACTTCCCGTTCTCTTCAAAATATCTCTCATAGCCACCTGATGTTATAATGGCTTCATCACTTGCTCTCAAAACTCCAAGTATCCCTGACTTGCTGTCTTGGAATGGACTTTTTATGGCAACATTCCACATTTCACCATTTGACTTAGTTCCAATGCACTGCACATTGCCACCAAGGTTTATAAGCCCGCTCTTTACTCCGTTCTGGGTAAAAAAATCATAGAGCATAGTACTTGTATAGCCTTTTACTACACTTCCAAGATCAATTTCCATGTTGGGAGGGATTTGTACGAATCTTTTTCCTTGTTCAAAGCTTTCACCTGAGTTTTCGAGTTTTATCTTTTTGTAATCAACATCATTCAAAAGTTCAGAAATTCTATCCTCAGAAGGAACTTTATACTCACCTGTAGTAAAGCCCCACTCTTTCAAAACCGGGTAAATAGATACATCTAATGCCCCATCCGTTTCATCGCAGATAGAAAGAGCATTTGCCAAAATGGTAGCTGTATCATTTGAAAGAAGAGTTTCTTTGTTCTTATTAAGAAGACTTATCTCGCTATCATTATCTGTCACTGACAATCTTCTCTCTAAATCTCTTATCTTTTCCTCAGCCTCCGGTAGAAGCTTCTCATCCCCTGCAACTTCCAATTCCATTACTGTATCCATTGCAAAAAGAGTGGAAGTTTTCATGGTCTCATTATTAAATTGGCACCCTGAAAAAATAAGGGCGCAGAATAATACTGCGCCCACATTTTTGATTTTACTAAAAATCATTGTTATCCTTAGAAGATTAGTTCTTCTTGTTCTCGTTATAAGCTCTCTTAGCTTCTTCGATACCAGCCTTAAGTCCAGCAAGGCCAGCCTTTGCAACTTCAGCAGATGCATCAGCAAGGTCTTTTGCAAGAACCTGAGCCTTCTCAGCAGCTTCCTTAAGCTTTTCCTTTGTCTCATCATCTACAACTGACTTCTTGCAATCGCAGTTAGCCTTAGCAGCCTTTTCAGCGATAGCTGCCTGTGCAGCAGCAAGTCTAGCTACAGGAACACGGAATGGTGAGCATGATACATAGTCAAGGCCAATCTTGTGGCAGAACTCAACTGATGAAGGATCTCCACCGTGCTCTCCACAGATACCAACATGAAGTGAAGGATTTACTGGCTTACCAAGCTTAAGTGACATTTCCATAAGCTTACCAACACCTGTCTGGTCAAGCTTAGCAAATGGATCGTTCTCGAAGATCTTTGTGTCATAGTAAGCATTTAAGAACTTACCAGCATCATCACGAGAGAATCCAAATGTCATCTGTG
>JAEEGI010020089.1_pt1 | contig 13410 bp, 12 predicted proteins | sample 8958751 | NCBI WGS metagenome assembly JAEEGI01 (sample SAMN16246545, study PRJNA631951) | gut metagenome | biome: gut microbiome; feature: rumen; material: KS-attached | host: Bos | place: Iran: Karaj | collected 2018-10
CTGGCGTTGGATTCGCCTGCCTTGGCGTACATGGGCATATCAAGGAGTCGCATTACGTTTTCTCCGATGCCCTTGGCTGTTTCAAGGCCTCTTTCGTCGCCGGTGAAATGATAGTAGTCAAGAAGGCCTTCCACCCACTCGTGGGAGCAGACCATAACGCCGTTTATGACGTGGCCTGCGGTATGTTCCCACTGGCCTCCGATGTAGAGGGGGTCCTTGTGGTAGTGGCACACGTCAACGTCCATCCAGTGGCTTGCAGAGGCGATATTGTAATCCAGAAATCTCCTGATGCCCGTCCTTGCAAAGAGAAGGGCACAGGCGTGGGGATAGTCGTATTCATTGTTGCACCACACAAGCCTTCCGCCACCTCTTCCCTGGGCTGTGTAGTTGGAGTCGTAGGAATCGCCGAAATTGAGCATTCCGTAAGCTCTGCAGTGTCCGTCTGCTCTGGCCACAAGATTCTGCTCCACGGAGTAGTCAAATTCTGAGGCAAAGACATCGGGCCAAACATCGGCCTGTTTGTGTACTTCAGGCAGAACATAGGGCCTGTAGGGCATCTGGTAAACGATACTCCTGTCGTTCAGGCTGCTGATAGTCTCCGAAGCGTTGTGGAAGTGCAGCAGGAACTTCTGCTCCCTGGACATACCGCTTTGGAGCACGATCTTTTCAACCCCTGAGGGTACTATGGAGAGGGTCAGGCCGTTATTGTCAGCCTGAACAGCCTTGGGATAGTTCTGATGTGCCTGGAAAATAGTGGCGCAGACACCGTCCTCTTTATCTGTAAAGTCAGCAAAGAAGGTTCCATAGAAAACCTCTGCAAAGTGCTCGTTGGCCTCCTTAAGGAGCCAGCTTGAATCGATGACCTTCCTGCTGGCAGCGCCTTCTTTTCCTATGAAATAATCTGTCTTGTAGTTGGAGGATGCAGTAATGGTCCTGACATTACCAAGATCTACGCCGGAAGCCACTTTGTCAGCCTCCTCGCTGCTCTTTGCGTGGTAGACAGGGCCATCGCCGAGGCCTTCAGAGGTCAGGTGGTCGCCGCAGCCTGTGGAATCCAGGGCGCTTTCAGTGGTTACTGCAACCTCTGCAGCATCTGACAGAGAGGGAGTTCTCAGTACCCTATATTCAAGAGAATCTATTTCCAGGGGCTCGTCCGTGTCGTTGATGATCCTGTAGGAGACCTCGGAGTAGGACTTGCCGGCCCAGAAGGTGACCTTGCATTCAAAGCTGTAGCTGTCGCCGGAGACAGGATCCTGATGCGTGCCTGTGGTCTTTAGAATGATACATAACGGCCCCTGCTCAACTACTTCCCAGGTGCCGGTTCTGACAAGGTATTTATCAGGGGAGCCGTATCTTGTGAGGGTAGGGCCTATAAACTGGCGGCTTGAGTAGATTTTTTCTCCGAATCTTACAGAATCAAAGAGCCCTCCGGCATTGTCCCGCAGAACGTAGGAGAAGACCTTGCCTGTGGCATCGTCCACTGTTGATACCTCATAGCCGCTGTCGGTTTTTTTCAGGGCAGCCGGGGCAAAAGAAACAGTGGAATAATCACTATCTATCGGCTCATCCGGGGATTTTATGATACATAAATAACGGCTGTTTTTGTTGGCGGGAATGTCTGCCAGGAACCTGATAAAGATAAAGCGCACGGACTTATCGTCATATCTGGAGGTGGCCTTTATCTGAACCGGAAGAATGGTTTTCCGGGCAGGATCCTTAAGGGTAATATTTCTTTCGTCAAAAACAAGCCCTTTCTCAAGAGGAAAGCCCACGAAGCAGTGCTCGCCCGATCTGTCGTAGCGATAAAGCTTGTCTATCAGTATTTCAATCTCTCTGCTCATACGAAGTCCTCTCTCATGGGGGAAAAGATATCAAGAAGGATGCCATCTTCAAGACACACGCAGCCGTGGGGGATTCCGTCCTTTTTAAGCATGGTGTCACCGGCCTTTACGATGTTCTTCTCATCGCCGATGGTGAACTCAAATTTTCCCGAAACCACATAGGTTATCTGAGTGTGGGGGTGTGAGTGGACAGCGCCTATGGCGCCCTTTTTAAAGTGGTTTTCAACAACCATAACTTCATCTGTGTAGCTCTTGACGAATCTGACTACGCCTTCGCCTGCCTCCTGACCTGTTACATTCTGTGAAAAAAGCCAGCGCTGATCCTTTTGTGTCATGTCTTTTTCTCCTTTAGAAAACGGTATTGTGATTTTTTTATTATCTCGTATACTAATTGTATGTTACAAAAGTAAAGATATCCTTTGTTATTATGTGAGATTTAGGATAATATCTTAGAAATGATGACTTTTTGCCGGCGAGGTATTTCCGGCAGGTCTCAGTGAAAGGGGTAGCACATGCCTTTAGAAATGCCGTCAGATGCGCAGATTACCATTCAGAGGCGCCATTTACCTGCGGATTTTACCATGCCGCAGATGGAGAGAGCAGAGACTCACTACAGTCTCGGGTACATTTTGTCCGGAGACAGGAGGTTCATTACGCCCTACGAGCGCTACGAGGCCCACGCAGGGGATGTGACAGCCATGCCTCCCGGGATTTACCACAGAACCTTCTCCATGAGCGACAGGCCCTATGAGAACTACCTTATAAAGGCCTCTGCTGATGTGGCGGAGAGCTTTTGCAGGGAGATAGATCCGGATATCTGGGATCGTGTCTTTGAGCAGAAATGCTTTTCTTTTAATGAGGCCGCAAGGGGCAGGATTGAGGGGATTCTCTCCGATATGCTGGAAATCTATTCCGGCGGGGCCGGGTACAGTGAAGCCCTTTTAAAGGGGCTGTTTTACAGGCTGCTGGTGTACATCTGCGACAACGATATCAGCGATGGCAGGCATCAGTTCAAGGGAGAACTGTCCCAGGAAATAATGGAAGCCATGTACTTTATTGAGAAAAATTATACCGAAGGCATCAGGCTTTCGGATGTTGCCGGGGTGATAGGCTTTTCGGAGGGGCATTTTTCAAGGCTCTTTAGCGCGCAGGTCGGGATCTCTTTTTCCAATTATCTGACCAACATAAGGCTAAGGCACGCCAAGGAACTATTGATAAATACCAATCTTCCCGTCTCTGATATTGCCCTTCGGACAGGTTTTGGCAGCGGAGATTATCTGTCAGCCTGCTTCAATAAAAATGAGGGCGTTACACCTACGGCTTTTCGCCGGACCGGATATTGAGCCGTTAGCTCTTTTCACCCGGTGGCAAAATGATATAATGGACACCGGAGCATAAATACCGCGGAGCCCGGAAAGGGGAGTTTAAGCGGTTCGTTAATAGAAAGGAATAATATATGCAGAACAAATTACCAAAAAGAGATGAAGTTGCAGTTGAGCTTACATGGCGCCTTGAGGACATCTACGATGATGAGGCCAAGTGGGAAGCAGAGCTCAAGAAGGTGGGAGAAGTTGCCGATCAGATGGCAGGCTTTGAAGGAAAGCTTTCAGAGAGCGGAGAGAAGCTCCTTGAGCTGTGCAAATTGAATGAGGACATGTCGCTTTTGCTGGACAGACTTTACGGCTATGCTCATATGAGACAGGACCAGGATACAGCCAATTCCAAGTATCAGGGCCTTGAGCAGCGCGCAATGTCAGTGATCGTAAATTCCAGCGAGAAGACAGCCTTTGTAGATCCCGAGATCCTAACACTTTCAGATGAGCTTCTTGATGAGTTCTATGCTAAGGTTCCGGAGCTGGGACGATACAAGAGGATGATCGGTGAGATCAGAAGACTTAAAGAGCACATGCTCGACAGTGAAAAGGAGCAGCTTCTTGCCAGCGCAACAGAGCTTCAGGGTGCATCCCAGAAGAGCTTTGGAATGCTCGTAAACGCTGATCTTAAGTTCCCTTCAGTCAAGGATTCTAATGGAGAAGAGGTTCAGCTTTCAAACGGAAGATTCGTTCCCACACAGATGTCCAAGGACAGAGACTTAAGAAAGGCCAGCTTTGAGGCTTTCTATAGCAAGTACGAGGAGTTCAAGAACACCTGGGCAGCAATGTATGACGGTGAGGTTAAGGGCCGTATCTTTGAGGCCAAGGCCCGCAAATACAATTCTTCCTTTGAGGCAGCTGTAGACAAGAACAACGTTTCTCCTTCGGTTTGCGATAATCTTTTTGCATCGATCCATGACAACATGGACAAGATGCACAAGTATGTTTCACTTCGTAAGAGACTTCTGGGAGTTGACGAGCTTCACATGTACGATGTTTACGTACCCATGATCCCTGAGTATGACATGAAGGTTTCCTACGAGGAGGCCAAAGAGCTCTCTCTTAAGGCTCTTGCTCCGCTGGGAGAAGACTATCTTGAAGTTGTTAAGGAAGCTTACGAGAACAGATGGATCGATGTTGTTGAGAATGAAGGAAAGCGCGGCGGTGCTTATTCAAGCGGCGTTTACGGAGTTCACCCTTACATGCTTCTTAACTATAATGACACTCTTGATGATGTGTTCACTCTGGTTCACGAGATGGGACACTCAATGCACACCTGGTATTCCAGCAAGGCACAGACCATCATTGATGCAGGCTACAAGATCTTTGTTGCAGAGGTTGCTTCCACAACCAACGAGGTTCTCCTGTATCACTACATGAAGGACCATGCTCAGAGAAAAGAGGAGAAGGCATTTATCATCAACCACTTCCTTGAGAGCTTTAAGAGCACCATGTTCCGTCAGACTATGTTTGAGGAGTTCGAGAGAAAGACCTGCGAGATGGCAGAGGAGGGAGTTCCGCTTACTGCTGAGGCTCTTTATGACGTATACCTTGGCCTCAACAAGCAGTACTTTGGAGAAGATATGATCTCAGACGAGCTGATCGGCTGGGAGTGGAGCAGAATTCCTCACTTCTACTACAATTTCTATGTATATCAGTACGCTACAAGCTTTGCTGCAGCCGTTGCTATTGCAGACCGTATCCTCAAGGAGGGCGACAGCGCAGTTGCCAAATATAAGGAATTCCTCTCAAGCGGATGCACTCAGGATCCTGTAAGCCTTCTTAAGATTGCAGGAGTTGACCTTACAACCAGAGAGCCTATCGATTCAGCTCTTGCTGTATTCGGAGAGGCCATCGCTGAGATGGAAGAGATTTCCAAGTAATATAAAGCCCTTTGACGAGGCATTAAGCAAAATTTATATCTGCCTATAAGTACAGTGTCTTTTACAAACTTGTGTCTATGCCTCATGATACTTCTCACAAAAACACGCCGTTCCTGCGGCGTGTTTTTTCTTGGTTATGATATAATCAATGTAACGTTTATCTTTGGAGGTAATGCTATGTGGGCTTATGAGACATCTTTTTATCAGATATATCCCCTGGGGTTCTGCGGGGCACCCTTTGAAAATGATGGAAAACAGGAACACAGGATTCTTAAAGTGATGGAATGGATTCCCCATCTCAAAAAGCTGGGGATAGGTGCGGTTCTCTTTAATCCTCTGTTTGAATCGGACACCCACGGCTATAACACCAGAGACTATAAAAAGGTTGATGTGAGGCTTGGAACCAATGCCGATTTTAAGAAGGTTTGCAAGGCTCTCCACAAAGAGGGCATAAAGGTGGTCCTGGACGGAGTGTTTAATCACGCCGGAAGAGGTTTCTTTGGCTTCAAGGATGTGCAGGAAAAGAAATGGGACTCCCCCTACAAAGACTGGTTTCACCTGAGCTTTGACGGTAACAGTTGTTATGATGACGGGTTCTGGTATGAGGGCTGGGAAGGCAATTTTGACCTTGTAAAGTTTAATCTGAGAAATCCTGCGGTGGCCGATTACCTCATGGAAAGCGTCAAATATTGGATCGATGAGTTTGATATTGACGGGCTAAGGCTCGATGTGGCCTATTGTGTGGAAAGTGATTTCCTGAAGAGGCTTCGCTATGATACCTCCCGGTGGAAGAAGGACTTTTTCCTGATGGGTGAGATGATAGGCGGAGACTACAACAGGATCATGAGCGATGAGATGTGTCACAGCGCCACCAACTATGAGTGCTACAAGGGCATGTTCTCGGCTCTTAACAGCATGAATCTCTTTGAGATCATTCACTCGCTCCTAAGGCAGTTTGGCCCTGAAAACTGGACCTTGTACAAAGGAAAGCATCTGTTATCTTTCGTGGATAATCATGATGTCAGCAGGATTGCAAGCACGCTTAATAATCCGCAGCATCTGAAACTGATTTATACTCTGATGTTTGGAATGCCGGGTATTCCCACTATCTACTATGGCAGTGAGTGGGGCACCAAGGCTGATAAGAGCCAGGGAGATCCGGCGCTTCGGCCGTGCTTTGATGAACCCGAGTGGAGCGAGCTGACGGATCACATTGCAGCTCTCTGCAAAGCGCAGAAGGGCTCTGATGCCTTGAACTATGGCGGGTTTAAATCACTTCTTCTTACAAACAGGCAGTGTATCTTTGAGAGAGAAACTGAAAGCGACAGAGTCCTGGTGGTGATAAACGCTGATGAGAATCCTTTCCATGCTCATTTTGACGCAAGAGCCGGCAAGGCCAAAGATCTTGTGACCGGGCAGGAGGTTGACTTTGGAGGAGGTCTGGAAATTCCGGGTTATACATCATATCTTTTGCAGATTTAAACAAGTTGTTGCGCTGTAGAAAGTGTATTATAATTTATTTATGGAAATACGCACACCGATAATTGCTATTTTGGTATTAATAATACTGATTGTCATTTATCTGAGGAAGAGCATGCCGCAGGTTTTTTCAACGCGGGTTTTCTTTGCTTTCCTGGTGGGAGCCTGTATTAACCTTGTTTGTGAAATTGCGGAATGTGCCGTATTTCTCTATCTTGATGAATCTTATCACGTGCTAAGGACTGTGAGCCAGATACTCTATGTGGCAAGCCTCCTGGCATGTGCCTTTATGATCTCAGAATATGTTTATGCCAAGCTGATCCAGGGAAGAGCGCCCTCAAAGGGAGTGATTGCCTGTATAACTTTACCCGGTGCGATCGGCATCATATCTCTGTTCGTTGCGCGGATAACCTATGATACCAACAGATCCGGTGAATATTACAGCTCCGGCACAGCAGTGCTGTTTTGCTACTTTGTGGGCTTTTCTTATATCTTTGTGACGTTGCTCATAGCTATTGTCAAAAGAAGAAAGCTCCGCCTGGAGGAGGCAAGGTCCATTATTTCGGGACTGCTCATATGGGCGTTCCTTGCGCTGTTTCAGTTTACCTACCACGGCTATCAGGTTTCCTCCATTGCTATTATGCTGATGGCACTGATTCTTTTCCTGTCATCGGAAAATCCGAGGGAATATTATGAAAAGAACGTATTAAACGTCAGGAACCGTGAAGCTTTTAATATGCTTCTGGTGGAGCGGTGCGGACGGAAGAGTTCGTTTTTTATAACATCTGTTATATTTACCGGAAAGTCAGCTGTTTCCTCGGGAGAGGACACAAGGCAGCTCAACAGGCTTCAGGCCAGATTTGCATCCATGGGACAGAACATAATCGGTGAGCCGCCCTATCTATCTTATTGGAACACTATTTCTTTTATCACGGAGGAACCTGCCAAGGTTGAGGCACTTATGGGGCTGGTAAACAGCTTTACCGATGAGAGAGGCAACTACAAGCAGACCTTCTCGGTACTGGAGATACCCAAGACTGTTGATAAGGTGGACAAGGCACTGCTGGTTCTGGACTACGTTTCCAGTGAGTATGTATATGCCCATTCGGTACCCAACATGGTGATTGATGATAATATCGTCGATAAGATGACCTACCGAAACAGCATCGAGGATATAGTGAGGCAGGCCCTTAAGGACAAGGCTTTTGATGTTTACTACCAGCCCATACTTAATGCCAATGACGGTACCTTTGCATCGGCTGAGGCCCTTGTGCGACTCAGAAGGCCCAATACCGAGAATTTCATTTCTCCGGAGGACTTTATTCCGATAGCCGAGAATTGCGGAATAATCCAGGATATCGATGATCTGGTATTTGAGAAGGTTTGTTCCTTTATTGCCAGGGAGAATCTTACCAGCTACGGGATAAAGACCATTGAGGTTAATCTGTCGGGAAATGAGGTCGTGGACAGGCAGACCTATGTAAGGCTCGTTAACAAAATGGAGAAATATCACATTCCTCCTAAACTTATCAATTTTGAAATTACGGAAACCGCCTATATCAACAACGATGAAGCCTTTAAGGACAATGTCCGGAAGCTTAAGCAGATGGGAAGCACCTTTTCTATGGATGACTTTGGATCGGGTTACTCCAATCTTTTGGAGCTTCTTAAGATGGACTACGTTCTTGTTAAGATGGATAAAGAGTTTATCTGGAAATGTCTTGATAAGGATAAGCCCGAGAACATGAGGATGCTTGAATACTCCATAAACTTCCTTAAGGACTATGGGCTTCACGTTCTGGCAGAGGGCGTGGAAACCGTCGAGCAGGCTGAATTTTTGATTGAAAAGGGTGTAGAATATTTACAGGGATTCTATTATTCCAGACCGATACCGGAGGACGAATATATTGAGTTTCTAAAGGCACAGAAAGGAGACGGGCGATGAACGAAGGACTCTATGATGCGGTTTTTTCTTACGGTGAGAACAAGGTTGATCCCTTTGCGCAGACAAACGTGGATTTTACCAGGATCATCTCGGATATGAGGCTGGTGGGCTATGAGATAAATGCTTTTAACGTAACCCAGCAGATCATGCTTGAGCAGCTGGATTCCATGTTAAAGACCAAGGGACGGATCATCGAGGTTGCGATGGATCTGGAGAATAAGGATGAATTCTGCCGCGAGAAATACGGGCTTTCCTTTAAGGACATTGACGCATTGGATCCTACTCATGACATTGAGTGGGATATTAAGAGCGGCAAGGTTATCTTTTACCTGACTCATGAAGCTAAGCACAAGGAAGAGGCTTACTTCACACTGTTTAAGAAGTCCTTCGATGTGTTTACCGAGAAGACCGGTTTTAGCTATTTAAGTCCGTAACAGGGAAATAACATGATACTTGAAACCGAAAGATTGATATTAAGAGGCTGGAGAGACGAAGATGCTGCCAGCCTCTTTGAATATGCGCGGGATTCCAGGGTGGGCCCCGTGGCGGGATGGCTTCCCCACAAGGATATAGCCTACAGCAGGGCTGTGATCCGCACAATCTTCGCCAAAGACGAGGTTTATGCAATTTGCCTTAAAGAAAAAGTTGAGGAACCCATCGGGAGCATCGGACTGACCCTTGAGGGGAGCCCGGAGAGACCTCTTGAGAAGGGTGCGGCGGAGCTTGGATTCTGGGTCGGAGTACCTTTCTGGGGCCGGGGAATAGCCACAGAAGCCGGCAAAGAGATGATCAGGCACGGCTTTGAGGATCTGGGCCTTGATAAGATTTACTGCGCTTATTTTCAGGGCAATAACAGGTCCAGAAGAGTACAGCAGAAATGTGGTTTTGAACCTCACCATATAAACACAAAAAGCAGGGTAATAATGCTCAATGAAACAAGGGTCGAACATATAGGAATTCTCCTTAAAAACAGCTGGAAAATTGATTAATGGACACAAAAACTACACAATTTTTGTGCAGGTTTAATTATTACAAAATGTGTAATAATGTGTTATAATTTGTATGTTTCAGCGTATAGGAAGGAGGGACAGATGTTACATATTGGCGATTGTGTAGTTTATGGTAGTCATGGGTTATGCAGGGTACGGGACATTCTTGTTCCATCATTCCTTGAGAGAGGAAAAGAGAAAGAGTACTACCAGATGGAATCGGCTGTAGATACCGGTAGTGTTCTCTATGTACCTGTAGACGGAGCAGATGACAAAATACGCGATGTAATCAGTCCTGAAGAGGCCGAAGACCTTATCATAGAGATTGAAGAGACACCTGAGCTTGACCTGCCTGAGGGCAAGAAGGCCGAGCCTGTTATTATGAGTGTTATCAAGAGAAATCTTGCTGATGAGATGGTTAGCCTGGTTAAATCACTTCGTAAGATCAAGGCCATCAGAGAATCGGAAGGCAAGAAGTTTGCGGCACTCAACGAGAAGTATCTCAATATGGCAGAGAAACTGTTATATACCGAGTTGGCGTTTTCTCTTAAATCTGAGAGGGATGAGATCAAGAAGAAGGTTATTACCGAGCTTTCTCATCTACCTTTGGAAACAGCATAATTAAGGAGACTGCTTAATGCAGTCTTCTTTTTTTTATGCTACAATGTGTTCTATGGTTAAAACAACTGAGCTTTACTATGAAAGTGCATATATTAAGGACTTTGATGCTTCTGTTTTAAGCTGTGAGAAGAGAGCTGACGGCTCCTTCGATATTGTTCTGGACAGAACAGCTTTTTTTCCTGAGCAGGGCGGCCAGAGCAGCGACTATGGCGTTCTTGAGGTCAGTGGCGGCCCGGCGGTACATGTGACGCACGCTTCTATAAAGGGCGGCATCATTACCCACAGGGCAGACGGAGCTCTTGAGGCAGGGACTGCGGTCCGCGGCGTTATCGACTGGGAGCACAGGTTCAGCAATATGCAGCAGCATACCGGAGAGCATATCTTTTCCGGGATCGTATCCTCGGAATACGGCTATGATAATGTGGGATTCCACCTCAGTGATTCAGAGGTGACCATGGACTACAGCGGTCCCCTTAGCACCGAGGATATCAGCAGGATCGAGGATAAGGTCAACAGAGCTATCTGGGAGAATATTGAGGTTTCATGCAGATTCCCCTCAGAAGAAGAGCTTAAGGACCTGGACTACAGGAGTAAAAAGGAGCTTACAGGGGACATCAGGATTGTCACCGTTCCGGGCTATGATGTGTGTGCCTGCTGTGCGCCGCACGTAGCAAGAACCGGAGAGATAGGCTTTTTAAAGGTTATCAGCTGCCAGAACTACAAGGGCGGCGTAAGGGTCAGCATATTATGCGGCAAAAGAGCTGTGGACTATCTTTCAGAGGATCACGCTCTGGCAGGCGAGCTGACAGGCCTTCTGACCACGGGGAGAGATAAAGTCTATGACGCGGTGGTCAGGCAGAAGGATGAGATATTCAGACTAAAGGGGCAGCTTTCCGAAGCAAGGCAGAAGCTTCTTGAATATGAGCTTAAAGATATTTTGGCTGATGACACCAAAAAGGGTGTGTTCCTTGTAAGGGACGGAGGCATTGACGGCAACGAGATGCGCAAGGTGGCCAATGCACTTACGGATAAGCTCCCGGGTATATCGGGAGTCTTTGTTCCGGGGCAGGACAATTCTTATAAATATATTCTGGCTTCCGGAAGTGACGGAGCCGACGTAAGATTACTTCAGGAGATACTCAGGGATTCCTTTAACGCCAGGGGAGGCGGCAGTCGAGAGATGGTGCAGGGAAGCCTGGTCTGTGATAATATAACAGAAGTTACCGGGAGATGTGAAAAGTATGAAAGCAGGGAGATTTAAGGATTTCCGGGAGGGATGCAGGGACGCGGTCCCAATTTGCCTTGGATATATAGCTGTTTCTTTTGCCTTTGGAATAGAGGCTTCCAAGATTGGAATGACCCCGTTTCAGGCAGCGATGACATCACTTTTGAATGTCACAAGTGCCGGTCAGTTCTCGGCTCTTGATGTTATTGCCAGAAACGGCAGCTTTATAGAACTGGCGATCCTACAGTTTATCATTAACCTCAGATATATGCTTATGAGCTGTGCTCTTTCTCAGAAGCTGGATCAGAAAGTCAATACACTTCACAGAATGGGAATATCCTATGGTGTAACCGATGAGATATTCGGAGTGAGTGTGCTGAGAAAAGGTAAGCTTTATCCGCTTTATTCCTACGGTTTAATAATAACATCTGTTTTTGGATGGGTTCTTGGAACCACCCTTGGGGCTATTTCGGGACAGCTTATGCCCCAGAGACTTATCAGCTGTCTGGGACTTGCGATCTACGGAATGTTCATTGCCATCATCATTCCGGATACCAGGACCAGCAGAGCCATTTTGTTTGTGGTATTATCCGCAATGGCTCTTTCAACTTTGTTTACTTATGCACCTGTGCTTAATGCCGTTGATTCGGGCTACAGGATCATCATAGTCACCGTGGCTGTGGCAGCTGCCGCAGCGCTGTTATCACCGATCCCCGACGAGGAGCAGGATCAGGCAGAGGCTTCGGGAGGTGATAAGGCATGAGCAGACTTTACTTGTACATTATTCTGATGGCTGTGGTCACATACCTTATCAGGGCCCTTCCGCTTACACTTATCCGCAAGGAGATCAAGAGCAGGTTCATCAGGTCCTTTCTTCATTATGTGCCCTATGCGACCCTTGCAGCCATGACTTTTCCGGCTATACTTCACGCGACGGATTATGTGGCTTCGTCGGTGGTTGGCTTTGCAGTAGCTCTTTTGCTGGCATTTAATAAAAAGAGCCTTCTGACTGTGGCAGGACTTTCCTGCTTTGCAGCTTTTGTGGTAGAGCTGCTTTTGTACTGATGTTATGTTTTTGAATTAAGAGAGGAAAATATATGCGTATTGGAATGGGATACGATGTACATAAACTGGTAGAGGGAAGAGATCTCATTATGGGAGGCGTTAAGATCCCTTATGAAAAGGGACTTCTAGGCCACTCAGATGCTGACGTACTCCTCCACGCCATAATGGATGCCCTTCTTGGAGCAGCAGCTTTGGGAGATATCGGAAAGCACTTCCCGGACACTGATCCTAAGTACAAGGGAGCTGATTCAATAGCTCTTTTAAAAGAAGTGGGCACCATGCTTGATAAGAATCATTTCGTCATCGAGAACATTGATGCGACCATCATTGCACAGGCTCCTAAAATGAGGCCTTTCATCGATGAGATGAGGATAAACATAGCTCAGGCACTGAGAATTGAGATGTCTCAGGTTAATGTCAAGGCTACAACCGAGGAGGGGCTTGGCTTTACAGGCTCTGGGGAAGGAATTTCATCACAGGCGATATGTCTTTTGACAAATCCGATGGACGCTTATAGCTCAGTGATGAATGCTGGCGGTTGCGAACGATGTCAGGGCTGTGACAGAGGAAAGGATTTTTGGGAAATTAACTATGGCAGAGAAGTTTGAGTTTTACAATTCACTTACTAGAAAGATCGATGAGTTCGTGCCAAACGAACCTGGAAAGGTCTCCATGTACACTTGCGGACCTACCGTTTATCATTTTGCTCATATTGGAAATATCAGAACCTACATCATGCAGGATGCGCTTATAAAGGCTTTGGAGTACGCAGGCTATGAAGTTAAGCGTGTCATGAACATCACTGATGTGGGACATCTTTCATCTGATGCAGATACCGGAGAGGACAAGATGCTTGCCGGTGCAAAGCGAGAGCACAAGAGTGTTATGGAGATTGCGAAGTTCTATACAGATGCTTTCTTCAAAGATTTTGAGGCTGTTGGTAATAAAAAACCAGATGTTATAGAACCAGCAACTAACTGCATTCCTGA
>JAEEGI010020092.1_pt1 | contig 13407 bp, 8 predicted proteins | sample 8958751 | NCBI WGS metagenome assembly JAEEGI01 (sample SAMN16246545, study PRJNA631951) | gut metagenome | biome: gut microbiome; feature: rumen; material: KS-attached | host: Bos | place: Iran: Karaj | collected 2018-10
TTTCCCAGATTTGTGGGATTGCGTTTCGTGAATTATTGTTGGATAGAATTGTAGCGAAGGTATATGAATCAAATGTGGCATCCATCAAGGTTTTGGAAAAGAATGGATTTGTATGCGTTCAAACTTTGAACAATGTAACGACAAAGGAAGGATATACAACGATTTTGCAGGTTTATAGTACACAAAGCCCCGTAGGGGCGCAGGATATTAAGCAGGTGGATTCATCCCCTGCTTTTACACATACGATCATCGCCGGCCCCTGCAGCGTAGAAAGCGAAGACCAAATCCTCGCTACGGCACAAGCCCTATCCAAAATCCCTGAGGTGACGATGCTCCGTGGCGGCATCTGGAAACCGCGAACACGCCCCGATGCCTTCGAGGGTAGGGGAGAGCAAGGCCTCGTCTGGCTCCGCGAAGCGAAGCAAGAGACAGGTTTGCCCATCATCACAGAAGTGGCCACACCCGAACATGTGGAGTTAGCTTTGAAATATGAAGTAGATGCTTTGTGGATAGGTGCAAGAACCGTAGTCAATCCGTTCTCGGTGCAACAACTGGCTGACGCACTGCGTGGTGTTGACATCCCCATGTTCATCAAAAACCCTGTCTCGCCCGACCTTAACTTATGGGTGGGAGCCTTCGAGCGTTTTCAAAAAGCAGGTTTGACGCAACTGGCCGCCATCCATCGTGGTTTCGCTTATTATAAAGAATCGCCTTACCGCAACTTCCCCATGTGGGAGATTCCCATTGAGCTGACGCAGCGATTGAATGTACCGCTCATCACCGATGTGAGTCACATCTGCGGCAACCGCGAACTGCTGCAAGCCACAGCACAGAAAGCCCTCGACTTAGCCACTGATGGATTAATGATAGAATGTCATATCCATCCTGATGAAGCTTTGACTGATGCCAAACAGCAAATCACACCCGAAGCGTTGAAGCAGTTGCTGGCCAACTTGACCTTCCGCTCAAAGCAGTCGGGTAATGTGGAACGCGATTTGGCCGGACTTCGTGGCGAGATTGACGATATTGATAGTGAACTGCTTCAACTTCTGGCACGACGTATGGAGGTGAGTGCGCAAATTGGTGAATACAAGAAGCGTAACAACGTCACCGTGGTGCAGATGGACCGCTGGAAAAAGATCCTGGCTGACCATGTTGCCACAGGCATCGATTTGGGTTTGCCCGATTCATTAATCATTGAGGTTTTCGAAGCCATCCATCAAGCTTCCATTGAGCGGCAAAGTTGTATTATGGAAGGTGACAACGAGTAAAGCCCGCCTAAGACGGGCTTTATCGATACATGCCGTCGCATATTGTTGATGCACCAAACTCAGTAGTTTTACGATTACACTGCAAAAGTATCCCAAGCCCAAAAACTGGGCAAGAAAAACCTTCTCTCATTTCTCTAAAATTATCAACAAATTTCAAGTAATAAGTTGATTATTAAGAAAATGCTTTGCAAATTTGGCTTTAGTTTGAAATGGTCAAACGGCTTCCATCATATTGGGTATGGTATTGTACGAGCGGGTAAATCGTTGTGCCGTCGGTGGGGAAGCTGGGTATTCTGTCGGGCTCGGCAATGATGATTTGTCCGTTAAGGATGTTGTAATAGGCATTGTTGCAGCGGTCGACAACGAAAGGGAAGTCTACCACAAGACGGGTAGTATTGCCATGGCTGTCGGTACAGGCATCGGGCTCGTTGGGCGGGATGCGGTCGTAGGCCAGAAACTCCGTGTCGCTCTGACGGTAGACGATGATGCCCCGACTGGTGCTTTCCACATCGGAAGTGATATAGAGCCACCCGCTCACGAAGTTCAAGTCGTAATATTGCATGGAGTTCGGATAAATCGTGATAGGGGCGGGGAGAACCGGCCGGTTGGGGTTTTCGGGGTAGTCTTTGCACCCTTGAATGAAAGGCAGGAGTGCTATTAATATTAATAGGTGTAGTTTTGCGTGTTTCATAATGGTTGAAAAACGCTGCTTTTTTGAAAATCGTATTTATTACGGGAAAAATCTTATTTTTGCCCTCAAATTTTGAAGCTATGAAGAAACTGATGAAACTTATTTCCGTGCTGTTAGTGGGTATCCTGCTCTTCAGTTCATGTGCTTCGTCAAGGTCAAGGGCGATGCGTAAAGCCGAGCGGCAGATGGAACAGATGGAGAGGAAATCGAAAAAACAGTATGAACGGGCCAAGACGACGCACTACAAACGTCAGGCGAAAAAGACAAAAAAGATGATTCAAAAGGACAAACGCCATGCCGAGCGGATGCGCCGTCGCCAAAAGACCAATCCGTTCTTCTAGGAAACCATATTAATAAGGTATCATCATAGGGAAAGGCATTGTAAATGAAAAATTACGACTGAAGCGGAAAAAATCTTGTTTAAATGGTGATTTTGCAAATGACTGAAAATCAAAAATATAATTCTTTGCAGCATTTTTTTCTTGAAAAAAAATCACTGAAAAAGCACATTTTTCTTGCGTACTTTCAAATAAGGTTGTAATTTTGACGACTTTTAATGCACCAATATGCACCAAACAAAGTAGTATTACATAAAATTACAAGGTATGTTTAAAAATTTACTAATGACCCTTGCCGTAGTATTGGCCACCTGCTCGATGACCATGGCTCAAGCGCAAGGAAGACTCAAAGGCAAGATTACCGATGAAACAGGAGAAACGGTACCATTTGCAAACGTCATTGTTGAAAAGGGCGGAACGCAAGTGGGTGGTGCCTCCTCAGACTTTGACGGTAATTATGACATCAACCCGATCCCTCCGGGAACGTATGACCTCAAGGCGAGCTGTATCGGCTACAATCCCTTTGTTCTGAAGAACATTGTGATTCCGGCCAACAAGATCACCTTCTACGACATTAAGATGACCAGTGGCGCCATCAAACTTGACGACGTTGTGGTTATCGATTATGAGATTCCTTTGATTTCGGCGGATAACACCTCGACGGGTGCCACGATTACCGCCGAAGAAATTGCCAAGTTGCCTGTCCGTTCGGCTGAAGGTGTCGCTTCCAGCGTCGGTGGCGTGTTCTCGTCCGACGGTGAGGTCGGCTCCATCCGTGGTTCACGTGAAGGTGCCGTCTATTACATCGACGGTGTGAAAGTCATCGGTAGCAACAGCGTCCCGCAAGGTGCCATCGACCAAGTCGACGTCATCTTGGGTGGTACGCCCGCCATGTATGGTGATGCCATGGGTGGTATCATCAACATGACCACCAAAGGCCCCAGCCGTACTTGGGGTGGTGGTCTCGAAGCCGAATACTCCGTTGACGGTTATGGTCACGGCCGCTTGGGTGGTACCATCAATGGACCGCTCATCAAGAGCAAGAAAGACGATCAGGAAGCCCTCCTCGGTTTCTTCCTCGCTTTTGATATCAACCGTGAACAATACGGTAGCCAGTCGGCTGTGGGTTACTGGCGTGCCACTGACGATTGGATGAAAAACATTACCGAACGTCCTCTGACTTTGGCGGGCCAAGGCAACAGCACCTATCAGACTGCTGCTTTCACACAAAGAGACAATCTCTTTAAAACCCGCTTCCTCAACAACACGGCTAACAATAACATCAACTTGACCGGTAAGATTGACGTTCGCACTGGTAAGAACACCAACCTCACTTTCGGTGGTTCGATGTATAGAAGCGGTGGTTACTACGACTATGGTAGCGGCCAGCATTTCTTCAATACGGCCAAGAACTACCTGTCGAAGTCGGGTACCTATCGTGGTTATGTCCGTTTCAGCCAGCGCTTCCCTGCTCCTACCGAGGGTGAAACCAGTTCACTGATCTCCAACGTGTATTACAGCATCCAGGCTGACTATTCGCACTACAAAGGCGAATCGGGCGACCCCGACCTTTGGGACAATATCTTCGCCTACGGTAACATTGGTAAGTTCACCACCACACGTGAGCCTAACTTCGCTTACTTGACGGGAAGCATTGACTCGGTTTTGGTGGATGGCCAATACAAGACCATCAGCAATGCTTGGGTGTTGAACAACTACTACGACACTTATGTTGATTTCGAACGTTCCGAATTCAATCCTCTGCTTGCCACATACGTCGAAAACTTCTATGACTTGTACAGACCTTTCGGTGCAACAGGATATTATGACAATATATCCAACATCATGCAGCACCAAGGTTTGGTCAATGGTATGTCTCCCGGTGCTGTATATAGCATGTTTGCTGTGCCTGGCATGGTTCAGACGGCTTATGCCAAGACGGTCAGGGATCAGATCGCTGTCAATGTCAACGGCTCCATGACTCTTGGAAGAGGCGACAACTCGCACGAAATCAAGTTGGGCTTCCAATACGAGCAGCAGAACAATTCTAACATGAATTACAGAATTAATAACAGTAATAGAAACCCATGGACGCTGATGCGCCAAATGGTCAACTCCCACATCATGGAGCTTGATCTTGCACACCCCTACGCAATCAGCTATGACGGCTTTGTCGATACAATCATGTACAACAGATTGTATGATGGAACCACCCAGTTCGTCATCGACTCCCGTCTGCGTCAGGCCATGGGTTTGCCTGTTGACGGAACGGATTGGCTCCTTATTGACACCTACGATTTCAACAGCAATACGATGAAATATTATGATGCCGATGGTAACCTGCAGACTGCAACGGTGAAGGGTGGCCTCAATATGAACATGTTCGGCGCTGACGAACTCACCCGTGACGCCCAGCTGTCTGTTTACTATTATGGCTTTACATACGACGGTAACAGAAAATATGGTTTCACAGAGCGTCCTTCACTCGCCGACTTCTTCAACAAGACAGATGACCAGGGTGTGCTGACCCGCCCGATTGGTGCACAGCAGCCCATCTACATGGCTGGTTATATCCAGGATAAGTTCGCTTTCAAAGACCTGATCTTCAACATCGGTGTGCGTGTCGACCGTTTCGATGCCAACCAAAGTGTGTTGAAGGATCCATACGTACTTTATGATTTCTATACCGCTGGCGACCTGATGCAGAACGGCAGAAAGATTCAGATGGACGACCAGTCGTGGGCCGAGGTGCCAGAGAATATTGGTAACGATTATGTCGTTTACGTCAACAAGCTGACGGAAAAGACCTCCATTGTCGGTTACCGTAACGGCAATACTTGGTACAATGGTGATGGTGTCGAAGTCAACGACCCGACAGTCATTGGTATGGGTTCCGGTTCTGCCCCTTGGCTGAAGGATGCCAAGCAGCAGAATGTCGACATCAACTCCTTCAAGGATTATGATCCTGCTTGGAGCGTCATGCCGCGTATCTCCTTCTCCTTCCCGATTTCTGACGAAGCCTTGTTCTTCGCCCACTACGACGTTCTGACCCAGCGTCCTTCGAGCGACTTCTATTGCAGCCCGTTGTACTACTACCGCTTCAACGAAAACAATGATGACATTGCCAACCCCAACCTGAAACCCGCTCAGACCATCGAGTATGAACTCGGTTTCACGCAGAAGGTGACCAACACTTCATCCTTGACCATTTCGGCTTACTACCACGAATTGCGTAACATGATTCAGATGTATCGTTTCAACGGTGCTTATCCTAAGTCATACAACTCGTTCAGCAACCTCGACTTCGGTACCGTCAAGGGTTTAACTGCCAGCTACGACATGCGTCGTACGAAGAACGCCCGTATCCGTGCCAGCTACACTTTGCAGTATGCCGACATGACTGGTTCTTCGACCTCAACGGCTTCGGCTTTGATTGCTGCTGGTGTGCCTAACCTGAGATCCACCTTCCCGTCAAGCTCCGACCGTCGTCACAGCTTCAACCTGTCACTCGACTATCGTTTTGCCGATGGTAAGGACTATGATGGTCCTGTCATCCACCGCAAGGACGGCAAAGACATCCAGATCCTTTCCAACACTGGCTTAAACCTGTCGGTTAATGGTGGTTCTGGTACGCCTTACACCGCTTCACGTACGGTCACTTCCCCGATTTCCGGTGGTAACAGACTTTTGCAAGGTACTTACAACGGTTCTAGAATTCCCGCTTCCTTCCGTTTCGACCTCCGTGTTGACAAGGACTTCACCTTCAAAATCGGTGCTAGCAAGGATGGCGAAAAGAAAGGCCGTGATGCTTTCTTGAATGTTTACGTGCAAGTGCTGAACCTGCTCAATTCAAAGAACATCGTTGGTGTGTACAACGCCACGGGTAATGCCGACGACGATGGTTACCTCTCGGCTCCCGCTTGGCAGCGTGAAATCAACGAACAGATTGACCCGCAGGCCTTCATCCAGATGTATCAACTGATTGTGAATAGCGGTTACAACTACTCTATGCCTCGCCATATCAGAGTTGGTTTGAGCTTTAACTTCTAAAATGAAAGAAAATTCATAACGATAAATTACAAGTATTATGAAGAATATATTTCGAACTTTGTTTGCGGCGCTGCTCATCGTAGGCGCTGTGATTCCTGGAAAGGCTGAGATGTTGAAAGATGTGCAACCTGGCAGAAACCAGCGTGCACAGACCGCAGCCGGATGTACGCCTTCGTCTTCTTACGATTGGCTTGACATCAACAATGTTAGAACGCGTATCAACTCTGGTGGTGACATGTGGTGGGACCTCCCCTCTGGTACTGGTTCCAAGTATTTCATTCCCGCCAATGGTTCCGCTACTTCCCTGTTTGCCGGTTCTCTTTGGATTGCTGGCGTTGACGTCAATAATCAGTTGAAGTGCGCTGCCCTGCGTTTCCGTCAGGTCGGTAACGACTACTACACTGGCCCTCTGACCGTTGATGGTTCGGCCTCTATTACTCCCGAGACCTGCGCCAAGTGGGATAAGATTTTCAAGATTACCCGCGCTGAAGTCGACGAGTTCCTTGCCGCCTATAATGAAGGCAAAATTGGCAATGGCTATGAGATTCCGTCCATCATCAAGGATTGGCCGGCCATGCGTTCAAGCGACGACCCTGAAGGCATTGCCACGTATCTGGCTCCCTTCTACGATGCTGATGGCAGTGGAGACTATGACCCCACCCAAGGTGACTATCCTTACTACGACATCAACAACGAACTCTGCCACACCAAGATTCCGACCATGGAAGAGGAACTTGATGGCACCATGCACGGCTCCATCCTTGCTGACCAGGTGCTGAAAGGTGACCAAACCCTGTGGTGGATTTTCAATGATAAAGGTGCTTCTCACACCGAATCAAAGGGTCAAGCTATTGGTATCGAAGTGCGTGCCCAAGCTTTCGCTTTCGCCACCAACGACGAAATCAACAACATGACTTTCTACAGCTACGAAATCATCAACCGTTCCACCTATACCTTGACGGGTACTTACTTCTCGCCTTGGACCGATGTTGACCTCGGTTATGGCTGGGACGACTATGTAGGTTGCGACGTCAAGCGTGGTCTGGGTTATGGCTACAACGGTGCATCTGTCGATGGTAGCGGTGAACCTGAAGCCTACGGTGCTCAGCCTCCTGCGATTGGTATCGACTTCTTCCAAGGCCCTTATATGGACCCCGACGGAATCGACAATCCCAAGTTTAACTTCATTATCGAGAGCCACTTCAGCCACCTCGATCCTGCCACTGGCGACTCCGTCTTCATCAATGATACTACTGAAGCCATCCAAGTGGTTGACGAAAGTATCAATGGCGTGAATTTCGGCAACGGCATCATCGATGACGAACGTTTCGGTATGCGCCGTTTCGTGTATCACAACAATGGTAATGGCGATAACTGCGACCCTCAAACCGCTCCTGAATATTACAACTACCTGCGTGGTATTTGGAAGAACGGTGCCAAGATGCGTTACGGTGGCAATGCTTACACCGGTAGCGATGTGGTGGGTCCCGAATGCGACTTCATGTTCCCTGGCGATACCGACCCGTGGAACTGGGGTACCCAAGGCACGCCTCCTAACGGCAACTACAACACTGGTGATAAGTACTGGTCGGAAGAGCAGTGCCAAAACGCCCCGAGCGACCGTCGTTTCATGCAGTCGGCTGGCCCCTTTACCTTGGAACCCGGTGCTGTCAACTATATCACCTTCGGTGTGCCGTGGGCTCGTGCCACTTCAGGCGGTGCCTGGGCTTCTGTTGAGCTGTTGCGCGTGGTCGACGACAAGTGCCAAGCCCTGTTCGACAACTGCTTCAAGGTTATCGATGGCCCCAGCGCTCCTGACTTGACCATCCGCGAACTCGACCGTCAACTCATCGTTTATCTGTCGAACACCGCCCTTTCCAACAACTATAAGGAAGGATACATTGAAATCGATCCTGAAATTCCGGTTTCGAGAATCGACAACACTACGACTATTGATACCAATTGGATTCTTGATCCGAATACGGGTGATACCCTTGCTCCTTCGGTCTCCATCGAGAACCATGAAGAAGAGGTCTTCTACGACAGATACTATCGTTTCGAAGGTTATAAGGTGTATCAGTTAGCCAATGGCGAAGTGGGTGCTGACGAACTCGGCAATTCCGACAAGGCCCGTCTGGTGTTCCAGTGCGACGTGCGCAACAATGTGACCACCCTCATCAACTATGAGTTTGACGAGTCATTGCACGCCAATGTGCCAGTACGTAAGGTGGTCGGCGGCGATGCCGGCATCACCCACAGCTTCGTGCTGACCCAAGATGAGTTTGCCTTGGGCGATGACCCGAACTTGGTCAACCACACCGCTTATTACTATATGGCTGTGGCCTACGCCTACAACAACTACCTCACCTATTCTCAGGAGCCTGGCGATCTGAACGGCCTCCTCGGTCAGAAGAAGCCTTACCTCGAAGGTAGAAAGAACATCCAAGTGTATAAGGCAGTGCCTCACAAGACCATCAATGGTACCAAGCTTCGCGCCTCTTATGGCGACAGCCCGGCCATCACCCGCGTCGTTGGTGTCGGTAACGGAGGCAATGAGCTTGAACTCTCACAAAGTACCATCGATGAAATCCTGAGCAAGAGGATTGCTGATGGTTACACCGAAGATGCAGATCATAATCTCGTCTTCCAGGATCACAATCCTGACGTAGCCACCCCTGTTGTCTTTGGTCATTCCGACTACCCGGTCAGCTATCATCCCTCTTATGAAGCTGGCAATGGTCCTCTCGCTGTGAAGATCATCGACCCGTTGAATGTGAAATCACACAAATATGAGCTTTATTTCGATGACCTGGTTGAGGTTTACACCCACAATGTTACTGGCAACCAAGAAATTCAAGGTGACTCTGCTTCACGTATGGTGAGTCATTGGCACTTGCTGGATCTTGATGAACCTGTCGACGAAGAGGGCATCAACCCTGCATACAGTGACACTACGACCATCTACGACAACGAACAACTGTTCATCGACAAAGGTATCTCTGTCACGATTGCCCAACCGTATAGATTCGGCCGTCTCGAAATTGGTAAGTTCTTCTCAGACGAAGAGTGGAAGACCTACACAGACGTGATTGCCAAGAACAATGGTGTGATTACTTCATCCATTGAGTTCCAGAAGCCTGACTCTGTCTGGTTGGATGGTATCCGCGACACCGATGATGCTGGTGCCCACTCCTTCCTCAACTGGATTCGTTCTGGTAACTATTCCTCTAAGGACACTCCTGCTGATAATGACCACGGCTGCTCTGCTGCAACGGGCGATAATGTGAACAATCCTTGGGATCCGAACGAGAACTTTGAAAAGCTGGCCAACCGCACTTTCGCTCCTGCTATTCTCAGTTCCTATTCCGGACAAGGTGAGCATGAGAACCCAGGTCCTATCTATTCAAGTAATGCCTATATGGATTCCATGTTCTATAAGACAGCAAGTATCGATATCGTGTTTACTGCCGACAAGAGCAAGTGGAGCCGTTGTCCTGTCATTGAGATGTGTATGGACAAGAACCTGTCTGAAGGTGGAGCCTCCCGCTTCTTCCTGCGTCATCACCCCTCTGTTGACAAGGATGGTAATTCCTATACCAACAACTGGGATTGTAAGGAAAACGAATATGTCCTTCAAAACAATCCTGACGACCCGAATGCTGAAGGTTTTGCCTATGGTTCAACGAATCCGGACGATGCTAATTTCATTGCTCCTCAAGGTATGGGTTGGTTCCCGGGCTATGTCATCGATGTGGAGACGGGCATGCGTCTGAATGTGGCCTTTGGTGAAGACTCCTATTATGAGGATATGAACGGCCGCGACATGCTCTTCAATCCTGCCAAGTTGCAGAAGATTACTTTGGAAAACCCGTTGAATCAGTTGATAGATCCCGCCCTCTTCCGTGGTGCTAACTTGGAACCCGTGTTTGGTGGTAAGCACTACCTCTATATCTGGCGTTGCGACTCCATTCCTACCAATTCGGATTGGAAGCAAACCAAGAACTTCGGATATGATGGCGGCCAGTTGCTGTTCAACTCCATGAACTATGTTCAGAATGTTAAGAACATGAACAGCCAAAATGTCTTCAACAACTACTTCTATCGTTTGTTGATGTGGGTTGGTATGCCAATGGGTATTGAAGGCATGAAGTGGTTGCCCGAAGGCAACGACTGCCGCATCCGTATCCGTGTTGCCAAGCCTTACGACAGTGGCTACGGTTATCCGTTGCAGACGCCCAACCAGGAGTTGGTGGTCAACAACATGTTGCCGAAGTACACCTTCAACATCGAGGGTTGGGATCCGCTTCTGAACGAGCCTGAAAAGACGGAAAGTGACCTTAATCTCATCACGGTGGTGCCCAATCCTTACTATGCCTACGATGCATACGAAGGCAACGCACTGACCAACAAGGTGAAGATCGCCAACCTGCCCAACAAGTGTATTGTTTCCATCTACACGTTGAGCGGCACCAAGGTGCGTCAGTTCCGTAAGGACAACGAAGAACCGAGTATTGAATGGGACCTCACGAACTTTGCCAACACGCCTGTGGCCAGTGGCTTCTACCTGATCCACATCAAGGATCTGACCAGTGGCAGCGAGCGTACCATCAAGTTCTTCGGTGCCATGCGTCAAGTTGACCTGAACACATTCTAAACAATGTAATTGCTAACCGTAAATAATTTATCATCATGAAGAAATCATTTAGATATATCGTCTTGAGCTTCGTAGTCCTTATGGGATTAAGTGCTCCTCAAGCATTTGCAGGAAATAAAGACCGTTCAGGCCAAGCTGGCGCTTCAGAGCTGTTGATCAACCCTTGGGCAGCTTCGTCTGGCTGGGGCAATGCAGGCATGTCGTTTGTGAATGGCGTTGATGCCATTTTCGGCAACGTGGCCGGTATCACCTCATGCCACTCCCTGGATATTAACTTTAGCCACACCAGCTGGTTGGTTGGAGTAGGCAACGACACCCGTATCTCATCGTTCGGCTTCTTGGCTCGCGTGGGTGAATCGAGCGTGTTGGGCCTCTCCTTCATGTCGTTCAGCATCGGTGAAATTCCGATTACCACTGTACAGAATCCTGACGGTGGTCTCGGTACTTACAAACCCAACCTGATGAACATCAACTTAGCCTTCGCCAAGTCGTTCTCCAACAGTATCAGCGGCGGCTTCAACTTGAAGATCATCAGCGAGTCCATTAAGGATATGGGTGGTGTCGGTGTCGCCATCGATGCCGGTATCCAGTATGTCACCGGTCCTTTCGACAACGTCCACTTTGGTATCACCTTGAAGAATATCGGACCCACGATGAAATTCTCGGGCGACGGTATCTCTCTGCGTGTGTTCATGGACAACACTAGCAACCAGCAGTTCACCATGGTGCAGCGCGTCGACGACTTCGAATTGCCCACCCAGTTGAGCATCTCGGCCGCCTATGACTTCCTGTTTGCCGAAACAAACAGAATCACCATTGCTGGTAACTTCTGCTCCAACTCCTTCACCAACGACCAGCTGACCGGTGGCTTGGAGTATGGTTGGAGAGAAATGTTCATGATTCGTGCCGGTTATACCTGGGAAAAAGGCATCTGGTCGAAGCAAGGCTTCAAGGAAGGTGTCCTTTACGATGACAACTGCATGAACATCAACAGAGGCCTGAGCGCTGGTGTGTCCATCAAGGTGCCGCTGTCGAAGAAAGAAGACGGCTTGAAGCTCGCTGTGGATTATTCCTACAGAGACACCTACACCTTTGGTGGCACGCACAGTGTTGGCGCTAGAATTATTTTCTAATTCTGTCTCAGGATAAGAAATAATTCGTATCTTTGCAGTCGCAAACCAAAAGAAGACCCTTATTTCGGTAAGGGTCTCTTTTTTGCAACTTGTTACGAATTGAATATTATATAAATTACTATGTCAGAAATTAAATACTTTACCCCTGAAGGGTTACAGAAACTGAAGGACGAGCTCGACGACTTGATTCTTCGCGAGCGTCCACGCATTGTGCAAGCCATACAGGAAGCACGCGACAAAGGCGACCTCTCCGAAAACGCCGAATATGATGCCGCCAAGGAAGCCCAAGGCTTGCTTGAAGCCAAGATTGCCGAATTACAGGACTTGATTTTCAATGCCCGCATCCTCGATGAATCCAAGATGGACAACTCTAAGGTGCTGCTCTATTCGACCGTGAAAATCAAGAACACCAAGTCGGGCATGATGATGACCTATGCCATCGTGCCGGAAAAGGAAGCCAATTTCAAGGAAGGCAAACTCTCCATCAACTCGCCTATCGGCCAAGGTCTTTTGGGCAAGCAAGTGGGTGAGGTTGCCGAAATCCAGGTGCCTGCCGGCAAGGTTCAGTTTGAAGTTATGGAAATCACCCGTTAATACTATTGTTATGGCTACCATTTTTTCTAAAATCATTAAAGGGGATATCCCTTGCTATAAAATTGCCGAAGATGAGCGTTTCTTTGCTTTCTTGGACATCAATCCCGTGATGAAGGGTCACACATTGGTGGTGCCCAAGCACGAAGACGACTATATCTTCAACCTCGAAGACGACGAAATCGGGGCCATGATGGTCTTTGCCAAAAAAGTGGCCAAGGCCATCGAAAAGGCCGTGCCTTGCAAACGCATTGGCGTGGCTGTAATTGGCTTGGAAGTGCCTCATGCCCACATCCACCTCATTCCCATCACGCAAGAGGGTGACTTGGACTTCAAGAAAGAACACGTCCATCTGAGCGAGGCCGAGTTCCTTGATGTGCAGAAGCGCATTGTGGAGCAACTTTGATTTCCAGCGAACTTTCCGTTTCACGCAGAATACGCAGAACACGCAGAAGCCAGTCGGACGCAAACATTGTGTCGCAAAGCGCTTCCCAAGATTCGGCGAATTCTGCGTGAAATAGTTTTTCCGTTTCACGCAGAATACGCAGAACACGCAGAAGCCTGTCGGACGCAAGCATTGTGTCGCAAAGCGCTTCCCAAGATTCGGCGAATTCTGCGTGAAATAGTTTTTCCGTTTCACGCAGAATACGCAGAACACGCAGAAGCCTGTCGGATGCAA
>JAEEGI010020103.1_pt1 | contig 13404 bp, 10 predicted proteins | sample 8958751 | NCBI WGS metagenome assembly JAEEGI01 (sample SAMN16246545, study PRJNA631951) | gut metagenome | biome: gut microbiome; feature: rumen; material: KS-attached | host: Bos | place: Iran: Karaj | collected 2018-10
GGGTGTGGTAGAGCCAAGCGCGACATCGGCCCCCAAGGCGGGCATAACCCCAGTGGCCCCTTTCATCAAAACCCACTGGGGACAAGACAATCCTTTCAATCTTGAGTGTCCCCAACTTGGCGGCAAGTACTGCAAGACCGGCAGCCTGGCTACAGCCCTTGCACAAGTAATGTATTACGCAAGATACAAACCTAATGATTATTTTCATACCACACTTAATGGATACACCACCTCTACGCATAAACTACAGGTTGGAGCTTATATGAAAATGGTGTATTGGGATGATGTCCTGACCGACTATACAACGCAACTCGACAATCCTTACAACACACAAAACATTGCTGTTGCAAGGCTCATGCGGTTTTGTGCCCAGGCGACAAAAACCGATTTTGACACGACCTACTCGGTCGGAATGCCCTATATCGAGCCTCTTGAGAACTTTCTTTACTTCCCCAAAGCAGCACGAATGGTGTACAGGACCGATTACAGTAAGGCTGAATGGGAGAACTATATCCTGATTGAACTGAATAACAAGCGACCCGTCATCTACACTGCCAGAGATTATACCGGCATTACTGAGTCCTTCATTTGTGACGGACACGACGGGAATGGATACTATCACTTCAACTGGGGTTTACAAGGACAGTATGATGGCTACTACCGGCTCACGCTGGTGAACTATGACGCCAACACTGCCAATTTTGTTCCTTCGGGCTACACCATCACACAGCGCATCATGATTGGATTAAAGTACGATTCATCTACTAGCCAAGAGCAAAATTCTGTAGCTTTTGCAAACTCGGTCGCCATTGGTCAAGAAACTTACACACGCGATAGCTCTTCGGACGCTTTCGTTATTAATGTCACCGCATCGCAACGATGCAACCCGATTAGCGGGAGAACTTACGACATGGGCTGGGGGGTGTATCAGGAAGACGGATACTCGCTTATCACACGCTACACCGGTGCTGTACAAGACACCACCCTATCACCCAATCAAACGATACAATATAGACGCAACCTGTCGTTCGGCAAAGGGTACAGCGACGGCACTTATTATTTGCGACCCATCTGTCGGGAAACGGGCAATTCACACTGGTATCCCAGTCACCACTCGGGAAACAACAGGTATATTCGCGCCGTGATCAACGGCAACACAATCACTTTATCCACACCACCTGGAGCTATGGACCCACCCGAAGGCGTCAGGGTGTGGATCAGTTCAGTGAGCGACATTAAAAAAGTGGGACGACCCATTGAACTCACTGTGCAGATTGTTAACGAAAGCCATTTTGGCGATTGCATACCCATCTACCTCTATGAATATAATAGACTTATTGGAGGCACCGAGGTGAAAGTGCCCATAGGCACAAGCACCTCCACGAAAATGGTCTTCGTGCCTACAAGAGCAGTGACTTTCCCATATGCTTTAGTGCCACGGGACGACTTTTACGAACCCAGCTATGAACCTTCGTATGCTCAACGCTATTGTGAGCAGTTTATTACAATCGAAAGCACCACCGCCGGCGATTTGAGTATCACCGACAGGGTGACTAATGCCGATGCTAACAATGTGATAACAGGTAACAGCATGATGGTTCAAGCCACAGTAAAGAACAACTATTCATTCGCTTATCACGATTTTATTGTTGCAAAACTCTATAAAAATGGTGCTGGCCACATACAATCATTATGGAATGGCATCAATGTTGCAGGCAATGGCACAACAACAACTAACTTCACTTTTGATAATCTGGAGCCTGGCACATACCATGTGACAACTCACTATTATAGAGGTAGCAATTTATTATCTCTCTCTGGAGGAACCCCCGACTGCCAAGTGGGCTTCCTCAGGGGCGATGTGAACGGCGATGGCAAAGTGAATGTGAGCGATGTGACCACCCTGGTGAACATGATTCTGGGCGTCACAACCATTGATCAGACCCGCGCCGATGTGAACAACGACGGCAAACTGAATGTCTCAGATGTCACCGCACTCGTCAACATCATCCTCGGAGTAATCTAATGGTGGAAACAATCGCCAGATGCAGGGACAGCGCGTGAGGCATCAGCCAGATGTAGAATAGTAGAGCAGGGGCGATGGCAGCCCCTGCTCTACATGTTTGCTTGTTCATAAATTGTCATCTCATTGCCATTCATTCTCCAGGGTCGGCCTCTCTTTCACTTCTCAACTCCCTAGCGACATACTCCGTGCAATGCACCCATTTTTGTCGGGCAAACCACCACATTCATCTATGAAATGGTTAGTGTAGTCTATCACATTTGCAAAACTTCATGCCATTGCTTATCTTTGTATCATAAAACCGGCTCCAAATGACTAAAGACATTAAAAACAGGAATCTGCTCATCCACATCCTGTGCTGGGGCATCGTGATATTCCTGCCCCTGCTCTTCTACCGGCCCAATGACACTTGGGATATGCGATGGACTCACTTTGTGCGCTCAATGGGCTCTACGCTGTGCTACATGATGGTGTTCTACATCAACTACCTGTGGCTCATCCCTAAACTGCTCTTTGCCCACAAGCGCAAAATGTTTTTCTTTGCCAACCTTGCACTCATTGCCATAGGCATTGCCTGCACTTTTGGATGGTGGAACCTGATGAGCAACATCTTAGACATTGCACCCAGGAGACGGCAGGGATTCGGGCCACCCATTCTCTCCCTCATCTTCCAGTCGCTACTCATGTTCATCTTGGTGGTGGGCCTCTCGGTAGCTGTGCGCATGAGCCAGCGGTGGCAGCACCTCGAGGAAGCACGCAAAGAGGCTGAAAGACAGCGCACCGAGGCCGAGCTCTCGAACCTGCGCAACCAGCTCAACCCACACTTCCTGCTCAACACCCTGAACAATATCTATGCCCTTATCGCTTTCGACCAGACCAAGGCGCAGACCGCAGTCGAGGAACTGAGCAAACTGCTGCGGCACGTGCTCTACGGCAATCAGCTCGAATTTGTGCCACTCTACAAAGAAGTGTCATTCATGAACAACTACATCGAACTCATGAAGATTCGCGTCACCCAGAATGTGAAGGTCAACACCAACATACAGATTGCACCCGACGACTCCACCCCCGTGGCACCGCTCATCTTCATCTCGCTCATCGAGAATGCCTTCAAGCACGGCATATCACCCTCTGGAGCCGGCGAAATCGCCGTGAACATGAGCAACACCGATGGCTGCATCGTCTGCGAAATCGTGAACACCAACTATCCCAAGCGCGACAACGACAAAAGCGGTTCGGGCATAGGGCTTGAACAAGTGAGCAAACGGCTCGAACTCCTTTATCCAGACCGTCACAAGTGGGAAAAAGGAACTACCGACAACGACACGAAGTATTACTCTAAAATCACCATCTACAATGAAGCTTAAATGTGCTATCGTCGACGACGAACCCCTTGCTATCGAATTGCTCGTGAGCTACGTCAATAAGATTCCGTTTATGGAACTAGCCGGCCGCTATGCCAATGCGGTAGAGGCTATGAAGGGAATCACCGAAACCCCTGTCGACGTGCTTTTTCTTGACATACAGATGCCTGACCTCAACGGGCTGGAACTCTCGAAGATGATTCCCGAGACAACACGCATCGTGTTCACCACGGCCTTTGAGCAATATGCCCTCGAGGGTTTCCGCATCAATGCGCTCGACTACCTGCTCAAACCCATCTCCTATGCTGAGTTTCTCGAGGCCTGCAACCGCGCATTGCAGTGGTTCTCGCTTGCACATCAACAACCCGAGCAGCCCGTTCGTGACGATGACGTGAAGAGCATCTTCGTCAAAAGCGAGTACAAACTGCTCCAAATCGACCTGGACAGCATCAAGTATATCGAGGGCCTTAAGGACTATGTGAAAATCTACACCGACGATGCCCCGCGGCCCATACTCTCGCTCATGAACATGAAAGCCATGGAACAGATGCTGCCGGCATCTCGTTTCATCAGGGTGCACCGTTCCTACATTGTGCAGAAAGGCAAAATTCGTGAAATTGACCGCAATCGCATCGTCTTCGGCGACAAGTACATACCCATCGGCGACAGCTACAAGCAGGCTTTTCTTGATTTCATCAACCGTTAGTCCTCATTCTATTACTGAACTTGCAACACGCTGTCGAGTTGGTGACTGAACCGCGTGGCAGCACTCGTTTTCAGGTGGCTGTTGTCAATATAGTCATCGTCGGTCATACGTGAGCCTTCCTGGAAATCGATATATCTCACTCCAGGCCTGGTGGCAAACCTTACTCCAATGCGCCGCACCATGAGTCTTGTGTTACGGTCGAGAAGATCATAGTATTTTTCCCTGTATGGCATCGTTATCAGCACCAGTTCCACACCATGGTCCTGACAGAATTTCACAATCTTGTCGAGATAGCTCACATTGCGGTTCACCACCGTAGCCTTGCGCCAGCGGCCTTTGAGAAATGCCACGTCTACACCTTCGCCCGCACGGCGCACCTCGCCCTGTGGCGAGAATCCCAGCGAATCGCACCCCAGCAGGTTTCCGCCCTCGCGTTTGGTCTGCCACCAGCGCTTCACCTTGTGATAACACGTCTTGAGGTTGCTTATCTCAAAGTTATAAAGCGACCATATCGAGTGCTTGTCGTGCCCCATATAAATGCGATAATAGGTGCTACGATCGCCAAAGCCCATCGACTCCAGTTCGGGCAACAGCAAGTTGCACTCATCAATCACTACTATCACGCGTTTCAGCCGCTTGTAGCTATCGGCATAACGTGAGAGCAAGAAGTAGTCGTGCTCCAGCATCTGATTGGGCATGGCAAGGTTGAATACATGGCCCGTCATCTGGCTGGGACTGATGCCATCGAAAGCATGCGAGTTTCCAAATACCAGCGTTTCTACCTCGCCCGCATGTGCCTGCATCCACTCCTCTTTATACCGGTAGATGTTGGGGATGCTTCGCATATAGAGTTCTCCTGCCAGCAGCAAGAATACCACCGGAAGCACAAACCATGCAATATGTTTCACAAACTTCTTCATCGGCTAAAACTGGAAATAGATAAATGACTGTTGCGACTGATGCAACTCATAGATAATCAGAAATACCAGGCCATAATAGAGCACCCAACGGCCCCAGCGGTACTGGAACAGGCCACCGAAATTCAGACGCAACACATGCTCGCGCCGACGGCACACCCAATCAACCAATAACAACAGTGCTGAATAGAACATGGCTCTATAGCCCACCGTCACCGTTGTCTCGCCTATGTGGCTTATCATGTGCGACAGGTAACCTTCGGCCTCGGCCATGCTGTTGCTCCTGAAGAATATCCAGCCAAGCACCACGAGTGCAAACGTGAGTGCCATATTGCACAGTTCACGGGGTTTCACCACCCACTCTTGCGCTGCCACCACACTGGTATAGTGGCGATTCCAGCCCATCAGCAACGCTATGCACATGAGCAGGCCATGATAGGCACCCCACACCACATAAGTCCAGTTGGCCCCATGCCACAAGCCACTCAGCAAGAATACGATCATGATGTTGAAGAGTGTGCGGTTCAGGCTCCTGCGATTGCCCCCTAACGGGATATAGACATATTGCTTGAACCAGCGCATGAGCGACATGTGCCACCTGCGCCAGAACTCGCCCACATTGCGAGAGAAATAAGGATACTTGAAGTTAAGCTGCAGTTCGATTCCAAACAGGCGAGCACAACCTATCGCGATATCGCTGTAGGCCGAAAAATCGGCATATATCTGTATCGCAAACAACACTGCCCCTATCAGCAACTGCAAGCCACTCATTGTGGTGTAATTGCCCCATATCATATCGACCGCCACAGCACAATTGTCGGCCACTACTATCTTTTTGACAAAGCCCCACAACATCTGGCGGCAGCCGTCGGCCGCACGCTCAAAGTCGAAACTGCGCTGGCGCAGCATCTGCGGCAACAGGTTGGAGGCCCGCTCAATAGGGCCTGCCACTAATTGCGGGAAGAAGGTGACATAGGCCATGAAAGCATCGAGCCGGTGAGTAGCTGGCAGTTTGCGACGATACACATCAATCGAATAACTCAGTGCCTGGAAGGTATAGAACGAAATGCCCACAGGCAAGACAATATTCAACGTGGCGAAGTCGGGCAGGAAACCCATCAGTCGCAGTAGGTCGGCGAAACTCTCGGCAAAAAAGTTGTAGTATTTAAAGAAGCCCAGAATCAGCAAGTTCGCCACAATGTTGGCCGCCGATATCCAGGCCCTCAACTTGCGTTTTTCGACGCGTTCCAGTGCCAAGCCAGCAGCATAACTGCTCAGTGTAGTCAATACCAGCAAAAACGCAAAACGCCAGTCCCAGCACGCATAAAACAGCACACTCGCTACTGCAAGAAACCAGTTCTGCACAGGCAGTTTCTTGAACACATACCAATAGAGCGCAAACACTACCGGTAAGAACAGGATAAATTGCAACGAGTTAAATGCCATATATCAAATTTGCAAATTTAAGCATTTTTCCCCATTTATACTTCATATACACAAAAAAAACAGAGACTAATCAGTCTCTGTTTTGTGTGTTTTCCAATGTACAAATTGAGGATTCTGGACAATACTTAACAATTTTGAAGTAAAGTTTTTAAAAAAACAAGCCTAAAAGCAAATAATGAAAAAATTTCTATTATCACCTACAAAGATAAGTCAGCCAAAAGAATCACACAAATTTTTTTCTACGAATGGGCACTTTTTGTCGGTAAAAACTATCAGAAGCAATGTTTTGCGGAATTCAGGAGTCTAATAGTCATTTTTTTGCCCAGCAGTGAGAGCAATATGCCCAGCTTGTTCTTCAGTCGCACATGGCTATCCACGAGACAACCCCAGCGCAATTGTTTCACTGCCGCCCAGCAGCGGTCGAAGAGCGGAGTATAGGAAGCATCGTCGCGCGGCATGAGCTTGAGCATATTGAAGTTGGCACTCAACTTGCGACTACGTACAGCCGGCAACAGGCAGGAATCATTAGCGACAACCTGCCGCTCCAGGTCATCCATGATGTCGAGCACCACGGTGCGCTGTGCATTGAAGGTGCGCATCAAACTCGTGGGGCGCAGCATATAGGCATAAAGCCGCTCGTCGGTTTCCAGCACCTTGTGCACCTGCTTGAGCAACGGGTAGATGAGTTCGAGGTCTTCGTAGACATATTTCTCGGAAAAGCGATGCTGCGCAAACAGGTCGCGGCGATAGAGTCTGCCCCACGGCGAATGTGTGATTTCATCTTGATAGAAAATGCGACGCAATGCCTCCATTCCCGTCATCTCAGTTAGTCGAGGATTGTCGGTTACAGGGGGCAGTTGTGCGGGGTTGTCGTCTTCGAACTCCACCCAACGGCACAGCACCACCTCGGCATCCTGCTCCAGAGCATGGCGGTGAAGCCTGCCGATGAATTGCGGGTGCACATAGTCGTCGCTGTCGATGAATGCCACATAGCTGCCCTGAGCAGCGTCGAGCCCGGTATTGCGCGCCTGACCTGGGCCTTCGTTGGCTTTGTGAATCACCTTGATGCGCGAGTCACGCGCCGACCAGGAGTCGCACAGGTCACTGCTGCCGTCGGTCGAACCATCATCAACCAGTATCACTTCCAGGTGTGAATAGTCCTGTGCCACGATGCTCTCGAGGCACCGTGGCAAGTAACTTTTCACATTGTAGACAGGTACAATGACCGAGACCAGCCGACTCTCCATAACAGTGGGAAAGGACTATTTCAACTTCCACTCAAAGCCGTCCTTGGTGTCTTTCACATCAAAGCCAGCCTCGTTCATCTTGTTGCGAATCAGGTCGCTCGTAGCCCAGTCCTTGTTGGCCTTGGCGGTCTTGCGAATCTCGAGCAACAGGTCCACTGCCTTCTTGTATGGCTCCACATCCACGCCTTCGCCGCCGGCGCTCTCGTCGCGCACACCCAGCACATCGAACAGGTAGGTCTGGAACACATCCTTGAGTTCGTCGAGGTCGGCCTGCGCAATGGTAGCGTTGCCGTCGTTCACCTGATTGATGGCGCGGCAAGCATCAAAGAGCGTAGCTATCACAATGGGCGTGTTCAGGTCGTCGTTCATCGCCTCGGCGCAGCGCTCACGGTAGTTGTCGAGTTTCACTGTGGTGGTGTCGCTCGCCTTCAATTCGTTCAGACGGTGCCAGCCGTCGAGCATGCGTTCATAGGCCTTCTCGGCAGCCTGCAAGGCATCGTTCGAGAAGTCGACAGTGCCACGATAATGGGCCTGCAGAATGAAGAAGCGGATGGTCATGGGACCATAGGCCTGTGCCAGCCCCTCATGCTCACCCTTGAAGAACTGCTCCAGCGTGATGAAGTTGCCCAGCGACTTGCCCATCTTCTGACCATTGATGGTAATCATGTTGTTGTGCATCCAGTAGTGCACCATATCCTCGCCCTGACTGGCCACAGCCTGTGCTATCTCGCACTCGTGATGCGGGAAGATGAGGTCCATGCCGCCACCGTGAATGTCGAATTTCTTGCCCAAGTATTTGCGGCCCATGGCGGTGCACTCGCAGTGCCAGCCGGGGAAGCCATCGCTCCAAGGCGAGGGCCAGCGCATGATGTGCTCGGGCTGTGCCTTCTTCCACAGGGCAAAGTCGGCCTGATTGCGCTTCTCGCCCACTCCATCGAGGTCGCGACTTGCGTCCTTGGTGTCGTCGAGGTTGCGGCCCGACAAGATGCCGTAGCGGTAGTCGTTGTTATACTTCTCTACATCAAAGTACACGCTGCCGTTGCTCTCATAGGCATAGCCGCGCGCCAAGATTTCCTTCACAAGCTCCTCTTGCTCGATAATGTGACCAGTAGCATGAGGCTCGATGCTGGGCGGCAACACATTGAGCATGGCCATAGCCTGGTGGTAGCGGTTGGTGTAATATTGTGCCACCTCCATGGGTTCCAGCTGCTCGAGGCGTGCCTTCTTAGCTATCTTGTCCTCACCTTCGTCGGCATCATGTTCCAGATGACCCACATCGGTGATGTTGCGCACATAGCGCACCTTGTAACCCAAGTGTTTCAGGTAACGGAACAGCACATCGAAGGTGATTGACGGGCGGGCATGACCCAGATGCGGGTCGCCATAGACTGTGGGACCGCACACATACATGCCCACAAAAGGCTCGTTCAGGGGCACAAACTGCTCCTTGCGGCGGCTCAGCGTGTTATAGATAAAAAGATTATGTTCCATATTTTTTAATTAATGCATAATTCACAATGCACAATGCACAATTAAGCTGCGCTGTGCCTTTAGGCTTGGCCTTTGGGCAGCGGGAAGTCCATAATGCCGTCGTTCACAGGCTGACGGTTGCCGGTGCGTTGCACGATTTCGCCAAAGTTGCTCTCATACTTCTGAATGTTCTGCTGCAAGGCAATCATCAGCTGCTTGGCATTCTCGGGAGTCATGATAATGCGGCTCTGCACGCGGGCCTTAGGGGTGTTGGGGGCCATCAGAATCATATCCAGGAAAAAGTCGTTGGGGCCGTGAGTAATCACTGCCAAGTTAGCATACTTGCCCTGCATCTCTTCGTTAGGCACTTCTATTTGAATCTGTTTCTGGTTGTTTTTGTTTTCGTTCATCGTTGTAGAATTTTATTTTATTTGTTAATAATCAGTTATTTGCTAAAGTCATAATAAGTTCTGTCGGGATAGGTCTCATCGTTCACATGCACCCGCAGGGTCTTGCACGACTCCAGATGCCACACCTGTCCCACATAGAACGAGGCGTAACAACTGCGCCAGAAGTAGGTGGCAGGGGCACCCAGCAGGTCGTGCACCAGGTAACAGTGCACCGTGTCGGCATGATGCGTTTCCTTGTCAATCATCAGGTAGAGCTGACGCTGCTTGCCGGTATATTCCAGTTCGCATCGCAAATTGATGTAATTGCCGGTGCGCCACAGGCTCTTGAGTCTGATGGGATGCATGGCGTAGTCCTCGAGTGGGTGCGTATTGTAGCGCAACGAGTCACTCGCCACGCCGGCACTATAATTGTTCACCGTCACGCGCCAGTTGCTGGGGCTCAACCGTTCCTGCACCTTGTAGTTGAGCAGCACTCGGCGACCCACTTTCAGGTCGTCTTGCTTGTCAAGGTTACTGTGCAGCGTCACGACGGTAGAGTCGTTCTGCCCCAGATACTCGAAGGTGGCCCCCTCTGCCTCCTGACCTGTGTAGGTCACCAGGTCGTAGCGAAAGTCGGTGTACACATCGGTGCCATCGTTATCGTCCTGGCACGAGATGGCAACCATTGCCACCACTGCCAGCATACATGCCATGCTATGTTTCAAGTATCGTTTCATCACTCCACGGGTTCAATCACTTCATCGGGTTTCTCAATCACTCCGTCGCGCATGTGCAGCACGCGGTCGCACTGGGCGGCAAGGCCCTGATCGTGAGTCACGATCACAAAGGTCTGGCCAAACTCGTCGCGCAACCTGAAGAAAAGCTGGTGCAGTTCCTGCTTGTTCTGGCTATCAAGACTGCCGCTCGGCTCGTCGGCAAGTATCACCTGCGGCCGATTCACCAGCGCACGCGCCACCGCCACACGCTGACGTTCGCCACCCGACAGCTGGGCAGGCTTGTGGTCCATTCGCTCGCTCAGGTTCATGAAGGCAAGCAGTTCCTTGGCACGGGCATAGGCATCTTCGCGTTTCTCGCCCCCTATCAGGGCAGGTATTGCCACATTCTCGAGCGATGTGAACTCGGGCAGCAGCTGGTGAAACTGAAACACGAAACCGATGTTGCGGTTGCGGAAATGTGCCATCTCCTTATCCTTGAGTCTGAGTACATCCACGCCATCATAGAGCACGCGGCCGTCGTCGGGCTTGTCGAGTGTGCCCACAATTTGCAGCAGCGTGGTCTTGCCGGCACCGCTGGGACCCACAATGCCCACAATCTCGCCTTGCCCGATGCGCAGGCTCACTCCCCGCAGCACCTCGAGCGTGCCGAAACGCTTCACGATATTTTCAACTTCTATCATGCATTTCTCGTTAAAACTTACAAAGGTACACAAAAAATGCGATTTCCCCATCAAGTGTAGCAAGAAATCAAAAAACAGAGGCGCGCAACATCTTTGTGCAGAGTCAACAAGCAAGTGCAAAATTAATTGAAACGCACAGCCACCATCCCCCTAATTTTGGCACCCCAATTGTGCCATTTTCCCACCCATCCAATTCCAATTGATCGATTCAATAATCCACCAAAAAAACATTCCAACCTCAAAGCGTTCATTATTCTGTTAATTACATAGAACCCAAATGAATACAAGAATATAAGCATCAAAAAAAATCAGCCGTTTTCAAAAAAAAATCGCGAAAATGGCTGATTTTTCACAAGATTCAATGATTATTTGCACCATTGCATAATAAACAAACTCCTACATGTTAACAATTTACATGCTGTTCAACCATGAAAAGCCATAGTATAGAGGAACAACATATTAATATGCTCCACCAAAAAATGCAAGGTCAAAGTTGCAACTTTTGCCCAAAAGTGTAGTTTCAACATTGCACTTTTGTTACCAAAAAGTCATTCTCGTGTGGGATTCTTGAGTTTTTATTGTAAATTTGCGTAACAATTCATTAATGACACGCGCATGAACTATCGACTCACAGCACCCCAACGCTGCAATGCGCCATTGCATTGCCTGCGTCGAAAAGCATCAGCAACCTCACCGAGTAAGCACTCTTGATAAAAAAGACAGTAAAAAGAGGGGAGTCATCTGTGTGACTTCCCTCTTCATTTACATTTGTTCTTGCTACTTAGATTACTCCCAGGATGCGGTTGATGAGGGCGGTGACGTCTGAAACGTTCACCTTGCCGTCGTGGTTCACATCGTAGCGGTCGAACTGCTCCTCAGCCTTCTTGGAGAAGTTAAACTTCATGGCATCGCTGTTGCGGCCGAAGATGTAATAGTCACCCTCGTCGTCAATCAGCTGGAACATGATCTCGAGCACATAGGTCTTGCCTTCAGTCAGGTTGCTGGTGTCGATTTCCACATAGGCATGGTCATTCCAGAAGTGCTTGTGGTACTTGTCACCCACATCCTCCTGACTGGCATACTGAATGCCGTTCCAGTTGCTGTCAGAGCCCTGCTCATAGACCTTGTACTGCACCGAAACGTCTTCCAGTTTCACGCCGCTCTCGCGCACTACCTGCAGCGAGAAGCCATCGATGCGCAGGCTGGAGAGTTCTCCAGGCTGGTCCCACGGGTCGCGACTATTCTCGTCGGGGAAGGTGTACTGCAAGGTGTTGTTGTTGTCAAGAGTCAGGGTCAGAGAGGCTTCGGTGAATTGCACTGGCTGGTTACCCGAGCCTTCGGCCTTGGTGAACTTCACCTTGTAGTTCTGTCCGCCATTGTTGTAGTAGAACGACTGGCCCGACTTGTCGGTTCCCTCAAAGTAGAATTCAAGGACGAAAGTCTTGCCGGCAAATTCGCCTTCGATAATGTCGAAATTGAGCCCCGAAACGCCCCACACGCTACCGCCGCCGTTGCCAGCGGGAATGTCGCGCCACTCGTTGGGCGACTGACCATCTTTGTACATAGTGCCCACCATCTTCACGCTCTCGGCTGTGCCACTAACAGTGGTCTGGAATCCGTCGAGCACAAAGCTCTCCATGGGTTCTTCGAGCACAACCATGTCCATGCCCGAGGCGGGCAGGTTCTCGGTGTGATCGCCCAGGGTAATGCTGGCAGCCGTGAAGCTTGCCGAAGCTGCCCATGCACTGGCAAAGCCAATCAGGGCAAAAGTAAGTAGTAATTGAATCTTTTTCATAAAAGTGAGAATTAATGAAAATATTGTTTGGTATTTATGATATCGCTTGATGAAACTACTGATATTAGTTGTATTATTACACTATAACTTACAAAGTTATAATAATTTGATTGGAAATGCACTAAATGCATTAATGATTAATCATTTTTAACAGATTCCCCTGTCGAACAGCATGTCTAATAACACCATTTTTTTAGCAGTTTCTACTATTAATTAAAGTTTTTATTGTAAATTTGCGTAAACAATGTTTTATAAGCGCATGAACTATCGACTCACAGCACCCCAACGCAGCATCTGCACCATTGCACTGCCTGCATCCAAGAGCATCAGCAACCGGCTGCTGCTCATCAGGGCACTGTGTGCCAAACAGTTCCGCATCTTCAACCTTGCCCAGTGTGATGACACTGCCACCATGCAACAAGCGCTCACTGACGACAGCGACACCATCGATGTGGGTGCCGCCGGCACAGCCATGCGCTTTCTCACCGCCTACTTCGCCACCCGGCAGAACCGCACAGTCACACTTTGTGGCGACAATCGCATGCACCACCGCCCCATCGCCCCACTGGTCGATGCCTTGCGGCAACTCGGGGCCGACAGTCAATATGCTGGAGAAGAAGGCTGTCCTCC
>JAEEGI010020110.1_pt1 | contig 13401 bp, 9 predicted proteins | sample 8958751 | NCBI WGS metagenome assembly JAEEGI01 (sample SAMN16246545, study PRJNA631951) | gut metagenome | biome: gut microbiome; feature: rumen; material: KS-attached | host: Bos | place: Iran: Karaj | collected 2018-10
ATAGTCAAAATACATTCCGAAGGACGCTGAAGCACTGGAGGAGATAAACGAAAATATGAAGGAAATGCTGTTTGAGCGGATAAGAGCCGATCTCGGCATTCCTACGGACAAGGCGGCAGACTTTCTCCGTGAACTTTCCCACAGCAGCGACTTTGATCAGCTTGACGATATTCCGGTACCTTCCCGAATTGACTGCGCATGCTGATTTTTCAGCATGCCGAAGAGCCCTGCGAACCGCGGGCTTCAAGCTCAAAACGCCAAAGCAGCCGGGAGCACACCTTTAATCGTCAGAAAAAAATGGCTGTCAGAACAAAAAACAGCACAACTGCAAGCACCGTTGAAACAAGGATAAGAATCCTTGCAAAGCGTCTGCTGCTCCCCGGCATCTCATAATCTTTTGCAACAGGCTCTACTCCGTCACTTTCATGAACGGAAAACGATCTGACCACCTCAGACGGTTCCGATTCGTCGTCTGCAACCTGATCCTCGGCGTCGATTTCAGTACAGGTAACAATACTGCTCTTTTCAACAGGCTCGTCAAGCTCTCTGAGGTAGAGCAGCAAAGGCTCGTCCTTTTCCACGGTTCCGGTAACCGGATCCCTCTGTCCCTCTATATATATAGTGACTCTGCAGCCCTTTTTCATAACGCCTCCAACGGACAATAAAACAAAAAACATCAATCAGAAAAACACTGATCCGGCAGACTTTCCGTACCCGGAATAAAATTTAAATCTGTAAAAGCCGCCCGGCAAACAGCTGGAAAAGCCCGCGCCGCCATCCCGAAAAACAGTAAATTTTCTGATTTCCCGCACTGCTGATATAATATCATGCGAACTCTGCAATAATTGTGCAGCAACCGTACTTTCACGCGTCCGTGCTAAAATTTCCGGCGTGCGTACCGGGGCTGAGGCATATTGTTCAGAGCGCGGACAGGCTTATGGAAAACAATATGAACAGCAAAAAAGATTACATTCTGAATTCCTATGAAGAAATTACAGATGAACTGAAACTCAGACTTGCCACGGGTACGCTCAAAAGTCTTGTAATCAACTACAGCCTTAAAATCATAAACCAGAACGGAACCGTAAGCGATTCCCCTTTTTCAAATCTTAAAACAATCAGACGCATAGGATATGAAATCAGACTCGGAGAAAACTGCCGCAGCGTAGCCGGTCTTTTTGCCGGCTGTGAAAATTTAGAGGCGATTCCCGAACTCAATACTGAAAACGCAGAAGATTTCACCATGATGTGTCTGAACTGCCACAAAATAAAATCTCTGCCTGCATTTGACACCGGCTCCGCCAAAAGCATGAAAGGCATGCTTGAATGCTGCTTCAGTCTTGAAAATGTGCCTGTGCTGAACACTTCTGATGTAAAGGACTTCTCCTACTGCTTCTCGGCATGCAGCAATCTTAAATCGGTTCCTGCATGGGACACATCATCTGCAGAAAACATGGATTCAATGTTTGACAACTGCTACGGACTGACTTCGGTGCCTGAATTCAATACCTCCAGGGTCAGAAATTTCAACTGCATGTTTCTGTGCTGCACAAACCTATCTTCCGTTCCCGCTCTTGATCTCAGTGCGGGAGAAAGCGCCGTGAGCATGTTCGATTCATGCGAACATCTGACTCAGATCCCGAAGCTGAACTATTCGGGAATAAAAAAGGCTTCAATGATGTTTATGGGGTGCCAGTCAGTCAGAACTGTCAAATATCTGGATCTCTCCTCGGCTGTGGACATATCATATATTTTTGCCCACTGCACATCTCTTGAAACAGTTGAAAAGATGAAAACAGACAGCTGCGTACTCGCGCGCAACGCCTTTTTCGGATGTGCAAAGCTTACTCAGATGCCTGAGATGGATCTTTCAAAGGCCATGGACATATCGGAAATATGCTCCGACTGCATTTCACTTAAAAAAGTTCCTGAAATTAACATATCATCGGTGCAGAATTTCAACCACGCATTTTCAGGATGCACGGCTCTGAGCGAATTTCCGGACTGGAACACAGCAGGAGCCCTTAATTTCACGGGAATGTTCCTGAACTGCACGGGGCTGAAAAAGGTAGGCAGCTTCGCAACCGACACCGCGGAAATTTTCAGGGATATGTTCAAGGGATGCACTGCCCTTGCAAATCCTCCGCAGTACTATCTGAAGGGAATGCTCAGACGCCGCTGACACCACGCTTTTTAAGGCGCCTGCCGACAAGATCATTCCACAGCTCTACTGCCGCCGTTATAAGAGCAACCATTGATTCCTGCCGGTCAAGTCCTGATGCCGCATCGTTGGTCACCTTGAAATGAGGAATAAGCCTGTCGTCTGTATCTGCAGTGCACCTGCCGTCCACGGTAAGATAGCGCCACCAGATCCAGCGGCCGCATACCTTCTGATCCCCCGGCTCCAGGCCGAGAAGCTCCAGGATCTCTAGGCGCTTTTTTTCATCAACAGCCTTATTCACAGGTCCGTCCAGGCTGAATCCCGTATCAGAGGCAAGGACTCCCATATAGATTTTTCCCGGACTGTACCAGTTGATTTCCGCGCCGGCAAGAAGCGTCAGATCCCCGAGCTGTCCCAGAGAGGAGTAGACGCCAGGCTGTATGAAACAGTCACTGTCATCTGAAAAATATTTTTTGCCCGGATCGAGATTTCTTGTCAGCACAAGAGCTCCCTGCCCCTTGAGATTCTCAGCCAGATTCTCCATTACAGGATAAATCATGGAACACCCTTTTTTCATATCTGCCTCCCGATCAGATTTTTACCTCGCGCATCCACCTGCCGTCAGTACTGAGTTCAAAAAGATGATCAAACAGCGCGGACTGGCTCCTTATGCTTTCAGTGGCGCCAAGCCAGTACGATTCATTGGCCATGGAGCCGATGACAAGCTCATAAAAACGGTTATGCTCATGCTGTCTGCGTCTTCTTACAAGCTCGGCAAGCTGGGGTGAATAATTTATCTGTCCGTCTGTTATGCACAGAACATCCGATCGGTAGAAACGCGGATCATTACGCATAAGCTGAAGACACTCCTGAAGCGCCTCATCAAGATCAGAGCCTCCGTTAAAGCTCTTGTTAAGAAAATCCAGAAGCTTCTCCTCCGCATCCTCGTCATCATCACGGATCAGAAGTTTCTCTATGCGGACAGAAAAATTGATGACAAAGCAGTCCCTGCGGGCATCATGACACTTAAGCGCAAGACTCATAACCATAGCCTTGGCGTAACTTTCAGGAACGCCCTGCATGGATGAACTTGTATCAACACACAAAACCACAGGACCTCTGCCTCTTCGCGGAGAACTCTTGATCCGCTCTCTTCCTCCGTGACTGATCCCCACAATGCCGTCAAGATCAAAACGGAGAAGATTGCTTTCTATATAACAGATATCAAAGATGGCCTCTGTATCCTGATCAGATATTTTAACCAGTTCCTCAGGCAGAACATAGCTTATCTCATTTCCCATGGTAATACCCGACATGGATTCGGGATTACGGTGGGGCACCCTGTCTGATGATCTGTCATTCATTCTGATCCGGTTGTGATTCGAGCGATCAAGTCCCATCTGCTTTCCCAGGATCGCAAGAAGCTTCTGCAGTCCCGTATTGTTCTCAACAATGGAAAAATAATGAATATAATCACTTCTGTCGTCCCTGGTAAGAAATCCGTCACTGACACCGGGACCGACAAACCTGCTGCCTTTTCCTGAAAGCAGCTCATCCACCAGATCATTGAAATAATTATCCACATCCCTGGCGTATTTTTCCTGGGGATCCATCTCCGAAGCGAACTCAGACGGTTCCTCCTCTTCACCGGCTGATTCCTGCTGATCAGCATCCTTCCATTTTCCAAGCTGCCAGTACTGATGGGTCCAGAAGTTTTCAGGATGCGGATCATAGACTCCGTCCTCATCATAGGAACCGCCGGTTTCAATGCCCATATCCTTAAGCATCTGCTCTATAGATGTACCTTCGCTCCCGTCTCCATCTGCAGCGGATCCCTCCTCTGCCTCACCGACTGCGTACTTTCCAAGACCCGATGCATTATCCGGCGCATTCTGCACTTTATCAACGCCCGTCCCGCCAAACTCGGAGATAAAACCTCCGTCTGCACTGAAATCATTAAGCGCACTCATGAATTTGGTCAGATCAATGACAGGAATATCATCATCAGCTGATCCGTTATCCGACCCATCTGCTCCTCCATCCTGCATGGATTCAGCCCCGTCACCGCCGGTCACTCCGCTGTTCCCAGATTCACCCGGATCACCTGATGACTCTCCTTCACCCTGCATTTCAGACTCACCTGATGAACCGCCGTTTTCACTGCAAGGTGATCTGCTGTTCCGGACACCGTCTTCTAATCCTGATCCCTCATCCCGCACATTCGCGGATGATTCAGACTGCTCTCCGCCGGATCTGGCTTCTTCGGCCGGAGAGCTGCCAGGCTGCCCGCTGCCTGCAGGATCCCGGGATTCCTCTTTCTCACCTGACTGCTCTTTTCCGCCGGTTCCGGTCCCGGCCTCGCCTCCCTTCTGACCTGAATCTCCCGTCTCAAAACCGTTTCCGTTCATGAGATCTTCTGCAAGACGATCATACCTGTCTACATCCTGATCGCTATTTTCCTTCCGCCCGGCTCTCTCCCTGCCCTCCACGTCAAGATCAAGCTCATCCCGGGAAAACTCTGTTCCCTGACCGTTTCTCCTGTTGGGATCAAAAAAACTTTCGTCACTCTTTCCGAACTGAGCGGAATTGGGCTTTGAGTCGAATTTTTTTTCCGACAGCACAGAATCCCTGGTGAATTTCTCCTGCTTGATATTGCTCAGGGTTGCCTGCTCATAAGTCTTCTTCTGCTGAACTGTTCTTCTGGCGCCCTTTCTGGAACTGTATTTATCAATAAAGTTGCGGGCAGGAATCTTCAGATTATTACAGATGCGCATTCTGGCAGCCTTTTCGGAGAAATATTTGCTCACAAGACTGCAGAATCTGGAGCTAAGATCACTCAGATACTTCTGCTCGCATGTTTCAATTCTCGATTCAAGCATGGAAAGAACCGATGAGTGAGCTCCTTCAAGGGAGCTTTTATTGCTCTGAAGCTGGCGGGTATAGTCATTCAGCTCCTGAAACGATGCATTGTGTCCCGGAGCCTCAAGCTGATAGTAGTTTCTGAAATATTTTTTAAGGAGATCCAGTTTGTAGTGGGTGCTGATCTTAAAATAGCGGTGAAGAAGGGTATACTCCTCGGTGAGCATCGAGCTGGTGAATTCATCAGCCCCGGTTTTCTTAAGCTCGGTGATGCGGTTTAGATCATGCTGATAGATATCATCATGCTCTATGCGGCGGCAGAGTCTGGTGAACACCTTGCTGATAAACGAATCCACCGAGCGCTGCAGGGCGGACAGGTTGCGGGCGCTGATCCCGCTGCTAATCCCTTTTTCAGCGTGAATAAGACGGTTGAGAGTACGCTGTGCCTGACGCAGCAGCCAGTCATTCCCCCTGACGGACATTCATCAGCTCCAGGAAGTCGTTTTTTGCCTTTCTCACATTCGGGATCTGATCAAAGAAAATTTCCTTGAGGATCTTCTTGTCACTGACACTGATGAAAAGTTCCCTGTCGATATCCTCGAGGATCTGATCAAAAACACTGTCATAACGGGCAAAGCACTTGTTAAGCAACTCCTCCAGCGAAATTATCATACGGTGCTGTTTGAGCAGATCCACCATAAGCTTTACAGATGCAATCTTTATAAGCTTTTTGATCTGCTGGCTGCCGGAGGTTATGACTATCTGCATCTGCTCGTTGTCATACTTTGATATGTTGAACACAATATCAAGCTGACGTTCAAAACTCTCACTGTAGATGGAGTGATAGTTGACCCCGAGATCATAATTGACAACCGGGATCCAGTAGTCGGACGACGGCTTGATCTCCTTGACCAGAAGAAGACGGTTTTCACGATCTATCTTTACAATTCTCATGTCGATCTGAGAGCCGTTTTTGAGCGTGTTGAAATTAAAACCGTCATCCGGCATGCACTCAAGCTGACCGAAGAAGAGAAGATTGCGGCGCGACGCCCTTACAACCCTGCACTTGATCTGCTGACCGATATCAAGAGACATTTCAGTAATGGCTGATTCAAAGGAAATCTTGTTGACCGAGGTGGACGGCTCTCTTCTGGAATAATGAGGAACCGATTCGCTTACCTGGTTGAAAAACATTTCCCCGCCGCGGGATACAATCTGAACGCCGTCCTTCCTGAGGGAATCTGTGATCTCGTTGAAAGCCTTTATACAAACCCTCAGCCGCGCGAGAAGCTTGTCGGTGCTCTCGGGACCCTCCCGATCCATTTCCTTTCTGATTGATTCCTGCAGCTCCTGCGGAAACAGTTCGTCACTGGCGAACTCCTTGACGGTATCCTCCACCAGAGAACTGAAGCTCTCCATGTCGGAGGACGTATTCCACAGACAGTATTTAAGAACGAAGAAGTCTCTGATTTTGACGGCGCTTCTGCCGTTGAAAAAGGCGGATGCCTTCAGGATCTTGATAATCTGAAACCAGCGGCGGTCCGACACATAGGAAAGATGGCCGTAGTTGCCCTCCTCGTCTCCGGCGCCACCAAGTTCAAAGTCATCATCCACGTCATCACGATCAAGATCGGACAGATCAACATTGTCGGCAATAATGCCCCTCATGCGCACCAGAGCCTCGGCGCAGTCATCCGGAAGATCGATTTCATCAATGGCCTGCAGCCAGCTGGAATACTCTTCATCCGTCACTGCCAGTTCTTCTGGCATCGGAACCGATTTGCCGGTTTTACGACTGGTTATCATCTGCTTGAAAAGCTCCTGGCTGCTGACAGGATTGACTACCAGCCGCACCAGAAAGCGATCGTAAAGCGCATCAAGACCGGCCTCATGAAGCGGCACCTCGTTGGAAGCTGAAATAAGAGACTTCAGAGGCACCCTGATAATCTCGGAGCCGTTATGATAGCGTCTCTCATTGATCAGAGTAAGGAGAGTGTTAAGCACCGCAGGAGACGATTTCCAGATTTCATCAAGGAACGCAAAATCAGCCTCGGCAAGATAGCCTCCTGTCAGACGGTGATAGCGGTCATTCTTAAGCTCCCTGATGGAAACCGGACCGAAAAGCTCCTCCGGTGTACAGAACCTGTGCATCAGATGTTCAAAATAACTGGAATCGGCGAACAGCGAGGCGATCCGCCGTGAAATCATGCTTTTTCCGGTACCTGGCGGTCCGTACAGGAAAACATTCTGTCCTGAAAGAACAGCAAGAACAGAAAGCTTGATCACATCATCACGATCATATAACCCGGCACTGATAATCTGAATAATGCCGGCAATTCTTTCACGGATCCCTTCCCATGTTCTTCTCTGCTGACCGTTTGAACTGACTTCAACCGCAGAATTTTCACCAACACTGAGCATATTACCCTGAAACTTAAAGATCAAATAAACAAAGCATACTTTATTCTATCACCGCCTGCATTTTCAGTATGTGCCACCTGTCACCTTATTAAAACTGCCAAATTTATGAAATCAGCCTGTAATCACGTCTCAGTTCATGCAGACAATCATTTTTTTAGGTAAAATGACGGAGTGCAGACGTCTGATCTGCCGGATTTATTTTCAACCACGGTTAGTTTCTGCAGGATTAAATCCAAGATGCATTTCATTATCAGATATATCGCCTTTGTTCTCGGTGCCCTGATGCTGGTTCCGCTGTCGGTGCTGTCAGCAACAGACGGGAACAACAGATTTGCAATTTTTTACGGATCCCTGCTGATACTTCTTTTTTTCATATGTTTCTTCAATCCTTTTCACGGAGATGATAAAAGCATGCATGACAGCAATCCGCCGGATACGCAGGATTATCACGGCGACGGATCCGGCCGCAGTATTAAAATGCCGTCAGATCCGGACATGGCTATGCCTATGCCGGAGCAGCCGCGCGCAAACGCCGCCAGAGTTCACTCCGACGAGTCCGATCAGACTGTAATTGACTTCACCAGACTCCGTTCGGAAAACTCCGAAGTCTCGCCGCAGAGCGACTTCAGTCCGGAGGAAAAACGCGCCCCCGAGGTGAAAACCGCAAATATGAGTTTCCGCGTCCCCCCTTCAGAAAAAGCACGGGAGGAGAAGGTTTCAGAAGAAATCCCGGGATCCGCGGTCTGTGACAGCGAAAGCGTGGACAACCTGCTGCTTGGAGCACTGGATCGCAAAATCCAGATCACAAGGGAGGAAAGAGACGGATTTCTGATCCAGACAACCGTCATCACCGAGCGCAGGCCCCTTGAAATGTCAAAAACCTCGCGCGTGCTCAGGGAGCTGGGGCTGAGCACAAGCATAAATGATGACGACATGTACCGGGAGACAGAGTTCACCGGCCGTGGTTTTACCATAAACGACAGTCAGGTGACCGCCGGCACGGCACCGGAAAAAAAGAAACGTTTCCACCCGGTTTCCTATACCTTCAGAATGCTTAAATACATTCTTGCCGTAACAATTCTGTGCGCCGCAGTAATTTTTGCGATCTGGCTCATCAATGATATGCATTCAAAGGAAAGGATCAGAGACACATTCAGTCAGATCATTGAATCCATAGAGCCTGTAAAGCAGCAGGTCGAAGCCTGCATCAATGCCGAGGGACCAAGATTTACGAATGTCTGCAACGACAAGCACAGATCAGAAAACTACAGCTGGGACCTCACCGACAGATTTCTGAGCAGTCACAAGGATCCAAACATTTCAGCCATAAGGGTCGACAAAGGAACAATCACCGTATACACAAACTATGATCATGCGCTAAAGGGAGCAACCTATATCACTGCTCCCACATTAACGGGATCGGACAAAAAAACGATAAAATGGAACATGAAGCCGGAATCCACCTGTCTGAAACTCAAAGTCTGCGCCGATACCACAGGAAAGGAATTAACATCCCCTCAGCCTTAAGGCAGGGGTTCCCCTCCAGTTCCCGCAGCAGGCTGGCGCCGACCGGCAAAACGGTTCGCTTCACGATCTCATCGGCTGTGCCCCGGCCTGATTTGCCGTCATTGAAAAGCAGAAATCCATCTCCGTCCGAAGGGAGACTGTACCTGATTTTAAGCCCAGTATTCCCGACCTAAAGGACGTGGTTTTACGGGCGATCAGATAAAAATGGTTCCTGCAAATTCCGGCCGGAACTGCACTAACCGGACGGATAAACTTTGGCTCCAGGCAGTTCCCGCCGGAAAAAAATGCATTTATAGGCAACCGTACGGACACAGATCCCTGAGTATCACCAGATCTGATTGATGACATGACGGCATCGATGCTGATTCTGAACCCCTGCAAATAATTATTCCCTGTCGATGAGTTCTGCATATTTGGAATAAATCATCCTGAATATTTCCAGCATGATTTTGTAAAGAGCCGTGATAGAACCGGCGCCCCGCCAGGAATTTTTCATTTTGCAGCTTAATACTGATCCCCGGCCGAAATTCTGCTGTACTGTCTGAGAAGCTTAAGCATTGAGGCAATAAGCATCCCTCTGTGCCTTTTAATTTCATTGCGTCTCTCCATAAATGAAATTATCCTTCTAAGTTCCGCAGGCTGCCTTGAAAAAGGCCTCATGGACTGTTTTTCAGACCTGGTACCCTTTGGAAAAACTCTGGAATAAACCTTTTTCCCGGCACGTGGATTCTGCAGCTTCCAGTATCTTGCCCAGCTGATCGTAAGTCGATCCCCTGTGATATCGCAGCGCATTGACACCCTGGGTCTTACTCTTGCATCGGGAAATGCCCGGTACAAAAGTGAATAGTACTCATCCACATCATAGCAGGACTGGGCATGAAGACATCTGAGAGCCTGCTCCAGCAAATTCCGGAGTTCACTCTCTATTCTGGCATCAAACTGCCTGAGAATGCTCCTGTCCACAGTTTCACGCCTGCTTCGTCCCCCGCAGACTCTGAGTTCCTCAATAAGCTCCGTTTCAGATCTGTCCATGCATGCTCCAAGAGAAAAAAATAAAACAAGTGCATCAAATATCAGTCAGCCGGCGAAAAACTGATGCATGAGCGTCCCACCCGCTGACAGAACAGCACACCGTGATCCCGCGGCTGCCATTTGATCCGATCTCTGATGATATAACTGAACACACAGCCTTCACTGTCATCTGCTTTCCTTCAAAGGAATTTTTCCTCACGGCTGCACCGCAGAAAGATTTAGAGATATGCCGGCTACGCATCTTTACGCATTCCCTCAAGGGAAAATTTCTTCATGACAGATCCGTGCTCTGAAATGTTATTAAAAGGCTAAGCTCAATAGTTCTGCCGGAACCTGCAGATCCGGATTATAAATATTTTTTATAACCAGTCATAAAAATTTAAAATTTGTTTATAACAGAAAAAATGTTCATAATTTTCAGCGTTGATATTGATAAAGAAACAAAAAAAGGAAAAACTATGCTCACTACCATCTGCGGATTCCCCCGCATCGGCGAAAAGAGAGAACTGAAATTCGCTCTGGAAAAATATTTCCGTCATGAAATTACATTTGATGAACTGTCGGATACTGCATCTGACATCAGAAAAAAGAACTACAATCTGATGATTGAAAACAGGATTGATCTTATACCTGTGGGAGATTTTTCCCTTTACGACAATCTTCTTGACGCTGCTGTACTGTTCAACGTGATCCCGCAAAGGTATGCCGCCGCAAACCTCAAACCGCATGAAATCTATTTCTCCATGGCAAGAGGCAGACAGGAAAACGGGGTGGATCTCAAAGCTCTGCCAATGAAAAAATGGTTCAACACCAACTATCACTACATTGAGCCGGAATACGACGGCAGCCAGTCGATTAAACTGAATCCGTGGCAGATTGAAACTCTGCTGAATGAAGCTGAAGAACTGAAAATTAACAGCAAAATCTGCATAATCGGACCGTTTACTCTTCTTAAACATATCCGCTGCGTAAACGGCACAGATCCAAAACAGCTGATCCCTCAGCTGACGGATGCATACATCGATCTTCTTAATTTCATCAGCAGATACTCTGCAAAATGGATATCCTTTGCCGAACCTTCACTTGTCCGCGATCTGACAAATGACGATAAGCAGATATTTACCGATATTTACAGAGCTGTTCTGAAAGAGAAGAAAGGGCTGAAAATCAATCTCGAAACATATTTTGGCGACATCAGAGACATCTACTCTGAAGTGATAAACATTGACTTTGACGGCGTGTCGCTTGACTTTGCGGAGGGAAAAGAAACAGCGGAACTGATTGAAAAGTTCGGTTTTCCAAAGGATAAACTTCTTACTGCCGGTCTTATCTGCGGAAAAAACATCTGGCGCACATGCTATGACAAAGTGCTGAATATTCTGCTCAAACTCGCAAACAATGATCAGAAGCTAGCTCTTGGAACATCATGCTCTCTGCTTCATGTTCCTCTGACCACATCGTGCGAGACAAGACTTGGAAATGATATTAAAAAGCATCTTGCGTTTGCCTGCGAAAAGCTCGGTGAAATTGCTGAACTCAAACAGATTGTCAGCGCAGAGGAAGGCTTTGAAAACATTCTTGAAGCAAACAGAAAGCTGTTTGAAGCACCGCGGACCGCTCCAAACACGGAAGTTCAAAGACTGGTGGAAAATCTTACAGAGAAGGATTTTGTAAGACTTCCTGTCAGAGCTGAAAGAAAAAGAATTCAGCAGAACGCTCTTAAGCTTCCGCTCTTCCCTACGACCACCATCGGTTCGTTTCCTCAGACCGGAGAAGTCAGAAATCTCAGAAAGCAGCTCAGAACCGGAGAAATATCATCAGAGCAGTACAGCGAATCAATAAAAAAATTCACTGCCGACTGTATTTCAATACAGGAGGAGCTCGGACTTGATGTGCTGGTGCACGGTGAATTTGAACGAAACGACATGGTAGAGTATTTCGGAGAAAATCTGGACGGATTTCTGTTCACAGAAAACGGATGGGTGCAGTCATACGGCAGCAGATGCGTCAAACCGCCAGTCATATGGTCTGATATCAGCCGCAGACGTCCGATCACCGTGGAGATGAGCAGATTTGCCCAGAGCTGCACATCAAAACCGGTCAAGGGTATGCTTACCGGACCTGTTACAATCCTCAACTGGTCATTCCCGCGAAATGACATTTCGAATAAAACAATGATCCTCCAGTTAAGTCTTGCCCTTAAGGATGAGGTGCGTGATCTTGAAAATGCAGGGATCAGGATTATTCAGATAGATGAAGCGGCGCTCAAGGAAAAACTTCCTCTCAGAGAGTGTGATCAGGTGAAGGACTATCTGGATTTTGCAATACCTTCATTCAGACTTCTTCAAAGCGGCCTTAAACCTGAAACACAGATCCACACACATATGTGCTACTCTGAATTCGAGAATATAATCCCGTGGATTGATGCCATGGATGCTGATGTAATCACCTTCGAAGCATCAAGATCAGATTTCAGGATCCTGGATGCCCTGCAGTCAAAGCACTTTGAAACTCAGATCGGACCTGGAGTATATGATATCCATTCACCTAGAGTACCTGCTACAGGTGAAATCGTGGATGCGCTGGAGAAGATTACAGCAAAGGCTGATTTTACAAAGGTATGGATCAATCCTGACTGCGGACTCAAAACCAGAGACTGGAGCGAAACAAAGGCAAGCCTTAAAAACATGACCCAGGCGGCTCTGATTATGAGAAAAAACACTGTGTGTGCATGAGCCGTATGAAACTTCACAGAGGCTGCTTCTGAAAAAGAAGCGCCTCCCTGAGAAAATCAACGTACCTACTGTACATATCGGAAGGCTCTACGGAAATATGCCGTATCACGCCGATTTCCATCGGTTCCCCTGAATCAAGAGGAACCGATGCTATTTCAGGATTAAGCTCACTTTCAATCACACCCGAGGCTACAGTATAGCCGTTGAGTCCAAGCAGAAGATTAAAAAGTGTCGCCCGATCGCTTACCCTGATTACCTTGTTTCCCTCTCTTCCTGCAACCGGCTCCTCGGAAAGAAAATCATTTCCAAAATTGCCCTGCTCAAAACAGATAAACGGAAACTCAGAAAGATCCGATACCGTAACAACATCCTTCGAGGCAAGAGGATTGTCTCTGCTTAGAAAGACATGCGGGGAAAAGGAGGCAAGAGGAGTAAACACCACATCCTCCTCCTTGAGAACGCGCGTAAGATACCGGCGGTTATAGTCGCTGAGATAGATTATTCCGATATCAGCAGCAAGACTGTGAACATCGGCTATAGTATCCATGGTTCTGGTTTCCCTGAGACAGAAATCGTACTTGTCCATGCCGTAGGTTTTAACCAGCCGTATAAATGAACTCACGGCAAAGGAATAGTGCTGTGAAATGATGACAAAGCGGACAGTTG
>JAEEGI010020111.1_pt1 | contig 13400 bp, 13 predicted proteins | sample 8958751 | NCBI WGS metagenome assembly JAEEGI01 (sample SAMN16246545, study PRJNA631951) | gut metagenome | biome: gut microbiome; feature: rumen; material: KS-attached | host: Bos | place: Iran: Karaj | collected 2018-10
CCTTCCAAGAGAAATAAGCGAACTGACACAGAGCGATCTGGATCATGACGCAAAGACGTATTCTGGATCGATCATGAAAATGATCGAGACCGATTATGTCCTCTTCGATGAAGAAGGTCATTCCGATGACTTCGACAAGTTCGTCGAGTTCCCGCTCCAGTCAAGGGCACATCTGCTTTCCCAGTTTGTGAACGGATTTGATATCGACATCAGTTCCCTCAACAGCATGGAAGACTATGTCTATGAAAACATCAACTGCCTGAAAAACTGCAGCGAGACATATCTCAAGGCATTAAGAAACAATATCGATCCCTATGTTTTCTCTGTTACCACATCGATTCTGTTCAGCCATCCGGATTATTCTTCCCTCGCCGCTCATCAGCAGCTGCTCTACGGGATCCTGTTACACATCACCAACAGCATCAGACGGATCAAGAGCGGCAACTATCATCATGACGACTCCGAAAGCCTTTCGGATAAGATATACAGCGAAGAATTCCGTGTCGCCAAGGAGATTTACAGTCACTTTGAAAAGAAATATGATTTCAATGTCAGCAATCGGGAGATCGACTTCCTGGCCAGCTATCTTGCCATAACCGACAAATACGTCAGTCAGACCTCACCGGCCATACTGGTCATCGCCCACGGTGAGAAGACCGCCAGCGACATGGTGTCTTATATCAGAAAAACAATTGCCGGAGACTACCATCTTGATGCCATCGATTACAGTGAGAACATGCAGCTCAATGACCTGCTGGAACTGGCCTGCATCAAATCATCCGAACTGAATCAGGGATCCGGTGTCCTTTTTTTCGTCGATATGGAGCCTCTGACGACGATCAGCGAACATGTCATCCGCACGACCGGAATACCTGCCAAGACCATCTTCCCCCTGACGATGAACGGCCTGATCCAGATCATCACCAAAAGCATGTCGGCTGAAAATGATATGGAATCGCTCGTCCTGGCCAATCCGGCCGCTCAGAATTATCATTTCCGCGAAGATGACAGGGACGACTTTATCCGTGCAGTCACTGAAAGGATCATCGCCAAATCAGTGATCTTCATCGATGCACAGAAGATCGTCGACATCCTGAAGGTCTGTCTGGATGATACGCTTCAGATGTTGAGGATCCCTTACAGCAACGATATTGCGGTCAAATACCTCTGCCACTGTTCCATCATGATCGAACGGGTCATCAGAAAAGAAGCATGGGACAACAGAAGACTGAAACAGTACCTAAGCCAGAATCACAGACTGCTGGACACTGTGGAACAGGGCTTTGAATATGCAGCCGGCAGTCTGGATATCAAAATACCCCAGACAGAACTGGTATACGTGGCAGAAATGTTCGAACCGTATCTTCAGTGATCATAAAACTATACTGAAAGCCCTCTTTCAACTAAAATAAAAGTGATGATAAAAGGAATCATATTCGACTGTGACGGAGTGCTCTTGGACTCCGAACCTATTTTCGCAAAAGCCACAGAAGTGATGATGGAAGCTTACGGTCTCGATCTTGATCTGAGCAGACTGCCGGATGCCAACGGAACGACAGTGAGACATTACTGCGAAGTTTTTCTCGAGCATTTCCCGGAAGTTGATATTCCGTTGGAGAAACTCGTCACAGACTACTATTACTATTCCGATCAGCTGCTGATGGCAGACGACCTCAAGCCCATGGAAGGCATCAGGGAATTCTGCAGACAGCAACACGAAAGAGGATTAAAGCTTCTGATAGCGAGCTCTTCTCCCACCTACTATGTTGAACACAAACTGAGACTTTTCGGTATCAAACCTTACTTTGATCAGATCGTCTCGGCCAACGATATCGCACACTCCAAACCTCATCCCGAAATCTATCTGAAAGCTATTGAAAAGAGTGGTCTGGATAAACAAGACCTGATCGCGATCGAAGATGCACCTAACGGCATCGCTTCCGCAAAAGCTGCCGGACTCTATGTCGTCGGCTTCAAAGGATCTGAACTTGCACAGGATACTTCTCAGGCGGATGAGGAAGTATACCGTTTTGAAGATATTCAGATACTGAAAGAAGGAATATGAACATGAAAGAATCAATCGCAAAACATCTGGAAGATCTCTGTCTTCTGCCGAGCCTCTCCGGACATGAACAGCTGGTCAGTGATTACCTGAAAAAACAGTTTGAATCACTGGGACTGAAAGTGACAAGAGATGTGTTAGGTAACACCTTTGCCTGTGTCAAAGGAAAACACCATGACAGAAAAGTCATGCTGACGGGACACATGGATTCTCCGGGCCTGATGGTCAAGACGATCACTGACGAGGGGTTCATCCGCTTTGAAAGAGTCGGCGGCATCCCTGAAAAAACACTGGTCGCCTTAAGAGTCGCCGTACAGGCAAAAGACGGATATGTTCCCGGTGTTATCGGTGTCAAGTCACACCACCTGACTTCCGCAGATGAGAAATACAAAGTCGACAGATATCAGGAACTCTACATTGATATCGGCTGCTACAGCAAAAAAGAAGTATTGGACAGAGGCATCAGGATCGGCAACGCCATCACCTACTATCCGACCTTCGTTCATCTGCAGAACGATGTTGTCTCCGGAACATCCTTCGACAACAGAATCGCCTGTACCTGCCTGATCGAACTGGCGAAGATCTTCGCTGAAAATCAGCCCGACTGCGATGTCTATCTGGTGGGTACAGTCCAGGAAGAATATACGATCAGAGGCGCGATCACCGCTGCCAGGATCATAAACCCGGATGCGATCATCTGCCTGGATACCGAAATGGCAAACGACACACCTGACCTGACCGGAACAGGTGAAGTGAAACTGGGAGACGGACCGGTCATGTCGCTGTACAACTTCCACGGCAGAGGTACGCTCAACGGAACCATGCCGCACCCAAGCCTGGTCAGACTCTTTGAAGAAAGTGCTGAAGAAACAGGCATCAATCTGCAGAGAGTCGCCGGTATCGGCGGTCTGACCGAACTTGCCTATATGCAGTTAGAAGGAAACGGCATCGCCGGCATCGATATCGAAGTGCCTTTCCGTTATTCCCATTCATGTATCGAGACATCGGATCTCAACGATGTTGTAGAAACAATCAAACTGACAGAACACGTTATTCGTAAAATCAATAAGGACACCGACCTGATCAGCAGATAAAACAGAATCACAGAATGAAGACAAATGTCTTCATTTTTTTTGAAACATTTTGTTCTGTAACGGCGGTACGGAATAAAGATGCGAAAATATAAAATGTAATTGATAAATGAACAAGATCACCTGCAGCATCATCGAAAAACTTGTCGCCAACTCCGGGTATGCGATCACCATGGATTCTTTGAGTGAGAAATACTCCGTCAGCAAGAGGATGATCTACAACTACTGTGATGAGATCAATGATTTTTTTCATGACAACGGCTGCGAAGAACTGATCAGGATCAAAAAAGGATCCATCGCCTTTGCCGGCGATGCGCAAGACGGCAAGAAAGTACTCAGGCTGCTGTCTTCTTTAGGACTTTATGACTACAGAGCCAATGCCAGCGAAAGAGTCAATCTGATCCTGCTGTTACTGGCGATCGAACACGATTTCATCAAGATCGAATCCATGGAAGAGATTCTTTCAATCTCAAGGGCGACTCTGATCAACGATATGAAGACCGTCAGAAAACGTCTGGATCACATCGGTGCTGAGTTCAACGAAAACAAACACTTCGGCTTTTCGATCGACTATCCGGAAATTCAGAAACGGGACATGATCTATTATGTCATCCAGGAAATGTGCGATGACAATAAGATCCTGTTCTCTGAAGCTATCTGCAATCCTGCCATCAACTATGCAAGAAAGCTCCTGAAAATCGACCGCTACTATCTGGAAGCATCCAGAGCGATCTCCTTCGCGGAAGAGAAAAACAAAGTCGATCTCTCCGATTACGACTATTATTCACTGGTCATCATTCTTTGTATCATGATGAACCGCATTGAAAGCGGAAACGACATCTATCTCAACAACACTGATTTCAAGGAGAATAATGCCAGTATCCGTGATTTCGCAAACGACATCAGAGACTATCTGCAGAAATACATCCCGATCAGCGAACAGGAATACTGCTATCTCTGCCTGTGTCTGCGCAATTTCCATTTCATCATCAACAGGACATCCATCTCCAGCAGTCCCATCAATTTCCATGTTCTGGTCAAGAATCTTTTATATACCCTGTCCAACTACTACCGGATACAGCTGACGGATGATGACATCCTGCATGAATATCTGACGGCCCATCTTTCCGCCTGCTATCACCGTTTCAAAAACGGCGAAATACTCGTCAACCCCTTCAAGGAAGAGATCATCCGTAATTTTGAGAGCGACTTCCTCTTCCTGAAAGAAAACGTCGGTATCCTGGAAGAATGCTTCAACAAAAAGATCGGCGACGATGAACTGACTTATATCCTGATGCATATCCTGGCAGCAATTGAACGCATGAAACTGCCCAGATCCCTGGCAAGAATCATCGTCACCAGCAATGCCGGCATCGCCAATGCCAACATGCTGGCGACAGCGATCAGGGAACACTTCAATGTCGAGATCAGCGATATCCTCAGTGTCCACACCCTCTATCAGAAGATCGACAGCATCGACTGCGACTTCATCGTTTCCACGACGCCGATCGATTCAAAAGTCCCCTGCGTCGTTGTCAACGCCGTCCTGGAAGACGAGAATTACCAGATGATCTCCGAAGCCATATCGGCTGTCCGGAAGAAAAATCACTCCAGCGTCGAGCCAAGCACCGCAGTCAGTGAAAACATTCCTGCCGACGGCCTGCTGGTCTCGGATCACCTGAGTGAAAACAAGATCATCTTGAACAAGGAAGTCAGCGACTGGAAAGAAGCGCTGATCTCGGCCGGCGAACTGCTGCTGTGGGACAATGCCATCAGTGTCAACTACCTCAACCAGATGATCTCTCTGGTCTTGAAATACGGGCCCTATATCGTCTTTGCCGACGGAATTGCCTTGGCTCATGCTTCACCCAGTGACGGTGTCCAGAAGACTGCTTTTTCCTTTGTCCGGCTCAGTAAACCAGTCCTGTTTGACAACAGCCTGAAACCGGTCAACATCATCATCGCCTTTGCGATCAATGATACGCCGGCCGAGACCGCCATGCTGATCAATTTCATGAACATCATCAATATTCCGGAATTCAATCAGAAACTGATGGAAGCCAGGGAAAAATCAGAGATCATAGAGATCATTTCCGAATACGAAAAAAGAAGATCTCACAATAAAAAACAGTCTGCCGTGCAGTAAAGAGCACTTCAGACTGTTTCCGGAGGAAAATAGACCTCACAGAAAGAATGATTTGTGTCATTCTTTTTTTATTCATGCAGCAACGTATGGCAAAAACCGAGGGGTACTGTCTGCTGCACGAAAACATGTTACCAGACGCTGTTCACAACGATCTGTCCGTTGACGATCTTGAGCGTGACGACGGTCTGCTGACCCTTGTGGTCATAGATCCAGAGTGCCTTTGCTTTTTCCCTGAACTCCCATCTGTCAACATCAAAATCATCATCCTGTCTGATGATCTCGACCAGATCTTCGATCTTATCTACAGTCAGTCCTTTTTTCAACATATCCTTCTCCTTCAGGTCCGGCAATACTGTTTCACTGCCAGATCCTTGTCTTCAAAAATCGCTCTGCCCATGACGGCACAGTAAATATTGCTGCGATCCAGTCTTGCGAATCTTTCATAGTCGATATGACCGTCGACCCATATCTTCTTTCTTTCTGACAGCTGCACTGCCAGATCCTCCATGGAATCAAGATACTCTTCATAGCCGTGACGGTAAGTGGTGGTCGAGATCAGAAAATCATCGCAGCTGTTTAAAAGCTCGTCGAAATTATCTCTTTCCGTATCCTCTACCCGTATATTCAGGCCGGTCACGATCCCGTTTTCCTTCATCTTTTTCACGACGGTAAGCGGATCCTCAATGTGGCTGACTTGTATGAAAGCGACATCATAGCTGCATGAAAGCAGATCGTTTATATAGCAAAGGGGATTATAAACTTCCAGATGAATCGTTTTTTCTCTGCTTTTTGAATACTCACAGATCTTCCGCGCCATTTTCATGCCAAAAGAGATTCCGCTTACCGCAACACCGTCTTCGATATCGATATGGACATTGTCAAAATAGCGATCGATAAAGTCCAGTTCTTCGGCTACCCTGAGAACATCCGCCGAAGCGATCGATGGCGAGATCAGCATGATCAGATATTTCCTCTTTGTGCTTTTGCGTTGTTCATCAGATCCTTCACCCTCTGCGGATCGACAGGATTGAAGAACTTGCCGTCATATTTGATACCGGTCGCAACGACAGCGCCGTCAGCAACCTTTAAAATATCGGCGACCGTCTCGACCTTGACGCCGTTACTGGCGAAGACCGGAGTATCGGTGACCGATTTCACTCTCTCGACCAGTGATACATCGATGCTGGAACCGGGTGTATTGCTGTAGATCAGCAAAGTGTCCGGATTCAGATTGAATGTCAGTGTCTTGACGACTTGTTCGATGGAACGCTCCGCAAGCTGTGCCGTCCCTTCGGGTATGACGGCCGTCATCGTTTTGACATTGCCGCATCCCACCGCATAGCGGTGTCTTTCCACGGCACCCGGATCGACACTGGACATGCCGTATACGCCCGCATGCGCACCGTGCAGACCGCCTCTGAGGAAGTCTGCTTCAACAGCTGCCGCCAAATCAAAGCCCTTCATCGCATCAGCAGCAACAGTGACGCCGATAGGCACTTTGATCTCCGGCTTGAGTTCGCCGATGACCCTGGCCATGCAGGCAACAGTGACCGTTTCCACATTGCTGGTATAAGGAATCGAAAATTCATTGCAGAACAGAATGCCGTCGATGCCTCCCTCCTGGTAGGCATGCAGGTCCTTTCTGGCTGCTTCAAGAACACCCTGTATGCCGGTGCTCGCATCATATTTGGGATCGGTAGGAAACGCATGCATATGCAGCACACCGATGATCGGCTTGTCCGTACCGAATATATCTTTCATCCACATATCTTTATCTCCTTCTGTTTCATTCTCTGAGATTCTCTGATCTCATGACCCTAACTCAAGTTCACCGATATGATCGGCTGAAAAAATACGGATCCGGTCTGCTGTGTTCAAGATTCTGAGCAGACAGATAAGTTCAAAACACGGAAGAGGTTCATGCATTTTCAGATTCGAAAACAGAAAATAACCTGAAAACGAAGCCACAGCTTTCCGGATCCCTTTGTCAAAAAACTTCGCATAAAACTTTGAAATATCCTGAAGATCCTGGATCCCGGGATATTCCTTTAAAACTTTAAATCAGTTAAGACAGTCCCTTGAAGAAATTCTCTGCCAAATACTCTTTCAGTCCTTCTCTGTCAAGAGAATCCATCGTTTCAAGGAAAGCAGGATCTTTCAGACAGGTGATCACCTGCGAAATGATCTTGATGTGATCCGAATCATCCAGTAAAGCCAGATTCATCACATAACGGATATCGATCTCGCTGTCCATATCGGACATCGATCTGAACTTGACCGGCTCATCCAGATGCAGAACACAGATTGACTGCTTCAAAACATAATCTTTTGAAGCATGAGGAATTGCCACCGGACAGAACTCTGTCAGCCCGGTAGGAAACTCTTCCTCTCTTTCGCAGCATTTTTCATAAAACTCATCACTGACACTTCCCTGGGAATAAAGTTCCCCGGCTGTCAGACTGATCGCTTCACGCCAATCCTGAGCGTGTCCTTCAATTACATATAATCCGTTCATTTTTCTGTTCCATTCTTTCGTTCAGACCCGGCCCTTCCCGGTCCGGCAACATGTTCAATTTTGATCCATTTTCTTCTGGAGATCTCGTCCAGAAACTCTTCGGCATCCTCCTGTGTGAACAGGTTCGGAATGCTGAAGACCGTCTTTTTCCGGTCTCTCATCTGAAAACGGATCCTCAGATCGGGATGATACTCGATCCTGGCAATATCCTGATAATCGATATGCCTGAGCTCGGCCAGACCGTCCCAGAAAAAGATCTCCTTCTCCCGGACCTGCAGCCTGGCATTGAAACCCTTCAGCATATACAGGATAGAAAACAATGTACCGCCTATGAGAAAAGCCGTGGAATACTTGTTTACGAAATAAGCCTGGATATCTCCGGTAAACAGCAGATAGGCCATAGCGGCCAGAAGCACCAGTCCGAAGAGGGCGAACCTGACCGCTATATCTTTTCTGCATTTATAGGTTTTCATCTGATCTGAATCAGATCTTTACCAAGCTCCAAGCAGTTTCGTGATGATACCGACGATGACGTTCTGCAGTTCCCAGACACCTGAACCGGTGATCAGACCGGCAGATGCGGAAACAGAACCGGATTCGACCGCCAGCATCGTAGCCAGAGGAGCCATAACGCTCTTGAGCTCGAAGAATACAAGAGTCATGACAAGAGAAGAAATAAATGTCTTCAGGAAGTCACCCTTTGCGAACAGAGCACATGCACAGGTCGTGTAGCACAGCGAACCTAATGAAGCTACCGGGAAGAAGTTGACGCCCGGAACGAATGCCAGTGCCAGTGCAAACGGGATCATGATGACGGCGATCTCGATACCGACCTCATCGCCAAGGCAGAGAGCCTCATCCATACCGATGTAGATATCGTAGTCGTCACCGAGCTTGCTCTTGAAGTACTTTCTCGCTTCGTTGGAAATAGGAACCAGGCCCTCCATCAGCAAAGCAACGGTCTTAGGTACCAGAATGATACATGCGGTCAGAGTGACAGCCATCTTCAGAGCAGTCTTGATGTCACATCTTGTGACTGCTGCCAGCAGTAAGCCGCAGAAGAAAGTGATGACACCGCTGTCACCGAAAGCACCGAATTTATCGACAAGTGACTTGCTGTTGATCTTGATCTTGTTCAAGCCGGGGATCAGATCCATGACTTTGCAGACGATCCAGTTGACCAGCCAGATGCAGTAAGCATCGGAGTTACAGCAGGTCGTACCCGGCAGATCATAGTATTCCTGCCAGTAAGGCGCGATCCAGTCACCGCATTTCAGGATGACAGCCAGCGTTACCAGAGCAAGAACAATACCCAGGACTGCAGAAACAACAGCACCCAGATTCATTCTGATTCCCAGATAGTAGACCATTGCGGCAGTCAGAATGAAGTGCCAGTAGTTCCAGACGTCGACGTCCATCGTCTTCGTGAATTTGGTTCTGATCAGGATATAGTTCAGGATCATTCCCAGCGGAACGATGGCAATGGAGAAAGGCGTAGACCACGCAATGGCGGAGATGCCTTCCCAGCCGATATCGGTAGCGACAAAGCCGCTTCCCATATTGGAATAGTGAGCAACAGCCGGAGCCAGTGCTCCGACCAGAGTACCGATGACCAGGTCAATACCGATCAGACCGGTACCGATACGTAAGCCGTTCTTGAAAGACTCAGAGAACTTCATCTTGAAGAACATGCCCATGATAGCAATCAGGAACGGAAGGAATACCGCTCCGCCCAGACTGAGGACAAAGTTGACAACATTGGATAGTATTTCCATATTTCCCCTTTCTTAAATAATTACTTTTCGCTGTTTTTCTGTTCAGCTTCCAGCAAAGCTGCTTCGACGTTTCTGATCGTTTCCTCTTCGTTGATTCCGCTGATCAGACCGTCTACCCTTACAATCAGTGTTTCCGAATTCTGTGCATACTTAGATGTCACGAAACAGACATCATAGTCATTGACGTTTGCGGCGACATTCTGGATCCTGTCCTTGTGAATATCGACTTCAACGCCGACGTTTCTGGCGATCTTCAGGATCTCTTCCGCAGCATAGCTGCTGGTTGCGATACCCGAACCGCACGCGATTAAAACCTTAACCATGCTCCTCCTTTCTTATCTGTTCAGATCTTCTGATTACACTGTAAGATAAACCAGTCTGACAATTAAGTCTTAAACTTTTCAAAAAAAATGAAAGGATTTTACCTGTTCCTGACAAAAAAGAAAGTAGCCGTCACAATGAAGAAACAACCCAGATAAGAATTCAGGCCCAGAGCATATCCGTAAACAAACTTGCTGACAAAAAGGGAGACGATCGGCTCCAAGGCACTGACAAATGATGCTCTGCTGCTTCCGACCTGAGCAAGCCCCTTTGAAAATGCCAGCATGGCGACCGATTTCCCGAGCCCCACAATGGCGCAATATATCAGCTGATCAGCCGCAAAAGAATACTGTTCCATCGACAGAAAATTAGTGACAGCGACAGCAACGATCCTGGCCATCGTCAGATAGAAGACCTTCTTGGACGCCGACATCCTTCCGATCCTGCTTTTATCCAGACAGATCAGATCATAGCTGTAGGCGACCGCCGACGCAAAAGCGATAATGACTCCAAAGATCTCGCCGCTGAGATGATCGAGTGCCAGCAGAAAAAGACCGAAAATGGAAAAAGCAATACTGAACCATGCGGCATGATTCAGTTTTTCCTTATAAAAGATTCCGTTGGCCAGGCAGACCAGAGAAGGATACGTGAAATGAATCATGGTCGCCAGACCGACCGGTATCCTCTCATATGACATGCTTAAAAACATCTCCGTCAGAAACATCGCAAAACCGATCCTGATGAAGGCGAAAGCCTCTGTTTTGCTGATCCTGAGATCCTCTTTTCTGACGACACAGTCTGCGACAACGTTCAGAGTGTAGAAAAACAACGAATAAGTCACGACATTCAAAGCACTGGCACCGCTGTCCAAAGCCTTGCTCTGTATCGTCGGACAGACTCCCCATATCAGCGATGAAAGAATGATCAGGAAATAACTCACGGACACATTATAAAAAGTGGCAGAAAGCCATCACAAGCATATTTCCGTCTATCCTGTTTCAAATAAAATGAAATAAAATACAGCCTTGAAAAAGCCTTTGATTCTTTCCTGAAATGACCTGTTTGTCCATACTGGGTACATCGTAAAGACCATAAACTGGTATAATACTTAAGTATGGATCTCGAACAGAAACAGAACTTACGGAGAGACTTTCTGGATAACGGATATGATTCCTATGTCTTTTTCACCCTTTCCGGAAAAGAAGAAGATCTGGCCGAGGAACTCAACGGCAAATACGAAAACGTCTACTGTCTGGTCTTGAGAAAAATGATTCATCGCTCGGACCACGGCAGAAAGTGGGATGAGGAATCGATCCTGATCAAAGGCTATGTCTTTATCTATGTCCCGTCAGGCTATGACATCCGCTATGTCCGCTCCGACAACAATCCCTACAAGATCCTGAAATGGCAGCTGGACCTGGGCAAACTCTTCGGAGATGACCTTGCCTATGCCGACTGGGTACTGAAACAGGACGGCCTCATCGGCGTCTCAAAAGCAATCAAAGTCGACAAGAAAGTCAAGATCGTCGAAGGTCCTCTTTCCGAGATGGAAGGATACATCGTCAAATATGATCCAAGAAACCGCAACTGCCTTGTTGAGCTGCATTTCATGAACCGTACGGTCCAGACCTGGCTGCCTTTTGAATATACAGACCAGAACTACATCATGGATGAAACAGATGAAAACGATAAAAAATAAAAAAACGGAACTGATCACCTGGCTGATCCTGCTGATCTGCGCATTTTCCTTATACTTCATCGCAACCCGCTATGCGATCTTTCCGAAGTCCTATAAACTGCCGCTCTTATGTCTGATTCTTTTAATCATCAGCATCACCGGCATCATTGCCATCATTTCCCGGAAAGGATGGCGCTACTATTCGATCACAGTCAATATATTGCTGATCATATGCATGATCGCCGGACTGGTCCTGCTTCCCAATGTCGAAAAAAGGATCCGTTCCATTTTCAAAGATGTATCAACGGATGAAGTGATCTATAACGTCTACACCACCCACAGCAAGTACAGCGATGATTTCAGTTCCTATAAGAACAGTTCCTTCATCGTCCAGACCAGAAACGATCTGGAAAACCAGCAGTATGCGATCGATCAGATCAAGGAAATGCTGGAGAATCCTTCTTTAAGAACGGTAAACAAGGAAGATGTCATATCCGCTGTCGAAGCACTGTATAACAATGAAGGTGATCTTCTCATACTCAACGAAGTCTATGTCGACGCGATCGAAGAGATCGAGAAATTTTCCAACTTTAGCAATGACACCCGCATCGTAGCGACCATCACAAAAACCGTTGAAGTCATTGAAGAAGAACCCTTTGAAAGAGACATCACCAACGCCATGTTTACCGTATATGTCGCCGGTGAAGACACCAGAAGCGGAAGGCTGAGTATTTACGGCAGAACCGATGTCGATATCGTTGTCAATATCAACCCCGTCACAAGACAGATCATGATCATCGGCCTGCCCAGAGATACCTACATCCCCAATCCGGCAATGGAATACGGTCTTGACAAACTGACACACTTAGGCAATGACGGTATCCAGAATACGATGAAAGGTGTTTCGGAGTACTACGACATTGATATCGACTATTACGGTGTCGTCAACTTCGGAACCTTCAAAAACATCGTCAACGCCTTGGACGGCATCGACATCGATAACCCATATTACTTCTCGACATCCGGCGGAAACGGTTCCCTGACCGGAGAAGTCTACGAATTCCCGAAAGGAGAACTGCATCTTTACGGTGATGCCGCTCTGGCATACTGCCGGGAAAGATATAATCTCCCCAACGGTGACTACGGACGCAGCGAACATCAAACCATTGCCTTAAAAGGCATCATCCAGAAACTGATGAGCACCGAGACGATCACCCGCTTCAACGATCTGCTCAACGCCCTGCAGGGACAATTCCTGACCAACATGGATATCGATGATATCTATAAACTGGTCGCCATGCAGATAGACGACAACCAAAAGTGGGATATCATCTCCTACCACATGGGCGGAAAGGGAGATCTTCTGGGAACAGCTTCAATGGGCTGGGACCGCAGGCTCTATGTCGTTCACCCGATGGAATCACAGGTGAAATTCATCAGGGAGGAAACAGAAAAAATGAAAAACAACGAGATCATCACCCAGCAGAGCCTTCCTGATGAAGATGAAACAACATACATACCGAATTAAACCGCAACAATGCGGTTTTTTTTATCCTCTAAAACGAAGGATATTTGCATTCTTTGATTTCTATATTTATTTTAAAGTGATATAATAATATTAGATATTTATTCAAGTTTTCTGATTAACGGCATAATGAATCTGAATAATCTATTTCTCTTTTATATGAACAATACAAAACTTCTTCCAAATATTGATTTCATATTACTATTTTGGTAATATGAAATTAGAAAGGGGGACGAAAGTGAGGCCTTGCAATAAATGATTAAAATTCTCTATAAAACTAAGAAAAT
>JAEEGI010020113.1_pt1 | contig 13399 bp, 12 predicted proteins | sample 8958751 | NCBI WGS metagenome assembly JAEEGI01 (sample SAMN16246545, study PRJNA631951) | gut metagenome | biome: gut microbiome; feature: rumen; material: KS-attached | host: Bos | place: Iran: Karaj | collected 2018-10
TTTGCCTTCATGGCCCGAACTAAAGCTGGATTCGCAATGGATAGCGGAGCAGTCGCAGCTGTTGGAGGAGGCCTATCAGGAAAAATCCGAGGAGAAGAAACAGCTTTTCTTCCGGCGTTGCGCGGAAGCGGTCTCCGCATTACCACCAACCACCAATGACACTTTGCGGGAGGTGGAGGAGGTGTTCAAAACCTTTTTCATGTCAAGGCAATGGGAAAATATATGGGGACGTATGGAATGGAGTGCCTCACGTACGATGTTTTTACAATCCGATATACCCAATCTGGTCTTTTGTGATAAATTGGAACCTCCTGAAAAAAAGGAGATTCAAGATGATGATGAATGGTCTGCTGGAAATGAGTGGAGTGGAATGCTTTTTGTGTTGGATTGGGGAGGCGTGAGCGATATTGATCCGGAGCATTATGTGTTTCATTTTAAAAATGTCGGACAGTTTTATCCGCGCATGGTGGATACAGTGGGCTTGATATTTCCGGGCGTGCCTGCAATAAGCCAGATTGTGTCGGATTTTATTTCAAGAAAGAATGGCGAGTCTTTCGATTCGCTTCACTGCAGGTGTGAACCATGGTGTTGTCGTATGCTGTTTTTGTTTGTCCCTGTAAACGACTTGGATTCCGGTGATTTTGGAGAGGATCCCTATCCGCATGTGACTACCATAGTTTTTAGCAAAGGAATGAAACAGGCGATGGTGGGCTTCCGCACAGGCGACCGTTCCGGTAAAATCGGGTATTGTCTGCTGAAAAGGAAAGGAAGGAAATGGAAGGCGATCCGTTATGTGACGCCAATAGAGTATATATAGATTAGCCGCTTTCCGGCGGCTGAGTTCTACGGTGGCTGAGCCTGTCGGTGGCTGAGCCTGTCGGTGGCTGAGCCTGTCGAAGCCACCGACAATTTCACATTTCCACAGAAAATCTGCTAAAAATTGGCGATAACTTGTGGAAATCGTCCAAAAAAAATGACATTTCCACAGGTTATCGGTGTTTTTTTAACGTGAAAACAAATCCCTCATTGTTATTTCGCTCTGTATATCATTCCAATAAGCATTGTGCCGGACGCCGTATGTGGTCACCATGGTCAGATGCACCGCCTTTTTTGTCCTTGTGACCGATTTGAACACCGCCTTCCGTTGGCGCAGTTTGGCGGCCTCCTCCTTGCCGATGCTGTATTCCGTATCCGAAAACTTCATTTCGCAAAGGTTGATTACGTTGTCGTTACGGTCGATGAGAAGGTCGATCTGCGCACCGGGGTGCTCTTCGTTACCGCCGGTCTGCCACGAATGGGCGGAGGAGACCACTCCGTTGATGCCCAACGCCTGCAGCATCTGCGGCAGGTGCCACAGGCAGACCCGTTCAAAGGCCAGGCCGGCCCATGCGGCGTGTCGTGGTGTCTCCAGCGAGTGAGACCAATAGTGTTCGTCACGGTGGCGGTTTTCGGCGATGAATCGGAAATGGAACAGCGTGAAGTTGTCCATCAGCTGGTATTGCGCCTCTTTTTCCTTCTTTCCGAAAGAGAAGTATTTGCGGATGAAGTTGCACTGCTCCAGCTCCTCCAGCGCACGTTTGAACACCCCGTTGTCGGAGAGGCGTGTCGCCTGCAGCAGCTCTTTCCGGAGCATTCCGGCCTTTCTGGTGGCCAGCGATGCAATGACGGCCATGTGCGGGGCGGCATTCCTGAACAGTGAGGCGTAGAGTGCGCCATATTCGTCCGCAAGTGGCGCGTCCGTGCTGAAAAACAGCTGGTCGATGTTTTGTGCCAGGCTTTTGCCCCTGCGGAGGAACCCCCAGTAATAGGGTATCCCTCCCAAAATCATGTAGGCTTCAAGCAGGTCGCGGTCGGTCAGTTCCAGTTTCAGGTGCTCGGCGAACTGTTTGCATTCGTAAAGGGTAAATGGTTGCAGAAAAATTTTCATGGTGAGTCTGTTGTGCAATCCGCCATGGTTCCTGACCACTTTGTTGACAATCCATGAGGTGGCGCTGCCGCACACAATCAGCACAATGTCCTTTTCCGGCCTTGCCGTGGCCCATCCGTTCCAAAAATGCTCCAGCGCACTTATGAAGTTTGATTTGGGCGTGTCAAGCCAGGAGAGCTCGTCAATGAAGAGCACCTTTTTCCCCGACGGCAGTTGTGCGAGATGCTCCTGCAGCATGCCGAACGCTTCGTACCATGTCTTAGGAGCCTTGGTGACGCGCATGCCCGCCGCGCGGAGCGACTCCTTGAACTCCCGCAATTGGTCGGATTTTGGCGCGTTTGCCAGCCCTGTATGCTGGAAAGTGAAGCGTCCTGCGAATGTTTCGCGGATCAGGTATGTTTTCCCGACACGTCGCCGTCCATATACTACACAGAATTGTGATTCCTCTTTTTCAAGAAGTTGCAATAATTTTCCCTGTTCAATTTCCCTACCGAGCAGCATGTTTTGCTTATTTGAGATTTCCGCTGCAAAAGTACTAAAAATTGGCGATAACTTGTGGAAATCGTCCAAAAAAAATGACATTTCCACAGGTTATCGGTGTTTTTTGCGCTATTTCCTGCTTCGGTGGCTTCGACAGGCTCAGCCACCGAGGCTGCTATTTCCTGCTGTTATACAGGTTCATGGTTTTTTGGATGCCTTGGTCGGCAAAGCTCAGCAGGATTTCATCGCACTGTTCTATGGAGGGGCGCAGGGCGGCCTTCTCCTCCTCGGTGAAGCGGCCCAGCACAAAGTCAATCTGCATCCCTTTAGGGAAGTCGTTGCCGATGCCGATGCGCAGCCGCGCAAAGCGGTCCGTGCCCAATGTTGTGATGATGTGGTTTACCCCGTTGTGGGTGCCGCCGCTCCCTTGGGCGCGCAGCCGCAACTGCCCCAACGGCAGATCCTTGTCATCGTATATGACCAACAGGTTCTCTATCGGAATCTTCAGCTTGTCCAGATGGTAGCGCACCGCCTTGCCGCTCAAATTCATGTAGGTGGAGGGCTTGAGGATGGTGAGCATCTTGTTCTTGTGCCGGAAGGTGGCGGTATCGCCGTACCGGTCGGGGGCGAAGGTGCCGTTGTGCTGCTGCACAAAGTGCTCCACGGCGGCAAATCCGATGTTGTGCCGCGTGCCGGCGTATTCCGCGCCGATGTTGCCTAATCCAACTATCAGAAATCGCATCTCCGGCGGTGTCGTTTCAGTTTCGTTGCCAATCCCATCGCTTTCGTCGTCAGCATCATGCCGGGGCTCATTTTCAGGCTCCTTGCAGGAACCGTTATTTCTCTTCCTGCGGAACAAGTCGGATAGCCAGCTCATCTAACTGCTCATTACTGATTGGTGAAGGCGCGTCGGCCATCATGTCGCGGCCTGCGTTGTTCTTTGGGAAGGCTATGAAGTCGCGGATGCTGTCCGCCTCGCCCAGGATGGCGCACAGACGGTCGAAGCCGAATGCCAGTCCGGCGTGTGGCGGCGCACCATACTCGAAGGCACCCATCAGGAAGCCGAACTGCTCCTGCGCCTTCTCATCGGTGAAGCCCAAAGTGTGGAACATCTTGTTCTGCATGTCGCGGTTGTGGATACGGATGGAGCCTCCGCCGATTTCGTTGCCGTTCAATACAATGTCATAGGCATTGGCGCGGATATCGCCCCAGCGTTCCGGCTGGTCGAGCAGCGGCGCGTCCTCCGGATGCGGCGCGGTGAACGGGTGGTGCATTGCATAGTAGCGTTGTGTCTCCTCGTCCCATTCCAGCAGCGGGAAGTCAATCACCCAGAGCGGGGCGAATTCGTCGGGCTTGCGCAGGCCGAGACGGCTGCCCATCTCCAGACGCAGCTCGCTCAGCTGCTTGCGCACCTTCATCTTTTCGCCGCAGAGAACCAGTATCAGGTCGCCCGCCTTGGCATTGCAGTGCTCCGCGATGCGCTGCAGATCCTCCGGCGTGTAGAACTTGTCCACGGAGGACTTGAAGCTGCCGTCGCCGTTACAGCGGATATATACCAGCCCGCTGGCTCCGATCTGCGGACGTTTCACAAAGTCGGTGAGCGCGTCCAGCTGCTTGCGGGTATATTCCGCGCAGCCCTCGGCGCAAATGCCGACAACCAGTTCCGCGTTGTCGAACACGCCGAACCCTTTGCCCTTGACCACATCATTAAGCTCGATGAACTTCATGCCGAAACGGATGTCCGGCTTGTCGCTGCCGTAGTATTTCATTGCATCGTTCCATGTGATGCGCGGGAATGCGCCGAATTCCAGTCCCTTCACCTCTTTCAGGATATGCTTGAGCAGTCCTTCGAAAGTCTGCAGCACATCCTCCTGCTCCACAAACGACATTTCGCAGTCGATCTGTGTGAACTCCGGCTGGCGGTCGGCACGAAGGTCCTCGTCGCGGAAGCAGCGTGCCAACTGGAAGTAGCGGTCGTATCCGGCCACCATCAGCAGCTGCTTGTACTGCTGCGGCGACTGCGGCAGGGCGTAGAACTGTCCCGGGTTCATGCGCGAAGGCACCACAAAGTCGCGGGCCCCTTCCGGCGTGGATTTGATCAGGCATGGGGTCTCAATCTCCAAAAAATGCAAATCGCTCAAATAGTTGCGGGTCAGCATCGCGATGCGGTGGCGCAGCTCAAGATTGCGCATCACCGGTGTGCGGCGCAGATCCAAATAGCGGTATTTCATGCGGAGGTCGTCTCCTCCGTCGCTGTGCTCCTCAATGGTGAAGGGCGGGGTCTTGGCCGGGTTCAGGATGTTCAGCTCCTCCACGAGGATTTCAATTTCGCCCGTCGGCATCTTGGGGTTCTTGTTGCTCCGCTCAGCCACTTTCCCAGTGGCCTGCAGCACATATTCGCGCCCCAGCTTACGTGCCTTTTCGCACAAATCGGGCCGCGTCTCCATGTTGAACACCAGTTGTGTGATGCCGTAGCGGTCCCTCAAGTCGATGAAAGTCATGCCGCCAAGGTCGCGGGAGCGTTGCAGCCATCCGCAAAGTGTCACCGTTTGTCCTGCGTTTTGCAGGTTCAGTTCTCCGCAAGTATTTGTCCTGTACATTATTTCAAAATATATTTTTCTGTTATTCCGGATTGCAAAAATACAACAAACAGCGGCTCCAAATGCAAAACAGAAAATTATTTTTATCATCATGGTGCGTGATGTTACTTTTTTCGTTAATTTTGCAATTTTAAAAACCAAAACTTAAAGTATCATGATGAAAAGATTATTTGCATTCTTAGCAGTGTCGGCAGCCATGCTTGTTGCCGGAAAGAGTTACGCACAGCTCAGCATCCGTGCAGGTTTTGCACCGGAAACGTGGAAATCCACCGTTACGGTCAACAATACCTCCACAACTTCAACCAGTAACCTGAAGGGAATTTTTATCGGTGCACATTACAATTTCAGCCTCACCGGCGACCTGGGGCTTTCGTTGGGCGCGCAGTACCGCTACAACTTCAGCAAGGAGAGTGAAAGCGGGGATGTGTTCGGCCTTGTCGGCGGAACCGTTGAAACCAAAAACACACAGTCGGTGCTTGATGTGCCTGTCCTTTTGAATTATGGGCTGGATTTGTCCGATGCCATGCGGCTTTCCATCTTTGCAGGTCCCACTCTGAACCTTGCATTGGCCGGCAACTCCCACGTCACCTCAACGGTCACCGTGTTGGGAAAAACCAATGTCACGGAAACCGACAATGACTGGTATGGGGACAACACCAACTTTGAGACGCTGAATTTGAGCGCCACTTTCGGTGTAAACTTCACCTATATGCACTTCGGCCTTTTCGCCGGATACAACTTGGGCTTGCTGGATATGAACAAGGCGGACAATCTCAGCCTGAAAACCGCAGGCTTCTTTGTAGGTCTCGGATATACCCTTTAGCCGGAACGGCCTGACGACAGGTTCACACGGCTGCCGCTGTTCAGTTTCCGTAACCGAACAGTTGCAGCCGTTTGTCGTCATTGCGCCAGTCCTTCTGCACCTTGACGCTGAGCGCCAGAAACACCTTGCTTTCAATAAATGCCTCGATGGACTGCCGTGCCGCAATGCCCAATTTTTTGATGGCCTCGCCCTTGTGTCCGAGGATTATCCCCTTCTGGCTCTCCCTCTCCACATAAATCATCGCCTCAATGCGGGTAAGTTCCTCCTCCGCCTTGTAGGACTGGACTTCAATCTGCACGCTGTAGGGGATCTCCTTCTTGTACAGCAGCAGGATTTTCTCGCGTATGATTTCCGAAACGAAAAAGCGCATTGGGCGGTCGGTCAGCTCATCTTTCGGAAAATAGGGCGGGTTGTCGGGGAGCAGTTCCACAATCCGGTCCACAATGGTTTCCAGGCCGGTCCGTTGCAGTGCGGAGATACAGCAGACCGCCTGCGGATGCAGAATCTCCTCCCAGCAGGCTTTTGTGGCGGAGGTTTTTTCAGCATCAGCCTTGTCGATTTTATTCACCACCAGGATCAATGGAATTTTCAGCCGGTTTATCTTACTGACAAACTCTTCAGGCGGCTGCTGTTCGCCAACCTCCACCACGTAGAGCAGCACATCCGAATCCTGCAGGGCCGATTCCACGTAGCGCATCATGTATTCCTGCATCTTGTATGATGGCTTGAGCATACCGGGGGTGTCCGAATAGACAATCTGGAAATCCTCCCCATTCACAATCCCCATAATGCGGTGCCGTGTGGTCTGCGCCTTCGAGGTGATTATTGAGAGGCGTTCGCCTGTCAGGGCGTTCATCAGTGTTGACTTGCCGACATTGGGGTTCCCTAAAATGCTTACAAAACCGGCTTTGTGTGTCATGGTGCTTTCGTGTTAAATTGGTTATATGTACAGCAGGCTGCTGAGTTGTTCCCCGTCAAGCATCTCGTCGGCCATCTCCATAAGCTCCCCGGCGGTGATCAGTTCCATTTTGGCCAATAGTTCGGGTATTGTTTCCACCTCGTCGTACAGCAGATGGTTCTTGCCGATGGAGAGCATCTCCGTCAGATTGGATTCGTTGGTGAGACAGGTCTGTCCGATAAGCTGGCGTTTTGCGCGTTGCAGCTGGAGCGGGCCAAGGGGTGTCCGGCGCAGTTTGCGCAGTTCGTCGTGGATCATCTCCTGGCATTTCTCAAGGTTTTTGTGGTCCATTCCGGCATAGATGGTGAAGAGTCCGGCGTCGCTCAGTGCGGCGTATGCCGATTCCACCGAGTAGACATAGCCCTTTTTCTCCCGAAGCGCCATGTTCAGGCGGGTGTTCATGCCGGGGCCGCCGAGCATATTGTTCAGCAGGGTGGCGCACAAATGTTTCCTGTCGTTGTATCGGGGCAGCACCCTGCCGATGATCATGTGGGTCTGGCTGCCGCGCAGCTGTTTGCGGATGTGGGATGGACGGTAGTCCTGGTATGGCTCGCGCCGGTAGTCGCGGGGATGGCTGGGGATGTTCCCGAAATATTTCCGTATGAGCCTCACACATTGGGCGAAGGGGATGGCGCCCACCACAGATATTACCATCTGGTCCGTGTGGTATGTGCGTGCCATGAAGCGGAGAATGTCCTCACGGCTGAAGCGTCGCACGCTCTTTTTTGTGCCGAGAATATATGTCCCTATCGGATGCCCTGCGAACAGCTGGTTCTCGAATTCGTCAAAAATAAGCTCCGCCGGATTGTCCTTGTATGAATTGATCTCCTCCAGGACAACCTCCTTTTCTGTTTCTATGTCCTTGGTGTTGAAGGCGGAGTTGAACACTATGTCGGACAACAGGTCGAGGGCGCGGCCAAAGTATTCGTTCAGGACGGAGGCGTAGAAGAATGTCTCCTCCTTGGTGGTGTAGGCGTTCAGGTCACCGCCCACATTCTCCAGATAGGAAAGCACCTGGTAGGTGTTGCGCTTGCGGGTGCTCTTGAAAATAGTATGCTCTATGAAATGTGCGATGCCGTTCTCCTCCGGCAGTTCGTCACGGGTTCCGGTGTTGACCACCATGCCCACGTGGGTGATGGGGGAGTCGACCTCCTTTTGTATAACTTTGATGCCGTTTTCCAGACGGAAATATTGGTAGGATTCCTTTTTCATTCGGATTCTTTTGTTTGAAGGAGTTCCTGCAGCCGCTGCCAAAGCGCGGGTATCTCCACATTGGTGCCGGGCCATGTCAGGTCCGCCTGACTGTAATATGTCTCCCGTTGCGGCAGCTGCCGGCAGATGTGCTCCAGCAGCCGGTTGGCGTCCATCCCTGCTATGAGCGGGCGGATTTTGTGGGAGCGGCTCAGACGGTGGAACAGGGCAAGTTCGTTCATTTTCAAATATACGGAAATGCCGTGGCTTTTAATCCAGTCAATATTGTCTTCAAAACAGGGTGTGCCGCCGCCAAGTGCGATGATGTTGTTGTCAAGTCCTGCTGTCTCATGGAGCATTTTGCGCTCCTCCTGCCGGAAGGCCTCTTCGGAGTGATGCCTGAAATATTCTGGGATGGATGTTCCGAGGCGGGTCTCAAACAATGTGTCCAAATCGGTGAATGGACGTTGGGAATGGGCGGCCAGACGCCGCCCGGCCCTTGTCTTGCCGCAACCCATATAGCCCATCAGATAGATGTTCATGTCAGGCGAAAAGGTGCCACAGGATTGCGAAGGTGCCGGCAAGTGCGCAATAGACGGCAAAATAGATGAGCTTGCCTTTCTTTACGATGTTGATCATCCATTTGCAGGCGAGACATCCCACGACAAATGCGGCAAGGAATCCGCATATCATGGCGGTGCCGCTGATTCCGGAGGCTGCTCCGCCGGTCTCCACAAAGTCAAGCGTGTCTAAGAAGGCTTCGCCCAGAATGGGGATAAGCACCATCAGGAACGAGAATTTGGCCACGCTCTCCTTTTTGTTTCCCAGGAGCAGGCCGGTGGCTATTGTGCTGCCCGAACGCGAAAGTCCCGGCAGGACGGCCACCGCCTGGGCGAGCCCGATGACAATGGCATCCTTCCAGCCGATACGTTCCTTGGGACGCGGGTGTGCAAAATAGGAGAAGGCAAGCAGTCCGGCGGTGATCCAGAGGCAGATGCCTACAACCAGCAGGCCGGAGCCGAAAATCTCCTCCACCGTGTCCTTGAAAAAGACCCCGACAATGAAGACAGGAATCATTGAAAGCAGCAGGTTGCCGATGTAACGGGTCTCCTCGTTCAGCCGGAAGGCGAACAACCCTTTGAGCAGCTGCCAGATTTCCTTGTGCAGAACTACGATTGTGCTCAGCACGGTGGCGGCGTGCACCATGACTGCGAACAGCAGGTTGTTGTCTGTCTCCACGCCAAGCAAGGCGTTGCCGATGGCAAGGTGTCCCGAACTGCTGACGGGCAAAAACTCCGTCAGTCCCTGGACAATGCCCAGGATGATGGCTTCAAAGGTTTCCATAAATCAAATGTCAGGCTTTGGTTTCCGCTTCAGGCTCCTCCGCATTTCTGCGGGGACGGTACATTATGGCGAACAGTTCCACCACAAAACCTATGACAAGGATGACCGGCGCCACTTTCAGCCGCCGTGCGTTGAAGATGGCGTCACTGAACTGGCTGGGGTCGTCGCTGCCGCCTCCGGAAAGCATGAAATATCCGATGAGCAGAATCACAACACCTGCTATCATCAGGATGTAGTTCGTAAGGGTGAAGGGCATTCCGGGAGCCCATTCCGGTTTCGTGCTGTTTTTGGCGGTCGCGCCCTTTTTCGCGGTATTTTTCTGGTTCTTCTGATTCATATAGCTATACTTTTATTTGAAGGTGCAAAAGTAGAAAAAAAATCGGCATGCCGGACCATTAAAATGAAATATATTTCATTTGTGTCAGAAGTAGAGGTTGTCCAGTTTCATGCGAATGTATTTCCTTACTGCCAAGGAGGTGGCCAGCCATGTGAACAGCAGTCCCAATGCCAACAGGATACAATATAATAAAGTGTAGTATCCGATGGTCTCGTTGTCGGTGGCGATCAGGGTGAAGTTGCCGGATGGCGTATAGGAGTGTCCGAGACAGATGCCGCCGGTCAGCACAGCCATGGCCAGAAGTGCGCCCCAGATTCCCTGCCAGATTCCCTTTGCGATGAAGGGGCGGCGGATGGTGGAGCGTTTTGCGCCCACGTAGAGCATGCTCCGTATCAGGAAGCGGTTGGCGTATATTGAGAGCCGCATTGTGTTGACCAATAGCGAAATGGCGATAAACAGCAGTATGCAGCTGATGCCGATCAGCACCATGCTTATGGTGGAGAGGTTATGGTTGATGTTCTCCACGTATGTGCGCTGGTACTGCACGTCGTATACACGCTGGTCCATCTGAAGTTGTTTCTCAAGTTGCTGCAGATGTTTGGTGTCCGTATAATCCGATTTGATTTTCAATATGATGGATGGCGGCAGTATGTCACCTACCACATCCCTGAAATCATGCCCGAGCAGTTCGATGGTCTCTTTTGCCGCCTGCTCCTTGCTGACAAAAACGGTGGATTTCACCTCCTTCATCGCTTCGATTTCCTTGCGGATTGAAAGAATATCCCCTGTTTCAATGTCAGGTTGCAGGATGACCTCGAAGTCGATGTTCTCCTTTGTCTCGTTGGTGATGCGCCTGGCGTTTATCAGTATGATTCCCAACAGGCCGATCATGATCAGCACGAGCGATATGCTCAGCACTGTGGAGATCCAGGCGGAGGTCAGCCTCTTTTTTGTGATGGGTTGTTGCTGTTCGTTCATATTATCGGTTCTCTTTTTGGTTCAACATCTCCTTTGCTTTGTAATAATAGGGTTCCATTTCTGAAAGCTGCATGTTTTTCAGCTGTTTTCCATCCTTTTGTATAAGGGATTCCATGGCCTGGAAGCGGGCCTTGAACTTCCGGTTTGTCTTCTCAAGAGCGTTCTCCGCCTGTATGTTGTAGTTGCGGGCGCATTTTATCAGCGCGAAGAGCATGTCGCCGAACTCCTCCTCGCGGTTTTCGGCGTCGCCGCTTTTCAGTTCCGCCTCAAATTCGGCCATCTCCTCCTTAAGTTTGTCCCAGCCGCCTTCGTTCCCGCTCCAGTCGAAGCCGATGCCCTGCGCCTTTTCCTGCAGCCGGATTGCCTTGACCATGGCGGGCAGCGCCTCCGGGATGCCTTCCAAGACCGATTTCCTTCCCTCCGAAAGTTTGATTTTCTCCCAGTTGGAACGGATGTCGGCATCCGAGCGCACCTGCGTCTCCCCGAAGACGTGCGGGTGGCGTACAATCAGCTTTTCGCAGATGCCGTTTGCCACGTCCGCAAAGTCAAAGGCACCATGTTCCGAGCCGATCTTGGAGTAGAACACGATGTGCAGCAGCAGGTCGCCAAGCTCCTTGCGAACCTCGTCCATGTTGTTTTCCAGCACGGCTCCGGCAAGTTCGTAGGTCTCCTCGATGGTGTTGCAGCGCAGCGACTCCATCGTCTGCTTGTGGTCCCACGGGCATTTCTCCCGCAGTTCGTCCATGATGTGGAGCAGCCGCCCCATGGCTTCCAGTTGTTTCCCCTTGTCCGTCATTTTCCTTTTTATCGTTTTATCCATAAGCCCGGGTTGAGCGGTGTGCTCTCTTTGCGAATTTCAAAATGCAGCTCCGCGCTGTTTTCGCCCGACTCCGAATAGACTGTCCCGATTGTCTGCTTGGTTGTAACCTTGCTGCCCTTCTGCACGCAGACGCTGCCGAGGTTCGAGTAGACGCTCAGGTAGTTCCCGTGACGTATAATCACCACCTTCGATTCGCCAATGCTGGCCACTCCGGAGACGGTGCCGTTGAATACCGCCCGCACCTTGCCTCCCTTTTCGGTCACGATGTTTATTCCGTCGTTCGGTATCTGTATGGAGCTGATTTCCGCATGGGAGTAGGGGCCGAAGGGCGTTACGATGCTGCCTTTCTCCACCGGCCAGGGCAGTTTGCCCTTGTTGCTCTCGAAGTCGGAGGCCAAAGCCGATTCTGTCGGGGTCAGTGTCAGGTGTGCGGGAGTGGCGTTCGCGGCCGGTTTGGCGGAGGTGGAGGTTGATGCCGCCTTTTTGTTCGACTTGGCTATCTCCTCGCTGATTATTTTGTTGATGGCGGCGTTCACCGCTTTCTGGCGTTGGATTTTCTTGTTTATCTCCTTCTGTATCTGTCCCTCCTGTTTTTTCAGTTTGGAGACTATCTGGTTCTTCTCCTTCTGCTGTTGCGCAAGCTGCTGTTTCTTGCGGTTGCCGTCCTGCAGCAGCTGCTGCTTGTTGTGCTTGGAGAGCTGCAGGTCCTCCTCCTTCTTGTGCAGTGTCTGGCGGGTCTCCTGTATGTGCCGGACATCCCGTTTCAGCACGGAGGAATACTCCTGCAGGTAGCGGATGCGCCGCACTGCCTCCCCGATGCTGCCGGCGGAGATGATGAAGGAGGCCTTGTTTAGGACGTGACGGTACTTGTAGGTGATGTAGACGGACTGTGCATAGTCCTTTTTCAGCACTTCGAGCCTGTTTTCCAGTTTGGTGATTTCCCTGCTGTTGGCCTCGATCTCCCCTTCGATGCAGTTGATTTCCCCGTTGATGGTGGCGATCAGTTTCTCCTGCTTCTTAACCTGGGAGCTGATGAGCTGGATTTCGCGCAGTGAGGCGTTTTTGTTCTTCTGGGTTTTCTTCAGCAGGGCGCGCTGCTGGGCGATCTCCTGCTCCAGTTTCTTCTTTTCGTTGGTCAGCTCAGCCTTTTTGTTCTGCCCGTATACGGGGACGACAAACTGTAAAAGGCAGAGCATTAGCCCTAATAATGTGATATTTTTTAATTTCATGCAACTCCGCTTCTTGAAGTCTGCAAAAATAATGTAACTTTGCAAAGGAATTTTTTTCGCTTCAAAAAATCTTTACACAGGAAAAAGTGAAAAAGTGCCGGATCGGAGAAGGGGCCTACGCCGGTTTTCTGGGATTCCACAAAGCACTTATTCAGTTTATAGTTTATAGTTAAGAGTTTATAGTTAATAGTTGTTTTTCACATCCCTTTGATTTCCTCCGCCGGAATCCCCGTGGATTGGGCAATCTGCTCCGCCGGAATCCCCAACTGTTTCATTTTTGCGGCAGCCTCCTTCAAGCCTTCGGCGCGGCTCTTTTCCAAACCCTCCTGCAGGCCTTCGGTGCGACCCTTCTCCAGGCCTTCCTGCAGGCCTTCGGTGCGGCCTTTCGCGAGCCCCTCCTGCAAACCTTCGGCTTTCCCCTCATGAAAGCCCTCCACCACGCCCTTGGTGCGGCTGGTGTTGAGCACATCCTCCCTGTAGAACTTGTTGTACAGGTAATTGTCGTAGATTTTCTGTTCCGCCACCGTCATTTTCAGGTAGTCCAGACGGCGTTTCGCCTCCTGCAGTCCCGGCACGGTTGTGTCCTGGCGGATGCGCTCGTTCTTAAGGTAGTCCATCCATTCGTCCATCGCATTCTCCGGCTCCTTGTTGAACGCCTTCACACGCAGGATGTAGTACTCCGGAAAGACATGCTTCGGCGACAGTATCCGGA
>JAEEGI010020115.1_pt1 | contig 13398 bp, 10 predicted proteins | sample 8958751 | NCBI WGS metagenome assembly JAEEGI01 (sample SAMN16246545, study PRJNA631951) | gut metagenome | biome: gut microbiome; feature: rumen; material: KS-attached | host: Bos | place: Iran: Karaj | collected 2018-10
ATTTCAATATTTATATCATTTAAATTAACTATTGGGGATTGGGGATTGGGCCCAATCCCCAATCCCCAATCCCCATCTCTATTCCCTAATTTAATAATTTTATTTTATATTTTAAAAAAAAAAATTTTTTATAAAAAAATCATTAAATTTCTTATAAGAAAAATTAATATTCCTTGAAAACATTTACATTAATATTATAAATTATTATATAAAAAATCATTTAATTTAATTAAATAAATATTTCAAACCTTATTGAGATATAAAATATTTTCATTTTTATTTGTTGTATTTTTTATTGAAAATAATATAATTTAATTTATCTATTAATATAATCTGAGACTATTGAATTATTATAAACAAGGAATTGAACAAATATTTTTCTAATTTTATTTACATAATTTAATATTTCAATAAATTACATTTGTTGATTGTTCATTCAATATAGTATTTATGAATAATTTTAATAAAAGTGATATTTTCTTATTTAAGTTAAACTGTAAATATAACTTCTATCATTTGATGGCTTTTTTCAATTGTTTAACATTTTCAAATAAATATTAAAAATATAAACAATGAAAATTATTAATTATAACATTTAATCAAAATAATAAATGAAACATAACCTAAAAAAAAAATTTAAAGGTAAAGAATTAAAAAAAATTCGTCATTAAAATAAAATGACATAATAAAAAAAATTATATAAAAACATTAAAAATATAATATCATTAATAAAAAGTATTATTAAAAAAATGGGTCAATCATCATTCACCCCAATACAATGCGGAGTATTTATAGGAGAGAAGAAGAAAGGAGAAACACAAATAATAAGACATCCTTCAGCAAAAGAAGGAGAATTACCATCAACATTAGAAGAAGGATTAGATACTTTATATAAAATATTTGAAAGAACGGTTAAATTATATCCAAATAAATCTGGATTAGGAAATAGAGAAAAAATATCGAAAAATGAATATGGTGAATATAAATATAAAACTTATAAAGAAATTGAAAATGAAGTTATATTATATGCTACTGGAATTTCATTACTAAATTTATGTCCTGAAGTTTCTTGTAAATCAGGAGATAAATTTAAATTTCTTGGTATTTATTCTAAAAATAGAGAAGAATGGATGATTAGTGATATTGCTTCTCATATGAATTCTGTTTCTATTGTTACTTTTTATGATACTTTAGGAGATAATGTCATTGAATTTATTTTATCTGAAACTAATTTAGAAACTATTGCAATGGAAACTGTAAATTTATTTAAATTAACAAAATTAGCAGAAGAGAATAAAATATCAAATTTAAAGAATTTAATATTATTTGACGAAGATGAAAAAGAACAAATAGAAAAAGCAAAGAAATATTTTAAAATATATACATATAATGAAATAAAAGAAAAAGGAAAGACAGAAAAAGTAGAATTCACTCATTGTAAACCAGATACATTAGCAACATTATCATATACAAGTGGAACAACAGGAACACCAAAAGGAACAATGTTAACTCATTCTCAAATGGCATCTCAATTATTAGGATTAAAAAATGTAGGAATGCAATTAAATGAAAATGACTTATATATTAGTTTCCTTCCATTAGCTCATGCTTTTGAAAGAGTAATAAATACTTATTGTATGTATTTAGGTGCTACAGTTGCTTTTTATTCTGGAAGTCCAAAAAGATTAATGGAGGATTGCCAGAAATGTAAACCCACAGTTTTTGTTTGTGTTCCTAGAATAGCAATCAGAATATATGATAGTATTATGGATAAAGTCAATACTACAAATATAATTTCAAAAAATTTGTTTGAAATTGCATTAAAGGATAAATTAGTAAATTTATATAAAACAGGTATTTTCACTCATAAAATATTTGATAAAACAGTATTTAAGCAAATAAGAGAATCTATAGGAGGAAGATGTCGTTTATTTGTAATAGGAGGGGCACCAATATCTAGTGATATATGTGAGAAATTAAAATGTTTATTATCATGTATCTTATTATTAGGATATGGACAAACAGAAACATGTGGAGCATCAATGATTCAAAATGGAAATGATAATCATTATTATGGTCCTGGAGGTCCAATTCCTTCAGTTGAAATAAAATTAGTTGATGTTCCTGAATTAAGTTATAGTACTGATGATATTAATCCAATCACTAAAATTTATGAACCTAAAGGTGAAATTTGTGTCAGAGGACCTGCAGTTTTTCAAAGATATTTAAATGATGATATTAATACCAAATTATCTTTTGATAATGATGGATGGTTACATTCTGGTGATATTGGTGTTATTGATATTACCAGAGGAAATGCAATTAAAATTATTGATAGAGTTAAAAGTATATTTAAAATTAGTCAAGGAGAATATATTGCTCCTGAAAAAATAGAAAATATTATTTGTAAAAGTAAATTTGTTGAGCAAATTTATGTCACTGGAATTACTACTGAAAATTATATTGTTGCTGTTGTAGTCCCTAATTTAAATCAATGTGTTACGTTCCTTAAAGATAATAATTTTGATTGTAATAATGATAATTTTATTTCTTTTATTAAAGAAAAAAAATTAATCGATGCTATTATTAATGATATGGAAAAAATCGGAAGGAGTAATGGTCTGAAAGGATTTGAAATTGTTAAAAAAATTATTCTCTTTGTTGAAGGATTTAAAGTTGAAAATAATTTTGCTACTCCTACTATGAAAATTAAAAGGCATGAATTGTATAAAAAGTTTCATAATGATATTCTAAATTTATATAAAAGTTAATTATTTGCTATAATAGAATATTTCTTCAGAAAAAATTGTTTATTTTATTTTTATTTTTCAAAACCAAAAAATTATTAATTACAATAAAAAAAATATTAAAATAAACAAAAAAATCCATTTTTTGAAAAAAAAAAAATGTAAAACAAATTAAAAATATTTTTTTTAAACATTGAAAATTTAAATTATCTTAAAATATTTTTAACAAGGTCTGAAAGTACCTAATTCCTTTTGGCATTTAGGGCAAACATGTTGAACAGTATAGCAAGTATGATCTTTAGCATGATACAAATTATATAAAGCTAAGCAAGCACTACAACAAATGAAAATAAAAAGATTTTTTGGTTCACATGTTCTTATTACTGAAGTATCTCCTTCAAATCCACATCCTTGACATTTTACATATTGAGGTTGATATCTCCAAGTATAATTACCTTCTCCTTCTCCTGATATTAATTGATTATTTGAAAGAGCTGATGTTGGTGATTCCATTTTATAAAAATTTTTGTTTTTTTTTTAAGATATATATTTTTTTTTTATTTTTTTTTTACAAAATTTATTATTTTTTTGATAATTTTTTTGTGAGATGTAGTTTATTTAAAATTAACATTTTTTTTCTTTAATTTTATGATACTCTACTTCAGTCATTTTCCTTCGTCGAAAAACACGATAAATCAATGTTAATAAAATAATTTAATGTGAGCTAAACGAAGTTAAATCAATAGAATGAAAAGAATAAGAAATATTAAAATAATATAAATTAATCTTTAATGGTCTTAAAAAATAAAAAAAAATTAATAAGAAAAAAAATAAATTTATTTTTTTATAAATAAAAAAATCATCCATTACTTTATGATTCCATAAAGGAACAATTTGATTATATATATCTAAATCAAAATCATTTTCTAAAATAGATTTTTCACATTCAACTTTCCCAATAATTTTAATAAATGAACCTTCATTAAATTTTTGATTAAAAACATTACTTAATATTTCTTAGCAATTGAAGGATTATATTAATAAAGAAAGAGTATTATTATTTAAATTTTGAACTTTTATCCCATAAATCATAATATATTGATTTATAAATTTTTAATTAATTTATTATTGATAATGGACTTTTTCTATAATATACTGTAGACATTATTTTTTATTTTTTTATTTAATTTATATAGTTTTAAATTTTTATTTATAATTTATTTGAAAAAATTAATTATTTAACATTTTATGATTTTTTAAGTTTGCTCCTTTTTTTTATTTTTTTTTCTTATATGGTATTATTTTTTTTTTTGTTTTTTGAGAATTTTGACTTTTATATTTTATTCTATATGCTTTTATAAAATCATTTGATATTTGATTTTTACTTAAATTTATCATTGGAATTTTTTGATGACTATGATTTGAATTTCTACTATTTCCAGTTCTTGTACTATCTTCACTTATTTTTTTCTTATTATTTGTAATAAATTTTTTACAAACAATTTCATCATCAAAATTATTTTTTTTTAATTTTTTCTTAGGAGATAATATATAACTTCCATTTTTAATATTTCCTAAAGAATTATTTTTTTTATTTGAACTATTTAATCTTAATTTTGATTGAGTTGAAGGAGATTTTATTAATAATGATGACAAACTTGTTTGATTATTATTATTTTTAAATAAAACTCCTCTTTTTGGTTTTTTCATAAAATTTTGAAAAAGATTTGTTGAAATTGTTGATATTGATATTCCTTTATCTATATTTTTCATACTTCTACTTAAATTATTATTTTTCAATTTTTTATTTTCTTTAAATTTATATATATTTAAAGGCTTTCTTGTTGAAAAATCATTATAGGATTTTATTATTAATTTATTTGGAGAAATATTTGTTTTCATTTGAAAAGATTCTTTTAATTTTGATATTATATTTTTATTATCTTTTGACTTTTTTTTTGGAGATGAGATATTTGAAAAATATTTTAGATTCAAATTACTTAAATTATTTTTTAATTCTTGTAAACTTCCTTTTTTTATTATTTTCTTTACTTTATATTTTTTATTATCATCTTCTTCTTTTTTAATTTCAAATATATCTGAAAAAGATTTTTTTTTAATTAATTGAGAATCATCATAATTTAAATTATTATTTATTTTACTTATTCCTATAAAAGAACTTATATCTTCATCTTCTTTTAATTTGGATTTTTTTTCTTCATTTGATTTATTTGTTTTTTCCTTTTCAATTTCTTTTATTATTTTAGTATTAAATATTTTTTCTATAGGAAAATTTATTTTCTTATTTCTTTCTTTATTTTTTTTATCATAATTTTTATTATAATAATATTCTGCTGCTTTTTCTATATGTCTTAATATAATATTATGATTACTTTTATCACAAATAAAAGGTCTACAAAAATATTTTAAATAATTTTTATAATAATTAAAAAATTTAGGAACTAATGATAAAGATTCTTTTAATTTATAAAATTTATCTATATAATCTTTTTGGTCATAAAATAATTTTGACTCGGTGTAATATAAATTAATTTTTGATTTTTGTTTTTCAATTAAAAATGTTATCATATAATAATCATAATTTCTTTGTATTTTGTTTATTTCATTTAATAAAATCATTTTACTCATTAAAGGTAATAATTTTTCAAAATTTTTTTTTTTAATTTCTTCAATATTAAAATTACTCTTATTAACAATTGAAATAATTTTTGAATTTTTCCTTTTTTTATTATTAATATTATAAAATATGTCTTTAAATGTTATTGAAGGAGAAATTAGAAGAGGAATTTTTCTTTTCCTTAATGTTTTATTACTTGACATAAATATTGTCAATTAAAAAAATTATTCTTTTTTTATTTAATAATTATCTATTAATTTATATAATTAATTGAATACTACTAAATTAAAAATCAATTATCAATTTGAGAAAAGAATTTAGAATGAAATCTAGAAACTCTTGATAAATTATTTTTTGAATTATTATGGCAATTACTATTATTAATAGTATTTTGTAAATTATTTTTTCCTATATAATATAAATTAGAATTTCCTTCTTGAGAAGCTGCTCTAGTTAATTGTCTTTTTTGTTTTAATCCAAAAAAATCTTTTCTAGTTAATCTATGATTATTATTTCCTTTATTAATATCATTTTCATAAAATGATGAAGATGAATTATCCAATGAATGAGGTCTTTTTTTCTTTTCTTTAGTAACATTTAATTCTTTTAAAATATCATTTGTTATTTGTTCAATATAATCATTTTTTATTTTAGAATATTCTAATTTTAAACTTGATGTATTTATTAAAATATTATTTTCTAAATCTTCTTTATTTATTTTTGTTATCATTTGATTAAATAATTCTAATTGAGCTATATTTAGTTGAGATAATTTTTCTTTTAATTGATTTTCTTTTTGTTCTATTATTTCTTGTCTATTATTTAAATCTTCTGTTTTGGTATTTAATAATTCTTTTAATAAATTTATATTTCGATATATTTTTTTATTTTTTTGATTATTTAAACTTCCAAATAATTCATTATAGTAAAAATCAATTTCATTATCTAAAAGATTTATTTCATTATCATAGTCTTGAAGAGTTTTAATTAAAAATTCTTTTCTTTTATTTGTTGTTATATAAACTGTATCCGTTATATTTTGCTTTTTATTTAATTCTTCATTTAAAAATTTTAAAGTTTTTATTCTTTCCAAAAGTTCATTTTCAATTTTATAATTTTGCATTTTTATTTTTTAAAAGAAAAATCTAAAAATTAATTTAACAAAATTTTTGATTTAATAAATAAATAAAAAATAGTATTTGAATATATTAAATATATATAATTACTTTAACAAATAATAAATTAATAATTTGTTTTAATTCTTTTATGTGTAAAATGAAACTTATTTTCTTCTGATTTACCTTTAATTTTATTATTATTAATGTCATCAAAATCATCAAATAAATTAATTACAGCTTTTGGAATAGATTTTTTTTTATTTTCTTTTAATTTTTTAATAACATTTTTATTAGGATTATTATTATTAATATCATAAGTCATATTTATACTAATTATAGAAGAGGAAGATATGTTTTTATTTTGATTATTTTTATTTCTATTAATTTTAGTTTTTTTTGTTTTCATTAATTGTTTAATTTTATTTATTTGTTCATTATTTGGAATTTCACTAACAGCTCTTTGTTTATTTATTTTATAAGGAGAATTAGTTTTCATATTAGTTTGAACTGGAGTTGAATGAATTGAAGTTTTTGAAGTTTTTAAAGAATTATCAATTTTATTATGAAAAAAATTCTTTGTTTCCTTTTTTTTATTTTCTATATAATTTACTTTCTTTATTGAATTCTTAATTATTATAGGTTTTTCTTTTTTTATAATTCTTGAATTTTGAATTGATTTTATTTCTAAAGGACTAATAATATTATTTTTCATCATTTTTAAATTTTCAATTTTTTCATCATTAATATTCTTAAATTTTTGTTTTTCATGATTAAGTAAACTTTGATTATACATTTTTTGTTTTAATCTTAAAAGAGTTTTAATAAAATCAACATTTTCATTTCTTAATCTTTCATAAAGTTCACTATCTAATCCTCTATTAGTATTAGAGTTATAATTTGTATCTTCATTTGAAGAAAGAAAAGAACTAAAAATCCTATTTTTTTTTCTTCTATTTATTTCCTTAAAATCAGTACTTTCTAAGTTTATTTTTCCTACTCTAAGATATGAAGATGAATTAGAATTTATAATTTTTCTTTTCGAAAAAATAATATCTTTTTGATTAAAAATTTCATCGGATAATTTCATTAATAAAATATTTTTTTTGAATATTTGAAAGAAAGAAATAAATAAAAAATAAATTGAAAAAAAATTAAAAAAAAAATATATAAAAGATTTAAAAAAGATTTATGAATTAAAAAACTTGTTTAATTTATTGGTGAGTATAATAGGATCATATTTAATATAAAAATAAGAAATAAACCCAAGGAATTATTTATTCCTCTTTTTTAATCTTTGTCTTTCCATATTTATAGAATTTAAAAAAAAGTATGCATAATCCGGGAATCGAACACGGGTTCTCAGCTTGGGAAGCTGCTGTCCTACCACTAGACTAATTATGCTTATTACCTATTTTAAAAATATTCTTTAAATATATTTTATCTTTTTATCATTTATAATTTTTCTTGTTAAAAAAGTATAATTATATATTAAAAAATGAATTGTTTTTTTTAGTTTTAATGAAATAAAAAAATTAATTTCAGAAATATTCATAATTTCTAGCTCATTAAAATTAATATATTTTTAGTTTTATAAAAGTGAAATATTACTTTGATTTATCATATTTTGATACATTAAAATTATTAGAATGAAGTATGTCTTTTCTTATTAAACTTGTTTATATTATTTAAAAATAACTATTATAATTGTTCAAAAATTCCTCTAAATGTTCTTTAAGACGGAAATTTTATCTTTTTTTATATGTTTAATGTATATTTATTTTATTGTAAGAAATAGAAAAGTTTTAAAAGATTTTAAGTAACTATTAATAAAATTATGTGATGTTCCATAAAAATAAAAATTGTTGGTAAATGTAAAATTTGACAAAAAAAAATCGATAATTAAATATTTATTTTATAATTTTCTTTAAAAAAAACTTAATTTTAAAAATAATTTATGTATTAATTATTTTGATATTTTCTTTCAATTATTAAATTTCTTAATTTTATAATATGTTTCTTAAACGGATATTTTTTTTTTTATTCACGTAATAAATCATTTACACAAATAAATTTTTTGAAAAATAAATGGAAACAAATAATAATGAAAATTTAATTCATTTTATGCTTTTAGGAGACACTTGTGTTGGAAAAACTTGTTTAATTCAAAATTTTGTTAAAGAAAAATTTGATATTAATAGTATATCAACAATAGGACATGATTTTAAAACTAAAAATATAGAAATAAACAAAAATGGAGAAAAAAAATCTTTTAAATTAAAAATATGGGATACTGCAGGACAAGAAAGATTTAAATCTCAATGTTTAATACCTTTAAAAAGTAGTTTAGGTGTTATGTTAGTGTATGATGTTACAAAAAAAAAAACTTTTGAAGATGTGAAAGATTGGATTGATTTAATTTCAGAAAATATAACTTCAAATAATAATAATTTTACAATTATATTAGTTGGAAATAAAACTGATTTAGAAGATGATAGAAAAATCTCTTATGAAGAAGGAGAAAAATTAGCAAAAGATTATAAGTATTCTTTTTATGAAACTAGTGCTTTAAATGGATCTAATGTTGAAGAAGCTTTTATGGATTTAGTTAATAAAATAATAAATAATTATCAAAAAATGAATAGGAAAAGTTTTCATTTAAAAACACATAAATTACCAGAGAGAAAAAAAAAAAAAATACAGTGTTGTTAAGTATTTTATATTTTTTTATGAAATTTTATTTAACATTTATATATAAAAATTATATAAATAATTTTTAAAATGATGGTGTAAGAACAAGAAATATTTTTCAACAAAATATTTTAAGTCCAAATAAATTAAAAGATAATGAAATGTCAACTTTTGAAAAATCTAAATTAAAAACTTGAAGAAATAATAATGTTCAAAATAAAAAGTCCTTAAATTTAAATAAAAACAGATTTACTCCTAAATCTCTAAGATTATAAAAATTAATAATAATAAAAAGTTAGAGTTGATAGAAATTGAGTTGAAATAAATCACAAAAATAAAAATTTGAATCATAATAATACAGTAAAAGACTGGGATATCAGGATTTGAAAGTTTGGACAGAAAAAATTTTAAGTATTAGACATACCTATCCGGATTAAACTTTTTTACTTTCCAGAAATTTTAGGCTGAACAAAAAATTTCTTTTGAAAATATTTTAAATTAAATATAACTATATATTTATTATTATATTGATATTTTAGATTTCAATTTGATGAATATAAAAAGTTAATAAAATATATGTTTTACAGACAGGTTATCCGGATTTGCAAAATTTTTTAATTTCCTTTGTAAATTTCAAATCCGGAATAGCCAATCTTTTACAGTAATTAAGTTTAATTTGTATTTTAAAATTATTTTTATTGCTCAGATTGATTCTCTTCATTTTATTGATATAATAGAAATGAAAGTATTAAAAAATATAATTATATCTGAAGATGATATATATGAAAGAGATATTTGTTATAGTAGTATTTGTGAATTATATGATTTTTTATTTTTAAAATATAAAAAAAATGAATATAACCATAATATTATAAATTTTAATTCATATTGGTATATATTCATAAATAAATCAAAATAACATAAAACAATAAAAATCAAAAATTTATTTTCTTCTTCTGTTATTTCCTCTTTCCTTTATTAATAATCTATAAGGTCTAACACCATTAGTATTTCCTTCACAAATCCAATAATCTTTATATCGATTAGAAATTCTAATACAATTAGGATTAACTTTAAATTGAAGAACAACAGAATAGTATTTTCCATCAATGTTTAACAACCCACTATAAGATTCAGCAATACTAATATTAGGAGTTAAATAAACACCTCTTCCACATATTTTATAATTATTTTTAGTAAAATTATTAATATTAATATCATTACAACAAGCTTGTCCACTTCCAGGTTTTAAATTAGTTTTATAAATATTTTCAACAATTTGTAAAATTTGAATATTATTATTCATAGCTCTTGCAACACCATGATAAGCAATAGCCCATTCTCCAATATTACCATCACATTTTAACCATGTTTCATCTCCATTATCATAATGATGATAGATATCAAATTCATAACTTGTCCAATTTTTTGGAGGAGTATATAAATGTCCTCCTATATTTTTCTGCATTTCTTCATTTCCTATTACATTCACTTCTAAATTATATACTTTTATATCTGTTATATATGGTAATAATAAATTGATTGGAAATTGTGCTTTTGATTCATCTTCCATGAAAAACAATTTAGTCTCTTGAAGAAAAGATAATAATTGCTTATAATATGTTTCTGTTCCTTTTGTTTCATGAAGTAATTTTACTACTGATGATATTAAGGGACGACTTAATTGAATTATTTCTGGATTTTGAAGAATTATTATTATATTTTGCATCATTGGAATTGAATAATAATCGTCTACTTCATCTTTTAATTCAAATAATTTTTTTAAAGCAAATAAAAAATTTTCTCTATCTAAACTTTCACAATATATATATGCTAATTGTTCATATGATTTATATGTCCATATTCTTGTTTCATAATTTCCTGTTTCCCATTCTATTATTTCATTAAAAAATTTTATTTTTTCAGAATAATTTTTTGAATTTTTTCCTAATAAATATAAATTTTCTAAAAAAGTGTCTAAGTCAAAATTCTCATTTTCATATATATATTGATTAAAATCAAAACTCTTATTATTCTTATCATTATCATTTTCAATAATATTATTATTTTTGTTATTGTATGGATTTTGAATAATATTATTTCCATTATTATTATTGCTATCGTTATTGTAGTCAATTAGGTCTTGGAAAAAATCATTGTTAAAATCATTTGGATAATTGTTACTATTTGAATTTTGAAAGTCATCATTATCATTAGAATTATTGTAATTTAGATCTAATCCTTTTTCATTTTTTTTCACAATTCTTTTTTTTTTAATAATTTTTTTTTTCATCTTTTTTCTAATTTGATGATTATTATTATCTATTTGATTTTGAAATATATTATTATCTAAATGATTTTGAAAGAAATTATTATTGTCTATTTGATTTTGAAAAACATTATTATCTAATTGATTTTGAAATACATCATTATTATTATTGTCTAATTGATTTTGAAATATATCATTATTATTATTGTCTAATTGATTTTGAAATATATTATTATTATTAAATTGATTTTGAAAAAAATTATTATTATTATTCTTAAATTGATTTTGAAATATATTATTATTATTTTTATTAAATTCATTTTGAAATACATTATTATTATTATTCAATTGATTTTGAAAAATATTATTATTATTTTTATTAAATTCATTTTGAAATATATTATTATTATTTTTATTATATTGGTTTTGAAATACATTATTATTATTATTATTAAATTGATTTTGAAAAATATTATTATTATTATTTTTTTGATAATAATTACTGTCTGTTTTCATTTGTTTTTGCACACCTAATGCATAATCAATCATTGCTGAATCCATATAATCTTCTAAATATAAAGTCTCATCATTTTCATAATTAAAATCATTGACATTATTTTTATTATTACTATTAATATCGTCGTTTTTCACATTTTTTTTAAGATTATTTTCAACACTATTTTCTTTGTTAGAACCCTCAAAATCAACAGAATTTCGATCTTCTTCTTGAGAATTTGGATTGTTTTCTTCGAGAATTATATTACGTGGATTAAAAAGAGAAAATTCATTATCATTATCATTATCATCATCCATTTTATTTAATTAAAAATTAATAGTTTAATATATATAATTTTATTTAACTTTTTTAAATTAAAATAATTAACTCCAAATTTTAATGGTTTTATCTTGTGAAGCAGAAATTAATCTCCCATCATGTAAAACATCAATAGACATAATTCCAGTAAAATGAGCTTTTTCCATAGTATTTTTTAATATAACATTACTTCTATTAATTTTCCATTCTTTTAAATTACCATTCCAATCTCCAGTAATCAATCTATCATTAATAACAGTAAAGCAACTTAAAAAATCAGAATTTAAAGTATTAATTTTATTAACAATAATATATTTATCAATGTTAATAATAGTAATTTGGTCTTTACCAAAAACATATAATAAATAAGTAGATATCATTTTTAAAGAATGATTCCAAGGTGTTATATTTATTTTATTCATTCTTCCTTTAATAATATGGGAATTAAAATCATAAAAAAATAAAAATCCATCATACGAAGAACAAGCACAAATTTCATTTTCCCTTATTTCAATTATATCTTGTATTCTATCTTTAAATTCATTTAATATAATAAAATAAGGATTAAATTGATTATCATAATTAATTATTGTTTTATCTAATGAACAAGAAACTAATTCTTCATTTGTTAATTGTATTATTTTATATATTGGTTTATTATGCGGTTTTATTACTTTAATTAAATTATATGAATTTTCATAAATATCATAAAAGTGAATGTAACCATCTTCTGAACATGAGACAAAAATTCCATTTTTTAATTGAGTTATATATAATATACTATTTGTTTTTTCTTTTATAGTCATTTCTAAATCAAAATTTATTGGATTATGAAAATTTATTATACAATCACAACCTGAGGAAACTATTCTTCCATCTGATAAAATACATAAACAATTTGGGTTTTGATTATGATATTTTAGGATATCTGATTTATTAATTTTCGCTAAGATTATTGAATCGGTCAATAGTATTGGTTTCATTTATGAATAATTTTTTTATTTTTATTTTTTTGAATTTTTTATATTTTACATTTTTTATTTATTTTAAGATTTTTTTTTTTTTAAAAAAATCACAAAAACAATTGAAATATAAATGATTAATATTTATTTAATAAAATTAAA
>JAEEGI010020122.1_pt1 | contig 13395 bp, 11 predicted proteins | sample 8958751 | NCBI WGS metagenome assembly JAEEGI01 (sample SAMN16246545, study PRJNA631951) | gut metagenome | biome: gut microbiome; feature: rumen; material: KS-attached | host: Bos | place: Iran: Karaj | collected 2018-10
GCATACGATGGCATCATTCCTAGATCCTCCGTCGAAGGGACTATAGGTGTTGAGGGCACTGCCACCCTCGGCACGTTAAGAGGGGGGACCGGAGCGGAACGAAGTGAAGCGAGCGGTGGGGCCGAGCGAAGCGAGGCGTCCTCAACATCTATAGTCCCTTCGATGGACCTGAAGGATGCTTTGATGCAGCCCGTTGAGGAGTGGAAGGGATTGGTGGTGAATGATTTCGAGACAACAGTGTTCAAGAAGTATCCGGAATTGGCCGCGATTAAGCAGTCCCTTTATGACAGTGGAGCGGTCTATGCGGCGATGTCAGGATCTGGCTCTGCTGTTTTTGCAATGTACAGGAAATAAGATAAACGTGTTTAAAGTCAGCGAAATAATAACCACACCTCCAGTTGTGTTCTCCAGCCCTCTCCAAAAACTCGTCTATGAGACATTGGACAAGCTCGGAATCCCTTTCGAGAGGGTTGACACAGATCCGGGACTCACAATGGAGGATTGTCTCAACATAGATAAAAAGATAGGAACCAGAATAGTCAAGACCATATTCCTTTGCAACCGTCAGCAGACGGAATTCTACATCTATGTAACTACTGATGAGAAGCCATTTGTGACCAAGGATTTCTGCAGGGCATTGGGAATTCCGAGAGTTTCGTTTGCCCCGGCAGACAAGCTGGAGGAAATAACGGGGGTCAAGGTCGGAGCGACTACGATCCTAAGCGCCGTTCTGCCTTCTGCGAAAGACGTCCATCTTGTAATGGACAGAGACGTTTCCGAAAATGAATGGTACGCCCGCACAGATGGAACGGCAACCTGTTTCCTAAAAATAAGGACAAAGGATTTGCTTGACAAGTTCATTAAGTCAACGGAACACGAGGTGACTTTCATCTGATAACGTAGTGTTCACATTACCGAAAAAATGACGTATCTTTATACCATGGCCCCTCAAAAAAAGGACATATTCAGATGGATAGCGGTGGCCGTGGCGGTAGTGGCGGCTGTGATTTCCTGTATCCTCCTTCAGAAATGGGAAGAATACACATTCTTCTACAGGGAACAAAACCAACTGTTCCTCTATGATTGCCCCGACATAATGTCCAAGTTGGGAGGCATTGGTGGATTTGCCCTCGTTGCGTCACAGTTCATCGTACAGTTTTTCAAGCTTTCCTGGGCAGGCTCAGTCCTGACTGCTTTGTTGGGAGTTTGTGCAGCCCTTATCCTATGGAAAACAGTCAGAAAGACCGGTGCTCCGCAAGCTGCATTTCCACTTTGTTTCCTTCCGGTTTTCTTCCAGGAAGGTGCGTTGAGCGATTCTCTGTACTACTATCAGGGATTCGTGGCATTTGTGACCATAGTTGTTTTCCTGTGGCTGTATGTTTCCCTGTTCCAGAAGAAAGGCAAGCTGGTAAGGGTTGTTGCCGGAGTGGTGATCTCATCCCTTCTTTACTGGCTGGTCGGCCCTGCGGCTTTGCCTTTCGCGGTCTGCATCATTGTCCTGGACGCCCTTGATGGTTCTGAAGGATGGTATTTTGGAGCCGCTTCCTTGGCTGTTGTCCTTCTTTTCGCATGGGCGGCTGTCCGTTCAGGATATATCCAGAGCATGAGGATGGCCCTCCTTCAGGATTTCTACTATGAGCCTCTGGTCCATCCGGGATTATATATTCATGCATCATGGATCGCGCTTCCCCTTGTGGTTGCCATGGCTGTTCTGGCAGGTAAGCTTAAAGGAAACGTGAGTCGGATCGCAGTGGCTTGTGCTGCTATCCTTCTGTCCTTGACCGCCCTTCTGAGGATTCCCTCACACATGGACAAGAAGTACTATGACATGCTTCGCCTGAATCACTTTGTGGTTGCCGGAGAGTGGGATTCCATCCTTTCCGACAGGACGGCCAGACATGAGAATTTCCTCATGATGAACGTCCGCAACCTTGCCCTTTCACATAAAGGACAGTTGCTCGACAAACTCTTCGACTATCCCCAGAGTGGGTTCATGTCCCTCGTGGCGGCCGACGACCAGAGTGACAGGATTCCGGATGTCATAGCCTTGGACAGCCACATTTTCTATCAAATGGGCAATGTGGCGCATTCCCAGAACAAGGCATTTGACGCAAGTGTGGGGGTACGATTCGGCAGCCCTACTATGATGATGCGCCTGATCAGGACCAATCTTGCCTGGGGCGCCTACGGAGTTGCGGAGAAATATATTTCCGAAATGGAAAAGACTTGGGGGTATCGGAAGGAGGCACGCGACATGCGCCGGTTCCTCTGGAACGATGCTGCTGTTGAGGCAGATCCCGAACTCGGCTACCTGAGGCGCTGCATCCCTCCCGTTGACCATTTCGTCGGCATGGATCCTCACAAGGATCTTGAACTGATACTGAGCGTTGAGCCCGACAATACTGCCGCCAGGGACTATTATGTGGCTTATATGCTATTGGCTAAGGATGTTGAAGGTCTAAAGGCTTATATCGAAAACGACCCCAAGGCCTACAATCCGGATGGTTCCCTTCACGTCCATCTCCAGGAGGCGGTCCTGGTTTACTCCGAGGAAGATGAGGCCTACTGTAGGGAACATGGTGTCACTGACGGGACTTTCAGCCGTTACCAGTCTTTCAAGAGAAAGTTCCTTGAACTTGGAGCCAGCAACGGCAATCCCATAAGGGACATGAAATCCTTCTCAGACACTTACTGGTACTATTTCATGTTCAAAAAGATTTGACGGCCATGAAAGAGATGAAAAGATTCTTGAGAATATTCATGGTGCCGGTACTTCTGGTTGCGGTTTCCTGCTCTTCGGGAGTAAAATCTTCCGGAGAACTGAAAGGCTTGCCGGAAGGAATGTTCCCGGATTATTCCGAGGTTACCGTACCGTGCAATATAGCGCCTTTGGATTTCACCGTTGGTGATGGCGAAAAAGCATTCCTCGAAATCAATGCCCCCGGCGGTGACAAGATAGCTGTCAAATCCGGAAAATATGGTTTCAGGATCCCTCTTCGAAAGTGGAGGAATATTCTCGAGGCCTCAAAGGGAGGAAGTCTGGAATTCACAGTGGCGGTACTCCGTGACGGGAAATGGCTGTCCTACGAGCCTTTCAAAGTAAATGTCAGTGAATATGAGGCCGATCCTTATGTGGCATACCGTCTTATCGCTCCCGGCTACGGCCTTTGGAACAAGATGGGGCTTTACCAGAGGAATATTACCGACTTTACTCAGACTCCAATCTACGAGAACCGTCTGACTGACAACAACTGCGTCAACTGCCATTCGTTCAGGATGCAGGATCCCTCCAAAATGGTTTTCCACATGAGAGCGGCCAACGGAGGTACGGTCTATATGGACAGTAAGCATGTTGAGAAACTCAACACCAAGACCGACAAGACAATCTCCAACCTGGTCTATCCCTACTGGCATCCCGAGGGCCGCTACATAGCATTCTCCGTGAACAGGACTTTCCAGTCATTCCATGCTGCCGACCACAACAGGATTGAAGTGTTCGATGCTGCTTCGGACGTTGTAGTGATGGACACAGAGAAGATGGAGGTGTTCTCGAATCCGGAACTCATGCGTGATGATGCGTTTGAGACTTTCCCGACTTTCTCGCCGGATGGAAAGAGTCTTTACTTCTGTTCGGCACCGGCCGTCGATCCGATGCCTGATGGTTATCGGAATGTACATTACAATCTCTGCAGGGTTGATTTCGATCCTGTAGCAGGAAGGGTTGGTTCCAGGATAGACACCCTTTTCCATGCCGCCGATTCTTCAAGCGCATCCTTCCCGAGGATTTCACCTGACGGAAAGACTCTCGTCTTCACAAAGCATGGGTATGGCAATTTCTCGATCTGGCATAAGGATGCGGACCTTTATGCGGTTGACCTTGAAAGCGGAGATATCCGTCCCTTAGCGGAAGCCAATGCTCCTGGAGTTGACAGCTATCACAGTTGGAGTTCCAACAGCCGCTTCTTGGTGTTCTCCAGCCGCCGTATAGATGGATTGTACACCCGCCTTTACATGACTTATGTCGATGAAGCAGGTCAAGAACACAAGCCGTTCCTGCTGCCGCAACGCAATCCAAAGAAGTTCTACGAAGACCTGATGTTCTCCTACAATATTCCCGAATTCATAAAGGGGCCTGTCAAGGCCGACCGCCACCGCATCGGCCGCACGATGCGCACCTCTCCCGGCACCAATCTGTCCTTCCGGGAATCACTTGTTTCCGAATAGGAGACTATACCCCTTGATACCACTGCCACCCTCGGCACGTTAAGAGGGGGGACCGGAGCGCAGCGATCGGTGGGGCCGCGAAGCGGCGATATCAAGGGGTATAGTCTCCTATTCGGAGAGGGAGCTCCAGATGTCGTAGAAGGCGGGGAAGGATTTGGCGACACAGGCGGTGTCGTCAATGACAATGGGGCCATCAGCACCTAACGAGGCAACGGTCAAGGCCATGGCCATGCGATGGTCGTGGAATGAGGAGTAATTCCCACCCTTCAGGAGAGTTCCGTTCATCAGGCGGCTTTCAAGCGTCTGTCCTTCAATCGTAAGGCAGTCACCTTCAGCATGTGCCCCGACGCCCATTTTCCCCAAAGTTTCCAGAATGGCTTTCCCACGGTCGCTTTCCTTGCTGGCAAGCCTTCTGAATCCAAGGATATGGCTTTCTCCGTTGCAGAAAGCAGCCATTATCGACACGGCAGGGAATAAATCTGGGCAGTTGTTGAGATCTGTGTCAAAAGATCTGAGCGGAGCCCTCTGGGCAGTGATGACACCTGTTTCATCCAATTGTGAGAGGCTTGCTCCGGCTTCCATCAAGATGTCCATTATAGAAATGTCAGCCTGGAGGGAAGAGGTGTCAAGTCCGGAGAGTTGGACCTTTCCGAAAACAGCACCGGCAACCAGGAAATTTGCTGCGGCGCTCCAGTCTCCTTCAATATCGAATGATGCGGGAATATATCTCTGTCCTCCCTTGACCTTGAAAGTCACACCGGTGCATAGGCTCCAGTTCTGGGTCTCCATAAATTCCTCATCACCTTCCATCTCGCTTCCTATCCTGATTCCGAATTTTTTCAGGACATCAATGGTGATGAACATGTAGGGAATGCTCTTGGGGTCGTGGACATGGATGGTAGAATCCCCTAGAAGCAGTGGCAGAGCCATGAGAAGGCCCGAGATCAACTGGGAACCATCCTTTCCGGAAATGTCATTTTTCCCAGGAAGGAGAGGCCCCTGGACTGACAGCGGAACCTTGAGTTCTCCAGCCTGGTCTCCCAGGGGTCTGACCACGGTTCCGAACCTTGCCATTATCTCCGTTGCGCCTTTCAAAGGACGGTTTGGAAGGGTCCCTTCTCCGGTGATGTCCACAATCTTCTGCAAAGTCCCACTGGACTGCATTGCAGCTACAAGAGGAATCATCAGCCTTGTGAGAAGACCAGACTCGCCCATATGGAGTGATGACCCCTTCGACAAGCTCAGGGACTGGGTAGTTATCTTTACTGTGGATCCATCAACAATTACATCTGCTCCCAGGGCTCTGGCAACCTCCAGGGCGGCTTCATTATCCCCGCAGGGTGAGTATCCTCCAAGGCAGGAAGTACCATCAGCCAGGGCAGCAGCGATGATTGCCCTTTGGGCGAAACTTTTCGATGAAGGCATGCCCAGAATCTTTGTCCCGGAAAGGGGTTTCCGTTCACCATACACCCTTTCGCTCATCTTGGAATATGGCCATTGGCCTGGAGCTGCAGCTTCGTCTTCGGAAAGGGCCGCATAAGTGAAAGGGGCTCCTTTTTCAAGACAGCGTATGCGACTGTTCCTTCCGGCTTCTCCCATGGCAAAAGCCACGAGTCTTCCAAGTGGCTCTTTATCGTACAGCGACATCAGCCTTTCTACGTCACTGTCGTCTTTCGCCATAGCAACGACCTTGATAATCTCTCCTCCGAATTTCTTGCATCTTTCCGCGGTTTCAAAGAGGGTTTCTTCTGAAGGAACCCCCTCGAAATAATGGCAGGACCGGATCATGGTCGTGCCATGCTCGTTGCATGCACGCCTTAGACGTTTCCCGGTTTCTTTCGGAGCCTCGATTTCCAAATCAACAAAGGCTGCTCCGGCTTCGATTGCTGCCATCAACTTGGATTCGGCCTCTTCCCAAGTCCCGGACCCATCTCCGGCTACCCGGCAGGTAGCGATAAGAGGCGTGTCGGAGTAAGAGAACAGTTCCTCGATTCCCTCAATGTCCAGCGGACATCTGTCCAGGCGAATTTCAGCCATCTGGACAGAAGGGATACTGTTTTCCAGTAGCGCGAAGATCTCCTCAAGGGATTTATTCTGAATGGTGACGCAGATCATGGCCTTTATTCTTCGAGTAACCTTACCACCTCATCAGCAGAAAAGTCCCTGGTTTCCACATGACCAATCTTTATAGGCAGGACAAAATGAATCAAATGTCCTTCGGCTTTCTTGTCCTTTTTCATTGCATCGGCTAGATCTCCGATACCGAAGGGACATTCTACGGGCAGGCCGCAAGATGCAAAGTCATTTTCAAGATGTCTCGCAAGATCTTCCTCGGCTATACCGGTTTTTTCTGCAAGGCGGGCCGCCATGATGATCCCCATGGCCACTGCATTTCCATGACTGATCTTTTCTCCGGATATCTTTTCGATAGCATGGGCAAAAGTGTGCCCTAGGTTGAGGAGCCTCCTCTCACCGTGTTCCTCCGGATCCCGGGAAGCGATTCCTGCTTTGACCTTTGCGGCCTCTGCCACCAGTGGTCCAAGGTCCCCGGAGCCTCCCTTCAAGACTTCTACAGCCTTCTGGTAGTTGTCATTCTCATTTCTGATAATGAAAGTTTTCAGCAGTTCTGCAGCTCCGGACACTATCTGTGGAGTAGGAAGGGTTTCCAGAGGTTCGGGACAAATGAAGGTTGTCTCCGGCTGACGGAATACCCCTATCATGTTCTTGAAGGAATCCAGATTGACTCCGTTCTTGCCTCCGATGGCTGCGTCAACCTGAGAAAGGAGGGTGGTGGGTATGAAGCCAAACCTGATACCCCTCTTATAGACGGATGCTGCAAAACCGGTTACGTCCGTTGTGACACCGCCGCCTATTCCAAGAAGATAGGCTTTCCTGTCGGCTCCCTGTTCCATCAGCCAGCGGCAGATCCCGGCTACGGTTTCAACAGTCTTGTTTTGCTCTGTCGCTTCAATCATGAATACCCCCCGGACTTTGGCTCCTATTCTTTCTGGAGCATAGGAGACATTCCTGTCACAGACTACAAACAATCCGGAAGATTCTGGGATATAACTTCCGACCTTTGACAGAGGACAATGTATTATGTTGATAACAGCATCCATCAGAAGTGGTAGAGATTCAAACCGGTCTCTTCGTCGAAACGGCGTCCGACCTTGCAGTTGAAACGGGTAACTACAAGTTCACATGCCCCGTTCAGGACGCAGCTGAGAAGATGACCTCCGACGACAGTGTAGTCCCTCCTTCCGAAATTGGCATGGAGGTGGAGGTAAACTTTCCCATCCTTCTCCGAGATGTTTCCCACCAGGCTTGAAATTTCCATCTGTTCTTCAAAAACCTTATCGACATATTTCTTTGTGGCGGGATCCAGGAACCGAAGGACTGCGTGGTTCACCGCTCCTATTCCTGATACTTCTCCGGCATGGATTCCCTGCTCTTCGCAGAATGCCGCGAGGTCGGCAACCACTTCCTGATGATTGTCTATGCTGACGACATATTTGTTGCCGTCTTGAACGAACGAGTACATATTCTTAAATTTTCGTGAATATAACGATTTTTCGGCTTATTGCAGGGGGTCTGCCTCATGTCCGGCATCGTAATGTGAACCGGCAAGCTCGAGGAATAGCTTCTTCATTCTTGCCAGGAGTTCAGGATTGGCAGCAGAGAGATCTTTTCTCTGGGCAGGGTCTTCTTCCAGGTCCCAGAGGGTGTCATGGTCGTTGCAACCTAGTTCGATACCTGTCTCATTGGTGTCCGGGCCTGAATATGCCGGGATAAACACATATTTTCCGCTTCTCAATGCAAGCCTGCCCTGGGCTTCGAGGATTTGGTTTTCCCTTCCTCCGGAAAGGGACTTGCCGAGGAATACGTCAACATATTCCTTGCTGTCAAGCCCTTCAGGTACGGAATAGCCGAGCATCTTGCCGATCGTTGCGTACATGTCCACCTGGCAGAACCATGAGTCTGAGACTGCAGGCTCTATGTGTCCCTTCCAATAGACTATGAAAGGAATATGTGTTCCGGCATCGTAGAGGCTGTATTTGCCACCGCGCAAGCCGTTGTCGGGGTCATGTCCTCTTTCGACAGCGAGTTCCAGGCCCAAGTCCTGGTAGCCATCCTGAAGGACAGCACCGTTGTCCGAAGTGAAGACGACGATGGTGTTGTCCAGAATGCCAAGGGAGTCGAGGCAGGCGATCGCCTGCCCGACGCACCAGTCAGCTTCAATGACAGCATCTCCGCGCGGTCCGAGGCCGCTGGCACCTGCAAACCTATTGTTGGGAACACGGGGTACATGCGGCTCATGGAGTCCGTAATAAAGGAAGAATGGTTCGTCCTTGTGGCTGACCATGAATGACTTGACCTTGGATAGGAAATAATCCGCCATGGTTTCATCTTTCCAGCGGGCAGATTGGCCACCTTTCATGAAGCCTATCCTTGGAACACCGTTCACAATCGTTCCCTGGTGACCATGGTGCCACCTCATTTTCATCATTTCTGGGTTGGTCAGGGCGGTAGGCTCTCCGGGAAAGTTCTTTTCGTAATCCACCAGGATGGGATCTTCGGAATCCAAACCTTCAACCAGACCATTCTCCACGTAAACCGTGGGAACCCTGTCCACGGTTGCGGGAATGAGATTGGTGTAGTCGAAGCCTACAGTGTTGCCAGAAGGTGAGATTTCCTTATTCCAATCCAGTTTCCCGTAACCCATCCCAAGATGCCATTTTCCTATCGCTGCGGTTGAATAACCGTTTTCCTGCATCATCTTGGGGAGCGTCGGGGAGGTTGGATCGATAATGAGAGGTGCATCTCCGGGGAGTATCTTGGCGTCAGGATTCTTCCATGGATACATCCCGGTGAACAGTGCAAAACGACTGGGGGTGGAAGTTGCGGAGGTCGCATAGGCATTCCTCATCAGCAGTCCGTCGTTTGCAAGGGCATCTATGTTCGGAGTATGGATAGTGGTGCTTCCATAGCAGCTTACGTCACCAAGGCCTAAGTCGTCAGCAACGATAAGAAGTATATTTGGCCTTTCCGGCTTATCTGTTTCCGAACTGCAGGCCACTGCTCCCATGGCAAGGGCAGGAAGAAGGAATCTGGAAGATTTCATGGTTACTTGCGTTTAAGGAAGTCCCTTATGATTTCGATAGCCTTTTTCTGATCTTTTCCGCGGAATCCGTGACCAGCTCCGGGCATTACTTTGAAGTCGGAATTCCTGTAAGCCTCATGTGCCCTTTCTGAATAGGAAATCGGCACCAAAGTGTCGTGGTCTCCATGTATGATCTGGACCGGACCTTCGTAACGCGAAATCCTTCCATAGACATCCAGGTCATAGAGATCTTTGACATATGCCCGTCCCAATTGCATTCCGAATGAGTTCACCACCTTTGGCATATCTGTCAACTTGGGATACTTCGTCACCCAGTCGTCCTTGATGCAAAGGGCTGGGTAGATCAAAACAAGTTTTTCGACCATTTTCGGGTGGTCTCCGGCATACAGGGCGGAGACCATGCCGCCCTGGCTTATTCCAAGCAGGGTGACTTTTCCTTTCTTTATTCCCTTGACTTTCCTGAGCCCATTCACTACGGCCTCAAGGTCTTTCTCTTCAGTGAAAATAGACATGTCAGACGTCTTTCCGTCTGATTTGCTCGCCCTGCCGCCACCGCAGAAATCGTAGCAATAGACGGCGTAGCCAAGTTTAGCAAAAGCCTCGGCATAAGGGGCTCCGGAGCGGTGGTTGCTTCCTATGCCGTGTGAAACTATGAGAAGGGGAGCCTTTTTTATTCCTTCCGGCCTGTAAAGGACACCATAGATTCTCTGTTTTCCTTTCTTCAGCCATAGTTCTTCCTGTGAATAGCTTGTGGCAGTTTTATTTACAAGACCGCAACCGGAAAGCACCATGACTGCTGTCGTGGCCAAAACTGTTAGAATAAGAGCAAAATGACGATGAGAACGAGACATTATTTGTGGTTTTTCGGTTACTGACAAAGATAATATATCTGAGACTTTGGGATTATTCAGTTAAATACCTGAAATACTCATCTATGTCCCGGCGTTTAGCAAGACGGGCGATATAAACCTGGTCTCCAAGGTCGTCCGCCAGGGCAGCGCTCATGCGGGTGCAGAGGGAGATCCGGTCTCCGTAGCGTTGCATTATGTCCTGGTGCGAATGCTTGTAGCTATGAACATCACGCCTGCCGACATAGGCGCAGTAGAACTGCTCACCGAAATCTTTCCGGCGTTCGCCGAAAGCGACCATGTCAGCCCAGATCTGGAACACGTCCGTAGAGTGGGCGTAGTTCATCATATCCGGAGTGAGACCTCCCGGAGGACGCATATTCACTTCAAGGCCCACATAATCGCCTTTCTTTCCCAGCCCTTCCCGATCCCTGTCGAGCTGGAAAAACTCAAGGTGGACGAAGCGGTTCTTGATACCAAAGGCCTTGACGGTGCGCCTACCTATAGAGGCCAGCTTGGCCGGAACGGTCTTGTTGGTCCAATAGCAGGTGTCAAGGTTGCCGTGGACGATGTCCATTATCGGGGTGGGGAAGACGGAGTTGTTCTCGAAAACAGGCTCCATCTTGTCATTGAATATTGCGTCGTATGAAACCAGGAGTCCGGTTATGAACTCCTCCATCACAAACAGTCGATAGTTGTCCGGGTGATCCATGAACCACCTTTCCAACTCTTCGTCCGAGTGCAGTTTGAACGTACCTGTCGCACCAACGCCGTTGTCGGGCTTGGCGATGATCGGGAAACCGGTCTTCTCAGCAAAGGTTTTGACCGCCCTAAGGCCCTCGGAGCATTTGATCTGCCGGGCTGTCGGGATGCCGCCTTTCCGGTAATATTTCTTCATCTCGGACTTGTTCTTGATTGCGATATGGTCCGACTGGATTCCTGTGGTGACGTTGAAGTCCGTCCTCAGCCTGGCGTCCTGTTCCAGCCAGTACTCGTTATTGGACTCAATCCAGTCTATCTTGCCGTATTTATGGGCGAACCAGGCCACAGCCCTGTACATCTCTGAGTAATCCTCCAGATTATTGACCTTGTAATAATCCGTGAGGTTTTCCCTGAGTTGCCATGGTAGATTCTCCCACGGAGTGTCCGCTATTCCCAGGACGTTGACACCGTTTCTTTTGGCACCGGCACAGAACTGCCAGTAACCCTCGGGGAAGTGGGGTGAAATGAATATTAAGTTCACGAAACTATATGTTTTATTTTCTTCTGACACTTTTCTCATACCGCCACCCGTTATCTCCCATGCTTCTCCGAATAGGGTTGATCTTCCGTCTTTCACCATCACGTATCCTCCATCCGGGAATGTGTAGAAGCGGTGACGGTGACTGTCCGGGAAGACCACGTCCTCAAAGAGGCGTTTGCCATCCAGGATGACGTTACGGACCTGGTGGTAGTGTGGAATCAGATTGATGTCAGTGAGGCCCAATCCCTTGAGCCAGCGTCTGTAGCCGGGATCGACGGCCTCTCCGGGCAATTCCGGATGTGAATACACCATGTCGGCGCAATTCATGCTTCCTGCGCTGCATCCCATGACGACACCCTTGTAGCCTTCCAGCAGTCCTTTCAGGCCGATCTCGTTGATAAAGCGGTTTTGGGTTGGGACGTGACCTCCGCATAGGATTATCCAATCTGCTTTTTTTACGAGGTCACGGACTTCGGAAGCATTGCGCCTGTCCAACATCACCGTCTTGCGGGGAATTATACCGGATTTCGATATGCAGTCTGACATCCCTTTCAGGACAGAGTCTGTGAAAGCCATATCGTCCGGGGCGGCGCTCACGAGCAAAATGAAAGGCCTCTCGGGCAGTTCCGCTTTCACGCGGTCTAGAAAACCATTGTCCGAAGTAAAATGGTCCTCTCCGTATCTTGTCGGGCTTCCTGTCAAGAACAGTGTCATAACACCCGCGAAGTTACTATTTTTTTCCTTTTTGTTACTTTTGGACCACCAGACAATGTCGTAGATTTGAAAAGTTACCTGGTCGCAAATACGTCTCATTATCGGGCAATAAGCAGATGCTTTGTGAAGAATCCCTATATTTGTGTCAGAGAATTAATCGAAGACACAGAACTGTTTTATTCATATGAAAATCAGAATCACTGCCATCAGGAAGGCTTTGTATCCGGATTTGATAGCGAAATATGAAAACCCTATCGAACACACTTGCGATGTGCTGGAGGGGCAGGAGTGGATATCGATTGACGGTCAATGTCCTGAAGGGATGTGTCCTTCAGCCTGGGGTTCAATGAAGGAATTCGTCGAGGCACTTGCCCGTGGTGAGGGAAACTTCTATGACGGATGGATGAAGAATCCGATGAGCGCCATGATCAGTTGTAACGACGGCTTCAGACCGGTGAGTTTCTACATTGAAGTGATATGAAGCATTTGCCGAATGTCATATCGGCGCTCAGGATAGCAGGCTCCATCGGCCTGTTGTTTTGCGATGTGAAGGGATGGACATTCTGGGTGCTTTATGCGTTGTGTGGCATTAGTGACATGATTGACGGTTGGCTGGCAAGGAAACTCCATGCGGAAAGCAAAGCCGGGGCCGTCTTGGACAGTGTGGCTGACATCATATTCGTGGTATGCTGCGCTGCCCGGCTGTTACAGGTGTTGGAGTTACCTGTTTGGCTGTGGACCTGGGCAGGAGTGATTGTCTTCATCAAGGTTGTAAACCAGGTATCAGCCTTGGTTGTCTGCAAGCGATTCTATTTTCCTCACACATGGACTAATAAACTGACCGGTATACTTCTTTTTCTGGCGGCCCCGGCAGTGTTCTGGTCTGTGATTCCTATTGCCATTGTGACAGCTATTGCCACGTTTGCCGCCGTACAGGAGGGTCATTTCATCAGGACGAAGCAAGTTTTTCTGTAAGAAGCCCGTTTTCTGGAAACGATTGATTATTAGTGTTTTGCGAAAAATGGGTAGCCAAATTAACCACCCATTTTCTGTAAGTACTTATCAGTCAGCCGGTTCTGAAAAACGCTAAACTTAATTGTTCACTTGTTATCCTTGGTCGCAAATACGTCGCATTTTCGGGCAAATTTGAAAACAAAACCGCCCCCAGAGAGGCCTGGAGGCGGTGTGTGGATGCTAGATGTGATTCCGTTGGGATTCGAATCTAAAACGGAACAAGCTAATAA
>JAEEGI010020124.1_pt1 | contig 13394 bp, 11 predicted proteins | sample 8958751 | NCBI WGS metagenome assembly JAEEGI01 (sample SAMN16246545, study PRJNA631951) | gut metagenome | biome: gut microbiome; feature: rumen; material: KS-attached | host: Bos | place: Iran: Karaj | collected 2018-10
CCTCTCCGCCGCCCTCCTTGGAGACGACTTCAAGACCGGTCCATTCTGCTGATTCAGACCAGCGCTTGCTGCCCTCGGCGTCAAAATCCTTGCGGATTTTCGGTCCCGAGGTCTTGAAAAGGTAGTCGATGCTTCCGAGCGCGTAGGCGGCGTAGCGCGCACGCATCAGAGCCTCCGCCGTCGGGGCGGGTTTGCGTCCGAGAAGATAAGGTTCGCAGCAGTTTTCAAAGGGAAGTCCGCTGCCGCAGGGACAGGTGTTGTTGTCAGGCATGGTTGTCCTCTTTCATTTGAAGTAAATCTTAACGAAAGCCGCGATGGAAAACAAGCCTTTTTTTATCGTGGGGTTGTTTGCAGGCAAACAACCCCAAATATTGGCTATAATAATTTCAACCATGAAAAAGAACTGTAAACCACTTCCGCTTCCCTCTTGCGGCATATACATAGGCTCGGGAATCTACCCGATGGCCAAGGACTATCTTCTCTCCGTGATGCTCGGCCACCAGGCCTGGATGCAGCAGAGCTCGCATCCGCTTGAGATGATCGACAAGATCATCGCGGACAACCAGGGCAACCTCGCGCAGGTCTGGGGCGTGCCGCGAGGCTACTCCCCGCAGGTGCAGGCGGAGTGGTTCTACGCGCTCGATGAAATCGGCATCAACATCCCGCCGCCCGACTGGAAGACCGGAGACCATGTCTACGCCGTCAAGGAGCAGGCGATAAAGGACCATAAGGAACGCTTCGGCGCGGGCCTCCTCCGCTTCATGAAGGAGGCGAAGAAGCGCGGCATCTACACGACCTTCATCTACACCAATTCCGAGCAGAAGTGGATCGACCGCTTCAAGGAGGTCGGCAAGTACTACCTCGGCTACGACTTCGGCGAACGCTACTCCTGCAGCTTCAAAAGCACGATGCAGCGCACCGGCAAGCCGGCCGACAAGATCAACCTCGACGATCTCGCCGACGACCTCATGGCCCGCATCCGCGAGTTCGTCGACGCCCGCCACAAGGCGGGGTGGGGGAACGTCATGGCGACGAGCGGCAGCTTCGCGCTCGACTACGAGATCGAGGGCGGCACGGACATCCCGCTCACCGAGGACTTCCCTTTCCCCAACCAGAATTTCTCCTCCGCCTACTCGCGCGGTCTCTACCACCAGTACGGCCTTCCCGCCTGGGGCTCGCACCTCGCACACGAGCACTACGCATGGCTTCCGAACAAGAGCCCGTACCGCATGCGGATGCTGATGACGGCCTTCATCCAGAAGTACATGGGCGGAGCGAAGATCATCATCAACGAAAGCGGCAACTGGTTTGTCGAATGCACCCTCGCCGAGGACTCGCCCCGCCACTCCTTCCCCGCTGTGCCGCTTTCGCCCAAGGACGCCCCGTGGGGCGGTGACCCTACGCAGACGGTGCCGAAGTTCGTCCCCTACATGGATGAGGCCCGCAAGCTCTACCACACGCTCGACTACGGCTCGAAAATCTGCCGCTCGTACCGCAAGATCATCTCCGACTTCTACGACTTCGTCAAAGCCAACGGCACGCCCGAGGGACAGCCTGAGACGACGATGGCCATCATCAAGGGGCGGCACGACTTCTGCAGTCCGATGTTCGTCCCGACCTACGCCATCGCCGGAGCGGGTCTCCGCGCCGACGAGAACCCCTGCTGGTACCACGGCTCGCCCGAGCGAGGCTGGGAAATCGTGCGCAGGACCTTCTTCCCGCTCCACGACGTCTGCGGCGAATACGTGAACCTCCAGCTTTCCGGCACGCCCTACGGCACGGTCGACATTGTCTCCTTCGCGCAGTCCGACCTCGACGCCAAGCGCCTCTTCAAGCACTACAAGGCGCTTGCCTTCTCCGGCTGGAACAGCGCGACGCAGAAGCAGTACGACGTCCTCGTCGAATACGTGAAGCTTGGCGGCCGCCTCTTCGTCTCCATCCCGCACCTCTCCACGAACGTCGAGCGCAACTACCTCAACTACAAGGTCGACGAGCTCGTCAATGGCGGCGACTTCTCAGAGCTCTGCGGCGTGAAGGTCCTCGGGCGCGGCGCGCCGTTCTACTGGTCAATGGCGCCGCGTGACGGCGACGGCCGCCTCGGATTCCGCTTCCCGCGCCGCTTCGGCATCAACTTCGTCCACCGCGGCAAGATCGAAATCACCGACCCCAAGGCCGAAATACTGCTCGTCGACGACGAGGATGCCTCGCCGCTCCTCATCTCGCACAAGCTCGGCAAGGGCGAGGTCCTCTTCCTCAACTCCTGGGCCTACCCCGGCGACTGGGAGTCCGACTTCGGCCCAGGTGGCCGCGTCGGTTCCACGGGCCTCATTGGATGCGTCTACCGCTACCTTGCGATGCAGACGAAGGGCAAGGTCTGGATCAGCGACCCCGGCACCGACGCCCCCGGGCGTGAGTGCGACTACATTGCCTACTCGTACTTCCCCAAGTCCGGTGATATCTGCATCCAGAACGTCGACTTCCAAAAGGCGCACACATTCGTCCTTCACGCACCGTTGGGCGAGAAGACGATCAAACTCCCCGCAGCCGTCTTCCAGCGCATCAAGCCAGACGGCACCATTTGCGAACTCAAGGCATGAACGCGGTAGCCCTAAGACCCGAAACCATCCAGCGAATCCAGTCCCGCATGGCCCTTGCGGAACTGACTGACGCCGACATCGAGGAGACCTTCGTGCGCGGCTCGGGTTCCGGAGGACAGAAGATCAACAAGACTTCCTCCTGCGTCCAGCTCAAGCACATTCCGACATCGACGATTGTCCGCTGCCAGAAGACGCGCTCCCGCGAGGCGAACCGCTGGCTCGCCCGCGAAATGCTTGCCGAACGCCTTCTTGAAGCGCGCGAAAGCGAACTCTCGGAACGTCGACAGGAGGCGGAGAAGATACGCCGACAAAAGCGCCGCCGCTCCCGTCGCCAGAAGGAGCGCATGCTCGCGGACAAGAAGCACCAGTCGGAAAAGAAGGCGCAGCGCAAGTCCGTCAAACCGGAATAATGGCTGTTTGTGGTATACTTTTCATGTGCCAACTGACGCCAAAACCTCCGAAATCCTCGTAATCGACTCGCTTTGCCAGTCGTACGGCGAGCACCAGGTTCTGAAGAACCTGTCGCTCTCGCTGCGGCGCGGCGAGATCCTCGGAGTAATCGGCGAAAATGGCGCCGGAAAGTCAACGCTCGTGAAATGCATTCTCGGCATGCTCCGTCCGTCATCAGGGCGCATTGAACTCCGCTGCTCGGCCGCAGCAATCCACCAGGAGCTCAACCTTGCCGAGACGCTCCCGGTCTATGCGAACTTCTTTCTGGGGCGCGAACTCCGCAACCGCTTCGGGCTTCTCGACATTTCCACGATGGCGTGCCGTGTCACGGACGGCCTCCGCGTCCTCGGGCTTGGAATAGACCCATTCGCCGAAACCGCGTCGCTGTCCGTCTCCGAAAAGCAGATGGTCGAGATTGCGCGCGCCCTCGACATCGACGCCGAACTGCTCATCCTCGACGAGCCAAGCGCTCTGCTCAACACATCGGAAACAGAGCGCCTCTTCACCATCATGCGTAAGCTGAAGGCGTCGGGCAAGTCAATGGTCTACATCTCCCACAAGCTCGACGAAATCCGCGCAATCTGCGACAAAGTCGCCATCCTGCGCGACGGCGAACTCGTCGGCGCGGGCGTTGCCTCTGAACTCACACCGCGCGAAATGGCGGAGCGCATGGTCGGACGGTCGCTCGCGGACATCTATCCGGACATCCCGCCGCCCTCGGATGAAATCGCGCTGGACTTCCATTCGGCCTCCCTCGGCGACCTCGTTGTGCGCACAGGCGAAGTCGTCGGCATCGCCGGGCTCGCCGATTCGGGGCAGGACGCCCTCGGCGAGACGATCGCCGGCTTCCGCCGCCTTCATGAAGGAACGTTGTCCGTCAAGGGGCGCCCAATGCGCTTCCGCAATCCGCGTGACGCCGTTGCCGCCGGGGTCGGCTTCCTCACATCCGACCGCAACGCCAGCGGCATCTGGCGCGACTTCACCATTTCCGAAAACATTGGTCTTGGCGCGCTCGAGCGCTTCTGCAGTGGTGGTTTCATCTCCCGCAATGCGGTTGCCGATGCCGCCGGCCATTTTGCAAAGGACTTCAACATCCGCTGCCAGGGCGTCGAAGATCTAGTCGGCACACTCTCCGGCGGCAACGCGCAGAAGGTGGCCATCGCAAAGGTTCTCGCGGCGAATCCCGCCGTGCTCGTTCTCAACGAGCTCACTCAGGGCGTCGACGTCGGCGCGCGTCAGGAAATCTACGCGCTCCTCGGCGAACTCGCGTGCAAGGGAATGGCCGTCGTCCTTGTTTCATCCGACATGACGGAGCTTCTCGGCCTCTGCCGCCGCATCGCCGTCATGCGCGAAGGACGCATCGTCGGGGAGGTCTCGGACAGCCGCCTGACCGAGAAGGACATAATCCGCCTTGCCACGGGAACCGAAGAAGGCGCAAAGGAAGCGATTTGACATGAAGAAGAATCTCGCACCGTTCATAACCCTCGCGGTACTGCTTGTGGCCTGCTGCCTCTACAGCAGCGATTTTCGCTCGTCGTACAACCTCATGAACATCGCCCGCCAGGTCTCCTACAGCGGCCTTCTGGCGCTCGGCATGACGCTCGTCATCGCCGGTGGAGGCATCGACCTTTCCGTCGGTTCGCTTCTGGCCCTCTCCGGTGTGCTGAGCCTTCAGGTGATGAACGCGCTTCCGGCGGGGACATCCGACGGCCTCGCCTTTGCCGCAATGGCGTCAATCGCACTGCTGGTGGGCGTCGTCGGCGGACTTCTCAACGGCGCGCTCGTCAACTATGGGCGAATCCCGCCTTTCATCGCCACGCTCGGCACCTTCTCCATTTTCCGGTCAATCGCCGTCTTCCGCGCCAATGCAAGCCTCGTCCAGTCGTCAAACAAGGTACTGAACAACATCGCGCGGGGCTGCGGCGGCACTTTGCCGCTCATCATCCTGCTCCTTGTCGCGGCTTTGCTCTTCTGCGTTCTCCGGTTCACACGCTTCGGCTGGCGCATCTGCGCTGTGGGCGCCAATGAAAAGGCCGCGACATACGCCTCGGTCAACGTCGGCTACGTCCGCTTCCTCTCCTATGCGCTGATTGGCCTTCTCTGCGGGCTCGGGGCGATCCTGCTTGCAAGCCGTTTGCAGTCGATCAGCTCAACGGGTGCCGGCAACGCATACGAGCTCGACGCCATCGCCTGCGTCATCATCGGGGGCACGCCGATGTCCGGCGGCCGCGCCTCAATCTGGGGGACGCTGGCGGGCGTCTTCATCCTCGGCATCATCGGCAACGTCCTCGACCTCTGGAGCATCTCGGCCTACCTCCAGGGAACCGTCAAGGGCGTCATCATCATCATGGCCGTGCTTTTGCAGTACAAGGCGTCGCAGGAGCGACGCAGATAGCAGATAACAGATAACAGATAATAGATAACAGATAATAGATGATTGGGATTAAGCGTTTCAACCCCTTCAACCTTTTCAACCCTTTCAACCCCTTCAACCATGGAATCATCACGAATCAAGCTAGTGGCCTTCGATCTCGATGGCACGCTCACCCAGCACAAATCCCCGCTCTCTGACGAGGGGCGCGGCATCCTCGACAAACTCGGCCGGACGCGCCGCCTGCTCATGGTCGGCGCGGGCAGCTGCATGCGCATCTTCAGGCAGATGGGGGAATACCCCATCGACATACTCGGCAACTACGGATTGCAGTATGCCGAGTATGATGCGGAGTCGCGCGACCTCCGCTTTGTCTTCGACAAGCGCCTGCCTTGCGACCGCGAAAGCGTCCTACGCCGTGCCAACGCCTTCCGCGAGGCGCACGGCTTCACCAATTACGCCGGTGACAGCGTCGAGTTCCATGATTCCGGCGTTGTCACCATCGCGCTTCTCGGCACGAAGGCCGACCTCGCGGACAAACTCGCCTTCGACCCCGACCGCTCGCGCCGCCGCGCAGTCTACGAGGAGGTCAAGGCGCTCTTCCCCGACTACAAGGTCTTCGTCGGCGGCTCCTCGTCATTCGACATGGCCCCGGCCCCATACGACAAGGCCTACGCGCTTTCAGAACTTTGCGCCGAACGCGGCCTCGCACATGACGAAGTGCTCTACGTGGGCGACGACTACGGCCCCGGCGGCAACGATGAGTCGGTCTACCTTTCCGACTTCCCGTTCCTCAAGATCGACGACTACCGCGAAACACCGGAAAAGCTGGCGTACCTTCTCAAGTAGAGTTTTGCTATACTTGTATAGTATGAATTCTACTTTTGATTTTGATCCTCTTTTGAACATTTCCCCGCTTGACGGGCGGTACGCCTCCAAGGTCGCGCCGTTGCGCGAGATTTTCTCCGAATACGGACTCGTGAAACGGCGCTTCGCCGTTGAAGTCGCCTGGTTCGAGGAATTGAGCGCCGAGCCGGGCATTCCCGAGCTTCCCGCCCTCACAGATTCCGAGAAGTCCTTCCTCGACGGATTGGTCGAAAACTTCTCCCTTGCCGACGCAAAGCGCGTGAAGGAAATCGAGTCCGTCACCAACCACGACGTCAAGGCGGTCGAGTATGCGCTGAAGGAGAAGTTCGCAGGAACGTCGCTGGCGGGGCGCAGCGAGTTCATCCACTTCGCCTGCACCTCCGAGGACATCAACAACCTTTCCCACGCCCTGCAGGTGCGCGATGGCCTAGCCGTCTTGCTCGCTGCCCAGGGAACGCTCATTGACGAGCTTGCTACCTTCGCGCGCGGCGCGGCGGACGTCGCCATGCTGGCCCGCACCCACGGACAGCCCGCTTCGCCGACGACTCTCGGCAAGGAGCTGGCGGTCTTTGTCCGCCGTCTGCGCGAAACCCACGCCTCGCTTGCGGCCGTTTCGCTTCCCGGCAAGCTCAACGGCGCCGTCGGCAACTACAACGCCCATGCGGTGGCATATCCGGACGTGGACTGGCCGGCACTCGCGCGCCGCGTGATAGAGGGACGCTTCGGCTTGAGGCAGAACCCTCTCACCACGCAGATCGAGTCGCACGACGGCCTTGCCGAGGCATTTGACGCCCTTGCGCGCTGGAACACCGTCCTGCTTTCGCTCGACCGCGACTTCTGGTTCTACATCTCGCTTGGCTACATAGGCCAGAAGGCGGTGAAGGGAGAAGTCGGCTCATCGACGATGCCACACAAGATCAACCCGATTGACTTCGAAAACAGCGAAGGCAATCTCGGCCTTTCAAATGCGTTGCTCGGTCATCTGGCGCGCAAGTTGCCGGTATCCCGCCTTCAGCGCGACCTCACGGACTCCACGGTCCTCCGCAACGTCGGCACTGCCTTCGGGTACGCGCTTCTCGCCGTGGCCTCAACACGCAAGGGACTCGGCAAGGCCCAGGTCAACCGCGACAAAATCCAGGCCGACCTGGACGCCAACTGGGAGGTTCTCGCCGAACCGATCCAGACGGTCATGCGCAAGGCCGGCATGGCCAACCCATATGAACGCCTCAAGGAGCTGACCCGCGGACAGGCGGTAACGCGCGAGACTATTCGCGCGTTTATCGAAGGTCTTGAACTTCCCTTCGATGACAAGGCACGTCTTCTTGCCCTTACGCCGGCATCGTACATTGGCCTTGCCGCCCGCGAAGAATTCCTCAACCTGTAGCATCGGGAGCCGTTTTGGGGAAAAAGAGCCACAGGAAGCTTGCCCGGAGACTGTTGCAGGCGCTTGTCGCGCTTGTGACGGCGGTCGGAATAGTTCTGTGGCAGCTTGATCGCGAATTGCCTCGCTTCGCCCGCGTCCGCCTGGAGCGGGCGCTGTCGCAAGGCGTGCTGAGCTTCCGGTTCGATCATGCGTCTATAAACCTCTTCCGCGGCATAACCGTCCGGAACGTCCGAATTCATGTCAAGCGGACTCTGGCGCCTCCTCTCATCAAGGTTGGCGAGCTTCGACTAAAGTGGTCCTACTACCAGGGCAGGCCCTTCTTCACCTGGATTCGCTCTGTAGAGGCCGATGACTTCGTGTGTCTCCCGTTTTTCGATTTGCCTGAGTCCAAGCGTGGCGGGGTGAGCCTTGCAGACCATCTGCGTCATTGCACCGTTGAAAACGACTGGTTCTCCGAGCCGATTCCTGTCACGCTTCGCAATGCGGACATTTTTGCAATCAAGTGCCGCAGAGCCGACTTCCAGCTCTATGCCAAAAACAACCTCGTGACAGCGGACGCCATACGGCTGGACATCAATTCGCGCGGCTTTGACGAGGTCCTAACTGGCTGGACGACCTTCGCGCCGACTCCATGTGAAATCCGCTCGCGTCTCCATGGCACCTTGACGCCGGAGGTGGTCGAGGATTTCATCGATTTCCTGGGCGGTGATTTCGCGAACAACATCGCCCGTCGCACCGACAACTACACTGCGCCCATGCAGGTCAGCGGCGAGGTCCACTGGAGGTCTTCTCCCGAGAAGGGCGTTCCGCCATTGCAGGACTTCCGCGCAACGGCACAGGGCGGTGGCCTGACCTATCGCGGCGTTCCTCTACGTAATCTGCGGTTTGGCGTGCAGTGGACTGCCGAACCGGGCGAAGCGAGGCGCAACCGCCATATTTCCGCCGGACCAATAGAGATGGACTTTGAAAACGGTTCTGCAAAGGTCTCCGTCGCCTGGTATCCCACGACTCACGCCACCCATGTGCATGCGGAGGCCAACGCACACCCAGAGGATCTGGCGCGCGTCATTTGGGGCAAAGTGCCCAACATTTTGACCAACTTTACATTTCATACGATTCCCACCATCACCGCCGCGGGCAGCGTGATGCCGGACGGCTTCGAGGAGAAGACGTTTATCTCAGGCAACGCCAAGGTGGCTGGAGCTTCCGCGCGAGGTGTGCCATTGAAGGATGTCTCGTTTGATTTCAGCCTCCATGGCGACGATATCCTTGACTTCACCAATGTCATGGCGCACGCATTCAATGGCGACTTGGGCGGCCATGTGCGCGTCGCGGACTACGACAATGTCCCGAACATCAACATGAACTTCGCCCTTCGACGCGCGGATTGTCTCCAAGTTCGTCGCCATTTTCTCGGCAGCGACCTCGAGGGTGAAGGCACACTGGACGCAGGCATCGATCTACATGGTTTGGCCGATTCCGACAAACTGGACACACTTCATGGTTCCGCAGACATGATGATACGAGGCGGCAATATTCTCAGAGTCCCTATTTTCGCCGGCCTGACGGATTTCATAGGGCGCAACGTCCCTGGGGTTGATCTGCTGGTAATGCAGTCCGACGCCGATGTCAACTGCACGCTGACCAACGGCCTCGTCACAATCGAGAACCTGGCCGTTTCCGGAAACCTCTTCAGCATGGTCGCATCCGGCCGCTGCCGCATAAACAAGGACGAAGTGCCGATCGACATGCTGGCCCAGCTGCGCTTCTTCCACTCGCAGTCGCTTATCGGCAAACTCGCCAGGCTGGTGACGCTTCCCGTTAGCAAGATGATGGAGTTTCGGGTCACAGGCCCGATTTCCAACCCTGAATGGAGCTACATCGGTGTCATCGACCGCATCAGGAGCATATTCTGGACCCGCGAAGACGCCACGAAACTGAAGGAAGAGGCGTCAAAGCCAGGCGAAGGGGCGGAGGAGGGGAGCAAGTGACTTTCTACATTCACACCTACGGATGCCAGATGAACGTCCGCGACTCGGAGGCCGTTGCCGAGGCGCTGGTTGCCGCAGGCCACGAATTGGCCGCCGACGAATACGGCGCCGACCTGGTTATCGTAAACACCTGCAGCGTCCGCGCCAAGGCAGAGGAAAAGGCACTTGGCAAACTCGGCCTGCTCTGCGCGTCGAAGCGCGACCGGCCGCGCCGGATCGTCGGCGTCATGGGATGCATGGCGCAACGTCTTGGCCCTTCAATCTTCGAACGCGTGCCAACGCTCGACTTCTCAGTCGGCTGCCGTGCCGCGCGCCTCATTCCCGGTGTCGTCGCGGACATCGAGGCCGGGGGGGAGGGCCAGCGCTGGCTCACGACGGACATCTCCGACCATGATGTCCCGCACGGACATATCAACACCGACCTTTCGGCCTTTGTCACGGTTCTCCTCGGCTGCAACCGCCGCTGCTCCTACTGCATTGTCCCCGATGCGCGCGGTCCCGAATACAGCCGCCCGGCGAAGGAAATCGTCGACGAGGTCGCCTGCCTCGCCAAACGCGGCGTCCGCGAGGTCACCTTGCTTGGGCAGAGCGTTCTCAACTACGGCCGCCAGCGCGAGCCGGTCTGGGACGGCCCTGCGCCAGCCGACGCCGCCTTCACCGAGCCTTTTCCGCGCCTGCTTGAGGCCGTTGCGAAAGTCCCCGGAATCTGCCGGGTACGCTTCACCTCAGGCCACCCCTCGGGCTGCACAGAGGAACTTGCGCGCGCCTTCCGCGACATCCCGCAGGTCTGCCCACACCTGCACCTGCCTGTCCAGTCCGGCTCCGACCGCATCCTAAAGGCCATGCGGCGCGGCTACACGGCCGAACAGTACCTCGCCGCAGTCGAACGCCTCCGTTCGTTCGTGCCGGACATCGCAATCACGACGGACATAATCGTCGGCTTCCCTGGCGAGACGGAGGCCGACTTCGAGGCGACTCGCGAACTCATGCGCAAGGCGCGTTTCGACAACTCGTTCATCTTCAAGTTCTCGCCGCGCCCCGGCACTCCGGCGGCGCAGATGCCGGATGATGTCTCCGCCGAGGAAAAGGACAGACGCAACAAGGTCCTTCTGGCAGACCAGGATGACATCGGCGTTGCCAACAACGCGCTTTGGATCGGGCGCGAGGTGGAGGTCCTTGCCGAGGGACCGAGCCTTCGCAATCAATCCCGTTGGTCAGGGCGCTGCGGCCAGAACAAGATTGTAATCTTCGATCCCGAACCGGGAGTGGAGCGCGGCGATCTCGTCAAGGTCGAAATCGGCCGCGCCAACCCCCAGACGCTCTTCGGCGAAGTTCGAGGAGTCTTCATGAGTTCCCGCCTTCTGCCGGTCGGCGGTACAATTGCCGCTGGATACGGTCATCATTGACTTTCTTTGGATTGTTAATTATAATTGAATTGTGAACTATGATTGATCCAAAATGGTTCATCGTTGAACAAAGGAGATGACACATGACTAGCTTGACACTCCATGCGCTTGATGACACGATAGGCATTCCATTGAGGGACTATGCTCGCCGTGAGCGCAAAAGCCTCAACCAGTCGGCCAAGGATCTTATCGCGGTTGGACTTGGCATAGCCAGACCAACGAAAACAGACCATTCAGCCGAATATGAGGCGCTTTTCGGTGTGATTGGGACCGATGCCGCAGATGAGATTCGCGAGAACCTCAAGCGTTTTGAAGTGATAGACGAGGGCAAGTGGAAGTGAAAACGCTTCTTCTGGATGCTAACGCAATTATCGATTTCTTCAGCGGAGTCGGGCGGACCCTCGAGTGGCTTGGCAAGGCGGAACGCGTAATCGTGCCGGCAATAGTCGTGGGTGAAGTGGAGGTTGGCGCAGTGCCGACAAGGCGCGGTGCCGACACAATGAGAGCGTTGGAACGCCTTTTATCCCTTCCGAGGGTGGAAGTCCATCCCGTCACCCGCGAGACGGCCTCATTTTACGCGATTGTCTACCGCCATTTGCGCAACCAGGGAACCCCCGTTCCCGACAACGACATGTGGATTGCGGCCTGTGCATTGGAGACGGGTGCGACAATCTGCACGAGCGATAGGCACTTTTCCCTCTTGCCGCTTATCAAATGCGTTGATCCGCGGTCGAATCCGAATCAGTCAGACGAAAACCAGCAAAGGAGTCCACAGCCATGATATTCACAGAGGTCAGCTTCAAAACATGGTGCTTGCTCATAGGCGCCTTCCATGTGCTTTTCGGGCTCGCAATGCTCTTGGGGCGGAGCAGAGCCTCTGCGGCCTTGAAACGCTTTCCGCGAAGCGCCATAGCCGGCGTGGCGCTTTCAACGCTTGCCTTTCTGTGGGCCGCAGTCATAGTCCATGTCGCGCCGCTCGATTTCATCGCGCCGTACAAGACTCCGGTGGTGATAGTGCTTCTTGTCTGTATCCCGCTCTCCTGGTTCTGGATGGGTGATCTTCTTGCCGCGCGGGCGCTTGGCGGCCTGCTCTGCCTGCTTCCGGCGCCAGTTCTGCTCGCGACGCGCTTCCTCGACTCAGGCTGGCGGCTCGTCATGGTTGTCCTCATGTACGTCTACGCCGTGGCCGGGATGTTCTTCGCCGGCATGCCGCACCTCTGCCGCGACGCCATTGCGTGGCTCACCGCGCGTCCCGCGCGCTTCACCGCCGCCGGCGCCGTGTCGCTCGTCCTTGGACTCTTGGTCCTTCTCCTTCCCGCCCTCGTATGAACCAGGAACCAAGAACCATGAACTAGGAACCAGGAACTAAGAGAGGAACTTGATATGCCAAACATCGTAGTAGTAGGAACACAATGGGGCGATGAGGGGAAGGGCAAGATCGTCGACTACCTCGCCGAACGCGCAGATGCAGTCGTCCGCTTCCAGGGCGGCAACAACGCCGGACACACGGTCGTCGCCGGCGGTCGCGAATACAAGCTCCACCTCCTTCCGTCGGGCATCCTCTATCCCGGTTGCACATGCGTCATCGGCAACGACGTCGTCGTAGATCCGAAAGTGCTGCTGGAGGAGATGGACGCGATGGTCGCCGCCGGAAAACCGGTCGACGGGCTTCGCCTCTCCGACCGCGCGCACGTCATCATGCCGTACCACCGCATGCTCGACTCGCTTGAGGAGAAGCTGAAGGGCAAGTCCCGCGTCGGCACCACCGGCCGAGGCATTGGCCCGTGCTACGCCGACGCCGCCGACCGTACCGGCATCCGCGTTGTCTCGTGGATGGATCGCGACGCCTTCGCCGAGGAACTCCGCGCCGCGCTCGACTACAAAAACCTCCTTCTCACCAAGGTCTTCGGCGTCGCGCCGCTTGATTTCCAGGCAGTCTATGACGAATACTGCGCCTACGCCGACCGCCTCCGCCCATACGTGTGCGATACGGGAGTCCTTGTGGATTCACTAATTGAATCCGGCCGCAAGGTGCTTTTCGAAGGGGCGCAGGCCGCCATGCTCGACCTTTCGCACGGCACGTATCCGTTTGTCACCAGTTCCCACCCGACGGCCGGGGCCGTCTGCACGGGCGTCGGCATCGGCCCGAAGAATGTCGGCAAGGTCGTCGGCGTCGTCAAGGCCTACGGCACCCGCGTCGGCGCGGGGCCTTTCCCGACCGAGCTTCTCGACGAGACAGGTGACCGCATCCGCGAAATCGCCCATGAATACGGCGCGACGACGGGCCGCCCGCGCCGCACTGGCTGGCTTGACGCCTGCGTCGTCCGC
>JAEEGI010020125.1_pt1 | contig 13393 bp, 7 predicted proteins | sample 8958751 | NCBI WGS metagenome assembly JAEEGI01 (sample SAMN16246545, study PRJNA631951) | gut metagenome | biome: gut microbiome; feature: rumen; material: KS-attached | host: Bos | place: Iran: Karaj | collected 2018-10
TTATGCTCGGCTCTTTCCTTTTCATCTGCAAGGAGTTCCTTTTCAAGTCTTAAATCTTCCTCATCTGTCTCACCGCGTTTTCTGGTACCGGCAAGAGGGAAAGTATGAAGTCTTCCTTTTTCAAGTTTAACCAATGTCTCGGGGCTTGCACCTGCGATCTCTCCGTCGCTTCCGGAGAAGTAGAACATATATGGCGAAGGATTGGATGTCCTTAATACTCTGTATGCATCAAGAAGGCTTCCTTCCATTTCAGCTTCCAGTCTGTTGGAAAGAACAACCTGGAAAATATCTCCTTCATAAATATAATGCTTTCCTTTTTCTACCATCTCGCAATATCTTGCTTCGTCGAATAAGGGCTTAAAATCGCTTTTAAGCTTAAGGCCGGGTGTCTTTTCAGGCTGTCCATTAAGAACAAGTTCCTTCATTTCCTCAAGACGCTTGATAGCCATCGGATATGTAGAATCGATATTGTCAGTTCTTAAGTTGTAGATAAGAATGATCTTCTGTCTGTAATTATCAAAAGCGATAACCTTATGGAAAAGCATTAAGTTACAGTCCTTAAAACCGTCCTCGTCCAGGGCATCAAGTTTTAATGTGGGCTCGCTGTATTTGATGTAATCATAAGAAAAATATCCAACCAGTCCACCGGTAAAAGGAGGAAGATCTGTATTTACCGGGCTCTTATACATATCCACGATATTTCGGATAGACTGTCTGATATCCTCATTGTTCTTTGTTGTTCCATGAGGCTCGGTTAAAGTAACTTCTCCGTTATACGCAGTTATCTCAAATAAAGGATCATATCCCAAAAAGGAATACCTGCCCCACTTTTTATCAGCCTCTGCGCTTTCAAGTAAATAAACGTGCTTACTTACATTTTTAAGTTTTCTAAGCACTTCGATGGGTGTTGTGGAATCTGCAAAGATCTCGGTGTAAACAGGGATTACTCCATATTTTCCACATGCTGCTTTTTTCTTGCATTCTTCCAGTGAGGGTGAAATATTCATGTGATACTCCTTTCGGTATATTTATGTATAAAAAAACGCCCATGGCAAAACATATACGTTTTGCCAAGGACGGGATAAACTAATCTCGCGGTGCCACCTTGCTTCGCTAATATAAGCGCTCTTACTGAAGACCATCATCTTCTGAACAGGTAACGTCTGTTCCTACGTTGCAGAATACTCAGATCAAATTATTAAAACAAGATCCTTTGACTGCACCCTCAGCGGCCCATTTGACAGCCTGTTTACCAACCTTTCTCATCACCCGGTCTCTCTGTAAGTTCATGTACTGCCTTTATTTCCGCTTCAACGGTTTAAGCATATGAATTTTTATACACTATACTACTGCACTTTAACGTTGTCAAGTGTAAAATAAAACTGATTTACAAACTATAATAAATAATTAGCGAAATAGCTTGTTTTTTAGGAAACCAAGTGTTTTAATACTCAAAATATACAGTTAGAATTACCTTTTGTTTTATATAACTAAAAGATATAACAATAAAGCTCCTGCCATCACTATAAATATTATTAGAAAAATAATCAAAAAAGATGTTTTTGTATTATTAACAATCTTTCTTGATTTGATTTCTGCTTTAATCTTCTTTACTAATTCCTTATTCCCTGATTTCCTAGCCTCAATTAATTCTTCTTCCAAACAATCCATATAGATTAAATATCCCGGAAGAATAAATCGATCATTACGACCTATCGGAATATAGACTGTCTCAATTTCCCATTTCAATAACTCCATACTATCTATGAGATATTTATTACCTTTTTTATAGTGTGGCAAACCTAAATCAAAACAGTCTTTACGGATTTTGTTTTCACTTACGCCATATCTTTGAGCTACTTCTTTAACAGAATACTCTCTTGAAGCTTCATCCCCATATTCTGTCTCTCCATCGTAATTTCCATATCCTATAACACTGTATGTAACTTCATCCAAAACTGCCTGTGGTATATTATTTATATACACTCTATATACAGTATTCAATCTGGGATTAAATATTCCTAAATACTGTAATGATTCAAAGTAGTTATTATTTATGGAATGTAACCCCATAATATAATACATTAGAATTTGTAAAGTATGCTTACTAGTAGGTTTATTTTTTGATACTTTAAAATCCCATAATGTATCAGCTGTTAAATAGTCACCATCTCCTGAACTAACAATTCTTGTATATCCTCCTTCAAATGTAAAACCATCAAGTACTATGGGGCCATATTTTTCAATAAACGCTAATGACCTATTTACCATTGTACGAACATTTGTAATATCAACTTCTGTTGCTTTAATATCTCTTACTTCTTTATATCCAGATGAACCTGCTCTGAAAACAACATCGTATCCCACAATTTGGCAAGCAGTATATATAGATTTGTCGTCTAAACCTTTGATTTTATTAACAAGCGTCAGTGCATATTTCTCGTCATTAATAAGTTTTGCCCCTAATATAGAAATATTAAAAGCATTTTTTGAATCAGCTCCGCACATAAACCTTGTAAGATAATCTACAGCCGTACCAATCAATCCTGGGCTGAGAGATTCTCCATCCAGTAAAGTGTTTTCATCCTGAAGTACATCTATTTCAAAAGATTTGACTGGTAAATAGCCTCCTCTAGGCTGTTTTATAGATTGAATTCTTCCAGTAACAGAATACATAATAAACCTCTTAATTCTCTAATATTTTTAAGAACTCGGAAACGGTTAGTATATTAATACCTTTAAAATACTCTATTGAAAGTAAATCTTTATCGCCACTAACTATATAATAGCAATTGGCATCATATGCGCATTCTAAAAATTTATTATCATCGGGATCTCTGCAAATATCAAACTTCGATTTAACATCAATTAACTTACATTTAGACTCAATGTGAACTAGTGGAATTACAGGATGTTTTCTAGGAAATTTACACTTAAGATAATTCACGGTATCGATATATTCTTCCAAAATATCTTTTGAAACAAAAGCGTCTATCGTTCCGTTCATAACATAATCAATGATCTTCTTTGGATTTCCGCCAAAGAAAATAGCTGACGCTATAACGTTAGTATCAATAACAATCTGCATTTATTTCTTTTTCTTTTTCCTTACCTCTCTAATAGCATCTTCTATGTCATTCTCCGTCATACCAACCTCTTTAGCCCACTTACTTGATTCTTTCATAAGACTATCAAATTCTTTGATATCAGGCTCACAGATAGGTTTTAGCAAAATATTATCGCCATCTGTAAAAACCAAAAGTTTAGAACCGGTTTCAAGAGATAAAGCTTCACGAACATTCTTAGGTAATACAACCTGTCCTTTAGAAGAAACGGATGTAACTTCTGCAATAATACTCATATGTTTTTCCTCCAAAAGTAAGATTTTCTTACTTGTATTATAACATTAATATATTAATATTCAACCTAGCGTTTACAAGTTTTACAGAAAATTTACAAATACAAACAAGACAAATGTCTTATTCACAGATAAAAATACATTATATTCATATTCCATCGGTGTTCGGGGAAATCACTCTCAAAGTAAAACAAAGAGCGGTTATAGTTGAAATCAACATAGACTCAAACAGTATAACCGCTCAATTTAAAAAAATCAATTAAATTTTATCTAATACGAATATCCGTAAGTGCAACCTGGTCTCCGGTTAAAGCGGCATAAACCTTTCCGGCATCACCTGTTATGGTCGTTGTATTATCAATGATTATTCCGAGATTTTCAGTTCTTGTTAATATCTGATTACCTCTCTTTTCAATATTGATCTCACACTCAAGTCCCCGCTTGTTTATTTCTTTCCAATCATCCCAACCGGGGAATTCGGAAGTACGCTTCATAACAAATTTGTTTTCGGAAAACTCATCCGAACCCTCGTTTTCACCATTGATCTTTAAAAGCGCATATTCCTTATAATTAGGTCCATTAACCTTTCCATCGTCGGAATAGAATAAAACAACATAAGGACAATGCCATACAAGATTGGCTCCCGGAAGGCTCATAGTATGGAAACAAAGCTTAAGTCTTCTTCCTATCTCCACACCTTTTGTCGTAGCTGAACGAGTTCTGTCGATCTGGAGGTTTTCGATATCCGATTCAATATGATTGATATAGCTGATCTCATCTGCGATCCTTGGGATATCACCAAAGGTTAATTCAGATCCGGCATCGCTTACTGCTATCTCTGTAATATCACAATTCTCACCCGTAAGACTTAAGTATGTGGTCTTAGTTCTGTCAGGAAGAGCAACAATTAAAGTTCTTTCAAGGGCCGCTGTCTTTAATGTAACCCTTAAATGGTCCTCGTATCTTCCGATGACGATCTCAAATAATGTATCGGTATCCGATCTGATCTCCATAGGTACATCGTAATGTCTCTCTGAGCTGTCTACCACGATCTTGCGGGCGCCGGTTGTGATGAAGTTTTCATCAAACCAGAACTCTGCGAATTCAAGATACTGATATGCATCGACATTCTTCTGATCTCTGTGTACTCTTCCGTCAAAGGAATCAAAGAGAATTGCGGATGGCGAGGAAAAACCTTCTGTTCCCGTCAGATTACTGCGCACCTTAAAGGTTATACGTTTTACCTTTTTGTCAATGACGATACCATTGGTTATCTGATCTCTATATTCTTTACAAAAGATCTCTTTTTCGATAACCCTGGATTCAACCTCTTTCTTCTTCCTTCCCTCTTCATCAATGATCTTGACCATGATATTGGCAAATTTGGGATCGTAAGCAAGTCCACCGTCTTTAACAAATGCTTCTCTTACCATGAAATCAGGCTTTGCATCTCGATATCTCTTTTTTGATGTCATGGTAACATAAGAATCAGCCACCCCAACGATCCTTGCTATCTCAGGGATCTGTTCACCTTTAAGTCCCTCAGGGTATCCCGATCCATCATACTTTTCATGGCTGGAACCGGCGCTTATACCAAGAAAAGGAAACTCGGTTATATTCGAAAGGATCTCACGACCGATAACAGGTTTCTGTCTCATAACCTCGGTATTTCTCTTATCAGGATCCGTGTCACTCATGATAACACTGTCCGGAATTCCGATAAGGCCAACGTCATGAAGAAGTCCTGCATAATAAGCCTTCCGGCAGAGATCCTCGTCTTTACCGGCCATTTCGGCAATCTTTCTTGCGTATTCCGCAACTCTGACCGCTTTTCCTTTTGAATAGTCGTCCTTCTTTTCAACAGCCATAACAAAGGCCATAGCGGTCTGGTCGAAAAGCTTCCGCATCCTGACCTGTTCACCCTTCATGTTCTGGATCTCAATCTCATGGGCATGTTGAACCGTATCATTTATATCAATATACGTAAAGATATAGAGCGAAACAGAAACAGCAACCATTGCCATATTGACAATGGATATTCCATAAAGGATAATCTGGGCTAAACCGCAGATTATGGGAACAAAAATATAGAGCAAAAGTGAAATATAGATAACTTTGCTGTATATCTTCCTAAACTGCTGTATAACCGTAAACTGTATTATAGGGCCAACAATAGGGAAGATATAAGCAATATAGAATCCCGAACCTCTGTGATAAGTGTTGGTTTCGTCAAAATAGTAATATAGTCCCGTAAAATTGGAAATAACTGCCATCAACATTCCCAAAGCTGAAATATATGTAACTATCTTCATTCGGGCGGGTATCTTTTCCATTTTTCCTTCTGTGACCAGCCAGTCAGTCAAATAGAAATTAAACACAAATACCGTACCGGAAGTTAAAAAGAAAACAAGGAAATTACTTAACCTGACCATTAAATAGCCTGTTCTGCTTACATCACCGGCATATATATAAGCCATGCGGTCAAACCACAAAAGGAAAAATGATACAGTTTCCATGCACATCAAAATGATCTTTCTGCTCCTGGAAAGAAATCTGGTAATAGCAAGCAGAAATACCATGATGCCGCAGCATCCGCAAAGTAACAGCATGATATTCAATTGATGTGCTCTGATAAAATCTATCATCTCATCTCTCCTTATGTAGAGCGATCTCTATGGATAAACCTTTTTAAGTGCATTTTCCATGCCTTCCCAGTCAAACAACTTAAGAAGTTTTCCTATTTCCTTTATTGCCTTTTTGGCCTCAGCAGGAAGTGCATAATCCTTAAGCTGATCAAGGATCATTTCTACCGAATCGTAATCCATCTGAGGTATCATTTCAGACAAAGCTTCATAAGCCTCCTTAAGTTCCTCATCAGGGATCGTTTCCTTGTCGGTATCATCTTCAGCTTCAGCATCATCAAGGCCTGAAAGTTTTTCAATAAACGCTTCATAATTCTTAAGCAGTTCATCCGTATGCGCGTCAATAAACTCTCTGTCGTCCTTATTTCCCGCCTCTTCAAGCCTAAGTGCAAGAGCCGAAAGCTCTAAGGCTCCAATTATCCTTGCAGAGCTCTTAAGAGCATGAACCTTAATGGTATAAAGCCTGATATTCTCGGCATCATAAGCATCTCGTATGACCTTAATATTATCCGAAATAGTATCATAGAACAGTTTAAGAGCATAAATGTACGATGAAACACCACCGGAATTCTTAATACCTTCTGTAGCGTCGATTCCTTCTGTTTCTTTGATCCAAAGCATATTTTCCGGAATCTCCGTAATATCTTCAACAGCGTCGGAAGCCTCGGGTTTCTTCATCATAGCTTCGGGAAGATGCTTCATGATCGCTTTTTCAAGAGCAAGGCTGTCTATAGGTTTTGACAGATAGCCATTAAAGCCCTTGGAAATATAGAATTCTTCACCTGATGTTGCATTAGCTGTAAGCGCATATACGGGAAGGTCCTTATCAAATTCTCGTATCTTTGCACAGGTTTCGATACCATCCATTCCCGGCATCATATGATCAAGCAGTACAACATTGAATCTTGTCTCTCTGATCTTATCAAGTGCTTCCTCACCGCTTGTTGCCGTGGTAACAAATACCTTGGTTGCCTTAAGCAGTCCTCTGATAACGCTAAGGTTCATAGGCGTATCATCAACTACAAGGATGTCTGCATCTGGCGCAATGAACTGAGGAACGTAAGGTCCTGCAGCAGCGTTAGTATCATGCTCCATGAATATTCCGATGGGAGTCTTATCAATTATTTTCTGTGAAACAGTCAGGATAAAGTCAGAGCCCTGTCCATAAACGCTTTCACAAACAAGGGTACCACCCATAAGTTCAGCAAATCTTCTCGAAATATCAAGGCCAAGACCGGTACCCTGAATACCGCTGTTCTTCTGCTCATCTAGTCTCTCGTAAGCGGTAAAGAGTGCTTCCATATCCTCTTCTTTAACACCTATACCCGTATCCTTAACAGAGAATCTAAGCTTACAAATATCGTTTTCTCTTTCTTCCAAAGATACATGAAGAGCGAATCCACCAACTTCCGTATACTTTAACGCGTTGGTAAGAAGATTCAAAACAATTTGCTTGATTTTACCTGCATCACCGTACATACGTGTAGGCAGGATTTCATCAATAACAACATCAAATAAAAGTTCCTTCTCAGTACTTCGCATTCTGATCATGGAAACTATGGATCTGAGCATTTCCTGAGTATCATACTCAATCTCTACGAGATTCATTTTTCCTGACTCAATTTTAGACATATCAAGTACGTCGTTAATAAGTCCAAGAAGTGACTCGGATGCATTACGTATATCAAAGGAATAGTTCATCATGTTCATGAAATAACCTTTGGGTACACCGGTAGCGTCTTCTCTTAACATCATCTCATTCATTCCCATGATGGTGTTTATAGGTGTTCGAATTTCATGAGACATGTTTGCAAGGAATCTGGATTTAGCGGTATTTGCTCTCTCCGCTTCCTCCTTCGCTGCTTTAATCTGTTCGTACTGTTTGTTAACGACAAATCTCTTCATTACGCGGAATACAATGAAACCAACGAGAAGAGCCACAACCATAACAGTAACAAATCTTACAATCGGAAGTTCTCTGAATTTAGCTGACTTTTCAATCTGAAAAGTTTTGTCATCGATCACATATTTCTCTGCACTGTCAGTAACCAATATGTGAAGAGTATATTTACCGTAGGACAATCCGGTATACTCCAAAGAATTTAAATTACTTAAGGGCGCCTTATATCCCTGGTCCTCATATCCTTCCATATATACGCTAACCGTCGGATTAAGGAGGGTATAGTCCATAACAGAAGGTGTGATTATAATACGACCTGCATCCGAAGGAAGTTTGTAAACTCCATTCGCATCGGGAAGGATCTCATCCTCACCGCTATAAACAGCACCAAGCATTGCCTTTACAGGTATTCTCTGCTCAAAGAAATCATAAATATTTATTTTGCAGACGCCGTTTCTACCGGAGATATAGAAAAATCCATCGCTGGTGAGAGTACTATAAGCGTTAGACGTAGGCGTACCTGTCAAACCGTTTTCAATTGTATATAATCTATAGTCAGTAACTTTGTCGTTAACCATACTGTCTGCATCAACCATGTATACACCCCAGGAAGATACAATCCACATATAGTCATTTTTATCAAAGTACAGGTCATAGTTATTGTTATAAGGGAAGGATGTTACCTGGTAAATCTCGCCCTTCTTCATAAACTGAATGGAGTTGGAGGTGATTATCCAGTAAACACCTCTCTTAGTGTCCTCTTTAATACGCATAACAACATCACTGGTAAGGCCTTCATCCCTGCCAATCTGTTTTAATACGGGACCATTTATTTCATACATTCCACCGCCGTCGGTTCCGACATATACAACTCCCTTAACACCTTCTTCAACCGTAAGAACAGTAGTGTTCTTCAAGCCGTCATTGCCGGTAATACTTTTGGTTACTGCTCCATCGTTTACATATGATAAACCACCATTGGTTCCAACAAGGAGCGTTCCATCACTTAAAAAGCATAAACATCTTATCTCGTTGCTGGCCAGCCCATCTTCTTTCGTAATGTATTCAACGGAGCCGTCTCGTTTTAAATGAACAAGACCGATATCGTTAGTATAAGCACCAAACCAGATGTCTCCTTCGTTTCCTGCCTTTATGCAGCGTATTCTGGTACCTTTAAAATATTCTGTAAGCTTGTTTTCATAGGAATTTCCGGTCTTATCAATAATGATAAGGCCCTTATCCGTTCCAATATAAAGATCATCTCTGAAGATACAAGTTGAGTAAGTAACCTGTGGATCGAGCCCGGCATAATTAAGAACATCAACAAAACTGTTGGCAACAATCTTCATTATGCCCACAGTTGAAGAAGCAACCCAAATATTTCCCTGATAATCGGAAGTGGTCATTTCAATTCCACTGTCGATAGGAAGATTATTCAGCTGCACAAAATTATTGTTTTCATCAAGATAACCGATTTCGTTTACGGAAGAAATCCATACTCTGCCACAGTCATAGCTTAACCAATGGACATTATCCACAGGATCAATATAGATTTTATCCATACTGTACGCTGTGGTTCCAAACCTTCCGTAATACACAGTACTTGAAGTTGTACCCAAATAAACATAACCGGGTTTATTGGGATCTGCCAAAATAGAAGTAATCTTAGGTATATTCAGAGCTTCACCACTGTAAACTTTGGTTAGTTTATTATCTACGATCATAAAAATTACACCGTTCTTGGTTTGACCGTAAATATTGCCTTCTGAGTCGGAATCCATCTTTAAGATTCTCTCCTCATTAAGTCTAGAATCACCTATATTGTGAATAATCAATTTTTCATCTGCATAGCAAATACCGGAAGTTGTTCCGATATAAACATTACCTTCGTTATCTTCTGCGAAATCACGAATAGAGGACGAAGGAAGTCCGTCCTTATAAGTTAAGTGAGTTATATTGTAACCATCGATTACGCATACTCCGGTATCATTGGTTCCAACCCATATTCTATGCTTGCTGTCCTCAAATAAAGCTCTGCCGTTTGCAAGTCCCCCGGATGTATCAAGTCTTGTAAAAGTAGTACCGTCATACTTGATGATACCGCTGTAACCGCCTATCCAGATACTACCGTCACTGGCGCCAAGAATATAGTTGGCATCAGATGTAGGAAGTCCGTTGGACGCATCGTATATTTTTGTTGAATATCCGATATTTTCAAGCTGTCCGCTGGCTGCATATCCGCCGCCGGATATTACTGCATCATATTCCAATCCGATACCGGTTTCTTCTGCTTTGATATTCCCGTATCCGTTTTCTTCCACGCCAACAATTTCATCCGAATTTGTCGCATGAACACCGGTTGAAAAAGATAAACATATAACGGCAACAAGGAAAGATGCTGTTGCCAAATAAGCTTTTCCGAATTTATTCAAAACAGCAACCTCCGTTAAATTACTCTATTATATTTCCTCATGATAACTCTTATCTCAGGAACAGAATCCAAAAAGGCCTCTACTATCTTAGGATCAAACTGAGTTCCCGCTCCCTCTTTAATTGCAATTAAAGCCTCCTCAATAGGATAAGCGGGTTTATATATTCTCGGCGAAGTAAGTGCATCAAAAACATCCGCAACCGCCATGATACGTGCGGAAAGCGGGATAACTTCACCGTGAAGACCTTCGGGATAACCTTTTCCGTCCCATCTTTCATGATGATAAGCAGCCATATTTCTGGCTTCTTTTAAATAGTTCTCGCCTTCTACCGTGCTGATGGCATCTTCGATAATAAGCTTACCCATAGTTGTATGAGTCTTCATGATCGCAAACTCTTCTTCCGTGAGCTTATCCGGCTTATTTAATACACTATCGGGTATGTTTATCTTACCAACATCATGAAGAGGTGCGGATCTGACTACATCGGATATAAATTTAGGATTGATCTTCTCAGCGTAATACCCCTTTTTCATAAGACCATCAACAATGATCTTTACATAAGCCGAAGTCTTCTGAATATGAGCGCCTGTATCAGAGTCACGGTTCTCCACCATGTTCGCCATGGTAATGATCATACCATCCTGCATCTTTTCGGTGGATTCCGATAATCTTCTTATGCTTCGCATCTGCTCTGCCTGGCTTAAAGTCATACGGCAGAGTGAATTGTATAGTTTCTCAATCTCATCTCCGGTATAAACTTCAAGACCACGGATATTTACTACATCCTTATCATATTCTTCCTGAGTGTCCTTGGTCCTGCCAAACTTATCAACACATTCAGTTATGGCGTTGATGGGATAAATGATCTGGTATCGTACAAGCCAAATGATAAATACGCTAAGGAGTATAAAGAATCCCAAGAAGACAGAGATCATCTGTACATAAAGACTTCTCTCCATGGTAACTACATGATCAAGATCAACATCTGCCGCCGCATATCCGACGCAATGTCTGTCATTATCGTAAATAGGACAATATGAAGTAAGAAGCCGACCATATTCTTCGTCATCAGTGATGGCCGGTTCTACAACTTTTCCTGCCATAAGATCCTGTACCAGATAATCAAATTCCTCATCAAAGTGCACTCTGTTTCCAATGGTTTCTGCCGGATGATCTTCATCGCCATCGGTATCAAATATATAAAACAGTCCTTCATCATCCATACCTATAACATAAAGATATGATATGTCGGGAGTACTCTCCAATATCTGTTGCAGTAAAACCTTTTTTCTTACATAATCTATGGTTTTACCTTCTTTTTCTATATAATCATCAAAACTATTACCATCAAGAACTCTTGAAGCAATCTGCGCTGTTGTGATCGCTGTTTTTCTGTGATTGGACGTATTGGTTCTTGTATAAACAATGGCACCTATTCCCATTGCAACAGCTGCAACAATGGTTAATGATGTGCCAAGTCCGAGAAGGATCTTCGTCCTAAGAGACATAACACGTATACGTGATCTATCTCTGAATAGATCCTCATCAGAAATAGGTTTCTGGACCCATCCCTTGAAGCTGACATGATCATAGAACTTCTGTGGAACTAATCTAAGAATAATAATTGCAAAAATAACAGTAATCGTCTTATCAACCAGGTCATATGCTAATGTAGCTAAGAAATAAGCAACAATTGGATGGAAGAAACCTGTATTAATTAAAAGATCGGTCAATGATCCGCTCTCATATGTTGCATCTGCCTGTAACCAAGGGATAAGAGTTCCGATGCCGGTGCAGATAAGAGACAGGATCAAAATAGACAAAACGATCCTGTGAATTTTTTTAAACCAACCATGACGACCGAAATAAGCGGCGATAACCGCAACGAGAGAACTGACAACGCCATAGTTAAGCGCCTCCGGGTAATTTATGCTTTTAATGATATAAGTGGTAAATCCGACGATAACGCCGGGGAGATAACCGCCCATGGCAGCTACTGCTACTGTTCCAACAGTATCAAGATAAATGGGCAGATTGAATTTGGAAACAACTGTACCAAGAAGCAAGTTGAAAGCAATGCCCGCGATACAGATCAAAAGAGCGAAAAGATTCTGCTTTCTTATATGATTAGTATTCTGAATGCCTTTCATTGGCACCTCCATTGGTAGTGCATCAAGATCCGGTAATTCAAAAACATATATTTTATAATACTACATAACAAGGAAAAAGTCACTGAAAACAATTTATTCAAATATAGAAAAAATATTCTTCTTTAATAAAAAATACTCCCCGAGATATTACTCGGGGAGTACATTAAAATCTATCATTTTGTAAGTGCAAGGGTCTCTCTTGCGATTGCAAGTTCCTCATTGGTAGGGATGAACATTACAGTTACCTTACTATCGGGAGTAGAAATAACGGTATCTTCTCCGCGCTTTGAGTTTGCAGCATCGTCAATCTTAACGCCGAGGTATCCAAGATACTCACAAACCTGTTTTCTGACAAGTCCGCAGTTCTCTCCAACACCTGCAGTAAATGCGATACCGTCAACACCGTTCATAGCTGCGGTATAAGCACCAACATACTTCGCTACTCTGTATGAGAAGGTATCTACAGCAACGATAGCCTTTTCATTGCCCTTGTTGTAAGCATCCTCAAGATCTCTGAAGTCTGAGGAAAGATCTCCTGAAAGACCGTAAACACCGGACTTCTTGTTAAGAAGGGTCATAACTTCATCAATTGACTTGTTCTCCTTGTGAGCGATGAACTCAAGGATCGCGGGATCAAGGTCACCACTTCTGGTTCCCATGATAAGACCTTCAAGAGGAGTAAGGCCCATTGAAGTATCTACGCACTTGCCTCCGTTAACTGCTGAAACTGAAGCACCATTTCCAAGGTGACAGATGATAAGCTTAAAATCCTCTACTTTCTTACCCATGTCCTCTGCCATCTTCTTTGAAACGAATGAATGGCTGGTACCATGGAAGCCGTAACGACGGATCTTGTATTTCTCATAATATGAATAGGGAAGACCATACATATAAGCCTTCTGGGGCATTGT
>JAEEGI010020128.1_pt1 | contig 13392 bp, 8 predicted proteins | sample 8958751 | NCBI WGS metagenome assembly JAEEGI01 (sample SAMN16246545, study PRJNA631951) | gut metagenome | biome: gut microbiome; feature: rumen; material: KS-attached | host: Bos | place: Iran: Karaj | collected 2018-10
TCAGGGTGAAGGGCTCGCTGTAGAGCGTGCTCTCAGCCGTAGGCGTGCTGCCGTCGGTGGTGTAGCGGATCTCCGCACCGGCAGGACCGCTGATGCTCACCTGCGTGGTGTCAGTGAACTGGGTCTCACCACTGATGGTGGGCGCCGTCACGGTTTCGGTCTGCGAGCCGCCGTTCTGGCTGGAACCGCCTTGGTTCTGCGAGCTGCCGCCGTTCTGCGAACTACTGCTCTGACTGTTGCCTTCTTTGGCTGCCGCGATCTCTGCCTTGGTCTTGTCAGTCCAGGCGAACTTCACGTCCTTCTTCAGCTCCTCACGGGTAAAGTCGCCCGTGCTCTGAGCCAGCAGCTTCACAGCCTTTACAGCATGTCCCGTCTTGGCACCATCGGCCAGAGTTCCAAGCGATGCAGAGGCCACCTTGTCGTTGGAAGCATCGTAGAGCATCTCCAGACCGTTCGCTTCCACGGTAGCCTTGAAGATGGCCAGGTTTTCGATCTTCACGGTGTTGCCGTTGAGAACTTGCTCGCGCACGCACTTCACGAAGTCAATCAGGATACCAGTGATGCTGCCCTCAGAGAACATCGTGTTGTGCTCGGCCATGTGACGTGCCATTGCCTGCACGTCGAGCGTTTGTTTGTAACTGACGCGGGCGTAGAGTTTGCCCGCCTGTTCCGATTCCGAAGTCTCGGTCACCTTGGAAAGATAAAGTTCAATCATCTTTTTACAGTTTTTAAAGGGTTTAACAATTTGATAACTATTAGCACTATTGCTGGTACAAAGTTACTCATTTTCAGCGAATTACGCAAGGTTTCCAACCCACATCAGTGCGTTAAAAGCACTTGATATGCGTTATGATGTGTTAGGTGAAAAATAACGACTTAAAACCTTGGTGTTCTCGCATTTTTTTAGTAATTTTGCATCATGGAAACAGCTATCAAAACATACGGTCGCACGGAGCTTGCCCAGCTCTATTTCCCGGCCATCTGTCCTCGCGCAGCATGGGCAAAACTGCGCTTGTATATGTCCGAAAACCCCGAGTTGAACGAATTGCTTCAGACGGGACATCGCTCGTTCATGCCTTCCGAGGTAGCCATCATCTTTGACTGCCTCGGTCGTCCGTAGTTGCATCAGTCAACTTGTACGAAGAACTTCACTAATAACCCACCCTTATCGACCAATAAGGGTGGGTTATTGCACAATAATGGCAGGTTTCGTGAAAAATATGTCTGAATCTAATTTTATTTTTGTATCTTTGCGGCAAAATTGCAATAACAGTCAGATAACAAAGAGATATGGATGACTATTGGAAAGTACCACGTGTACTTATATATCGTGAGCGAGAAAGTCTGAACGACTTCGGAGTAAGAGACAGTGACACGCTTAATGGTCGGCTGTTTCTGCTTTTGTTAGAGCATTTCCGCTCAACCAACGATGCTAAATCATTGGTTCTGCAATGCTTCAACAATGCCTATTACCTTTGCACTATCATATTAATGGAGGAGTTCCCTGAATTATGTGTGGATAAATACGAAAAGAACCTGCTTGATATGAAGGTGCAATGGAAGGAAGATACTTGTGCCGCATCATTTGCCTTGGTGTATGAGATGTTGCAAGTTTGTGATCCTAACTTGAAACAGGACGGCCCTCTGTTGCAAGCCATTTATCATCGATTTCGTTACGGGCACTGGAACGCATTAGCAGCTGCCAATAGCTTTTACAAGCTGATAGACAGAGTAGAAAAGAAAAGCATCATACTTCTTAAGAGTGACTTTGCACCGCGTAATATCCGCGAGCTAATTGAGGTTGAAGAAGAGCAGTTTTCTGCAGAAGAGATGGAACTGGATTATGGAGTCTTACCCCTTGCTTTAGGTGCAGACTATGTTTGTGAGTTTATATCTAAAAACTGTAGCAGCATATCCGAACGGACAGAATTAACGAACAAAGTCATTTCTCGAATGAATAATTTTCTGAAAATGACAGAAGAAATATTTGAGGAGGATTGTTTACAGGGTATTTACACCGAACCCTCACAAATAGGTCTGCCTAATGATTATATCTCTCTTATAGACTCTGCTATTGAATTATTCCGCAATTTCATCTGTTCGCCTCAAATGGAAGAAGCGAAGCAACTTAAGTCACAGGCAAAGTCTGAGACTCCTAAAATGGGAGCGAAGGACAGTTATTTGAAGCAGCTAAATACAAATTTCGAGGAGGAACTTACTAAGAAGGACATAGTCTTACAACAGGCACAGGAAACCATCAGTCTGTTGGAAGAGAAGGTGAAGGACTACGAAGCGATATATGACCAAAAGACAAGAAACGGGAAAGGTTCAATCCATGTTCTTTCTGGCAGGGAACACATGATATTATATTTGGCTTTTTTGGCAAAATTAAATTCAATACCAGCTACCAGAACTAATATCAGTTATGACATGAGCATGATAGCCATGCGTACTGAAGGTGTAATGCAAGACTATCTAAGGCATGCACCTTCAGAAGAAGAATGCAAAAAGCTATGTGAGAAACTCCAAACAAAACTCCCGAAACTGGAAGAAGCTATTATGATGTTACCTCAGATATTGGAGGAAGATAAATCAAACAAGAATAGTCAGAAAGCGTTAAAGAAATATAATGGTTAAGCTAAGGGTGATACCCTTGGCTTTTTTGTTAATTGCGAGGGTAATACCCTTAGCAGAATGGCCTTGATTCATTTTTCGTTTTTGCGTAAATTTGCAGAAAAATTGAGCTGCAAGTTATGGCAAAAAGGACAAAACCATATATAGACAAAGGGTTCATCAAGTTAGGCCGTCACATGCTGACGATGCCTGACATGGCAAAGATGTACGAGCGTGAGGGCGCAGTAGGTCTGGGTATTTACATCGCCATCAATTTCCACCTTAACAACAGCGCCGACCACTGGATGATCTATTCGCGCCGACAGTTGACTATACTTGCGCAGGAAACACGCCGACGTGCCAATGAGGTGAAACGCATCATTGAGGATTACAATCTGTTTGTCGTGGAGGATGGACGTTTTACAAGTTACTGGATGAAAGAACAGTATAGTATGGATGCTGATTCGGAGCCGCAAACCTGCGACACTCGCACGCGTACTTATAATACGCACGCGGAAGATATAGATAAAGATGTAAAAAAAGAAAATAAAGAAAAAGGCACTGTGCGTGTGTCTGACGACACGCACCAGCCTTCTTCTTACAGTCCACCCCCACCCCCCTCCGACGAGGAAGAAGAATCAGACACTAATTATAACAAATATAATCATTATTTTAAACGTTAAATTTTATGGAACAGATTAAGAACGATCTTTATCGTGTATCACTTGAAGAAGTGAAGAGAGTTGGAAAGTTCACCCAGCGTGAGAATTTCCGTTTTCATTGCCCCGTATGTGGCAATGAGGAGAATCACCGTCGCCGTTGCGACGCATCGTTTAACCAGACCTTCGGAGTGGGCCACTGTTTCTGTTGTGGGTCAAACTTCGTGTTGGCGAAAGATTGGCAGCCTAAGTATGAGCCGCCTTTCAACAACGTGAATACGGAGAAGAAAACAGGCGAAAAGAGTCCTGAAGAGATAGGCCGGAACGTCATTCTTGGCGACTATCCGTCGGACATCATGGCCTACCTGAATAAGCGCGGCCTTCGTGCTGACGTGATGCACATGCTCGGTGTGGGCTGGGCAAAGCTCCGCTACAAGAACAGCCCTGAGCCAAGCGTAGAGAAATTCAGCTTAGCATTCCGTTTCTTAGAGGACGGAATTCTGCGCAATGTGCAGTTTAAATCGGTGGATAAAGACTTCCAGTTAGTGGCTGGTTGTAAGCTGATTCCTTACAACATCGACAATGCACTGGATGCAGACACTATCTATCTGACCGAGGGCATGTTGGACACGGCTACGATGGTGCAATGCGGCTATCAGGGAGTCATCTCCCTGCCAAACGGTACTGGCTCCGACATGAAGACCTTCGACCCCTACCTGAAGACACACTTCGAGGGCAAGCGCATCATCTATGCTGGCGACACCGACGAGCAAGGAGTGAAAAAACGTAATGAGGTGGCACAGTACTTTGCCGCCTATGATTTCTACTATGTAGAGTGGTCACTGTCTGCCTCCAATGAAACCAATGACGATGAGCATCCCAAGGATGCCAACGACGTGCTGATGATGGAGGGCGAGGATGCCGTCCGTCGATGTGTGGAGTCAGCCAAGTCAATGCCTATAGATGGTGTGGCCACCATTGATGACCAGTGGGATGCGTTCCTCGAACTGGTTGAGAATGGCGTGCCTCGCTTTCCCGGTATCAAGCTGTTTGGTTTTACGCACATGGTGCATTTCGAACCTGGACGTGTAATGATTATTTCGGGCTATCCTGGCAGCGGCAAGTCTACCTTTGCCGACAACATCGTTATCCGTTTGGCAGTAGAACAGAAATGGCGTGCCGCCATCTTTTCGCCCGAGAAGTACCCCATGAGTTTGCACTACTTTGAACTTGGCCAGATACTGATGGGGCGTGCAATGTCGAGCAACGACCTTACACGGCAAGCTGTTCAGCGTGGTATCAATTTCCTGCGCCAGAACATTTTCCATATCTCTGAAGAGAAATCAGAGATCCGTGACATTCTCGACGTGGCAGCAAAACTGGTTCGCCAGAAGGAAATTCGTGTATTGTTGATAGACCCCTTCAACTATGTGGACTTGCCTGTGATTACTGGTGCCAATGATACGCAGAAGATTTCTGTCGTGTTGAAACAGATTGTTGAGTTTGCCCATGCTTACAAGGTGCTGGTCATTGTCGTGGCTCATCCCAAGAAACCGCAGTCGGAAGGCAGCAGACAAGGACCACAGATCAATCCCTCGCTCTATGACATTGCGGGCAGTGCCGACTTCTACAACAAGTGCGACTATGGCCTGATTTTGCAGCGCGAGAAACAAACAGAGAACACGAAGGCTCCTCTCCTGACTTGGGTTCATGTCGAAAAGGTACGTTTCCGTCACCTTGGTCAGATTGGTCGTCGTGCCTTCGGGTTCGATCCTGTCAGTGGCCGCTTCATCGGTACGGAAGACAACAATACGTTAAAGCCCTATGACCGTACTGACTGGAGCTATATCGAGGCAGAGCAGCAGGACATCGAGTGGCCGGAAGAAAATGGCGAAAAAGAATTCGGGATGTCTAAAGAAGATGTGCCATTCTAATATTTTTCTGGTTCAAAAAAATCCTGGGATTCTTTGGACTCCCAGTTTTTTGAAATCTTGTGCCCAAAATAAAAGCCACACGAAGGTGACCTTTAAATGGAGTAGTGTCGATCAAGGCTTGCTCCCACGCGGAAACTTACCGGATAGTCAAAACGAATGTTCTGACGTTACAAAGATAGGTGTTTTTCGCTTATCTTCCCAATAAATCTCCATTTATTTTCAGTTTTTCATTCAAAAGAGAATTACTTTCCAAACTTTTTCTTATCTTTGCAGCTGGTTCGGGGAGAAATCCGGACTAACAAAGAAGCATTTGCTATTATTTCGCGTTAAGCCAAAATGCCCAGGAAACAGTTTGGAATAATATACGCTCTGAAGTAATAGAGATGTGGGGTGTCAGGTTATGGCATCTCCACTCCAGCCTATATAGCTATGCATTCTCGCCAACAGGCGTGGTGTATTCTTATATGGCTGGATGGGGTTCCTTTCCTGGGCATGCCTCAAGCTTAACGCATAGGGAGCATCACGCTTTCTTTGTGCGTCGGCGATTGATAGTTAAGTGCTGGTTGAAACTAAAAACTATCAATTGTGTAATGAAAACCGAAAAACAGATTGCAGCCAGTGCTGCTGAGTTTGCAGTACGCTGGAAGGACAGAGGATATGAACGTGGCGAGTCACAACCTTTTTGGATAGATTTGCTTATGAACGTGTTTGGCATCGACACACCGACTAATGGCTTCATCTCGTTTGAAGATCATAGAATGGTGGATAGTTCGAATTTTATCGACGGTCGCATCCCCTCTACCAAAGTCCTGATTGAGCAGAAATCTCTTGGCAAGGATTTGCGTAAGGGAATCCTTCAGAGTGATGGCTCTTTATTAAATCCATTTCAACAGGCGCGACGTTATGTGGTCAGTCTTCCTGTGTCAGAACATCCCAGATGGATCGTCACTTGCAACTTCTCGGAATTCCTGGTCTATGATATGGAGCAGCCCAATGGCGAACCGGAGCAGATTTTTTTGAAAGACCTTGGTAAAGAGTACTATCGACTACAATTCCTTGTTGATGTAAAAAACGAGCATCTATCTAAGGAGATGCAGGTGTCGATGCAGGCTGGTGAAATCGTAGGCAAAATTTACGATGCGTTATTGAAACAATATGATGACAATTCGCCCGAGGCTCTGCGATGGTTGAACATACTCTGCGTACGTATTGTGTTCTGTCTTTATGCCGAAGATGCTGGCATCTTTGGGCACGATCAATTCTACGCCTTCCTCGCCCGATACGAGGCAGAAGATATGCGTCGTGCATTAAGGGACTTGTTTGAGGTGTTGAATACGCCACTTGACAAACGTAGCAAATACTTGAAAGATGACCTGAAGGCCTTTCCTTATACCAATGGCGGATTGTTTGAAGAACAGATAGAGATACCACAATTTACGGAAGACTTGAAACACGCATTGTTGCAGAATGCCAGTCTTGATTTCGACTGGAGTGAGATCTCGCCAACTATCTTCGGTGCTGTATTTGAGAGCACCTTGAATCCAGAGACACGACGTTCTGGAGGAATGCACTACACATCAATTGAGAATATCCACAAAGTAATAGACCCGCTTTTTCTCAACGACCTACGACATGAGCTTGATGAAATATTGGAAGAGAAGATAGAAAAGCAAAGAGCAAAGAAACTCGATGACTATCAAAACAAATTAGCCTCTTTGACGTTTCTTGATCCTGCATGCGGTAGTGGAAACTTCCTCACCGAAACGTATCTGAGTTTGCGACGTTTGGAAAATGAGGTGATTCGTGAACGCCATCATAGCCAGACTTTCTTGGGCTTTGAAGAGGTTAATCCATCGAAAGTGTCCATCCAACAATTCTATGGCATAGAGATTAACGACTTTGCTGTTACTGTAGCTACTACTGCTCTATGGATAAGTGAAGCACAAATGTTGGCAGAGACTGAGCGTATTATGCATAGAGACATAGATTTCCTTCCGCTGAAGAGCTATCACAACATCCATGAGGGTAATGCGCTGCGTATAGACTGGGAAACAATAGTCCCTAAAGACCGTCTCAATTATATTATTGGGAATCCTCCGTTTGTGGGAAAGAAGGAACAGACACGGAATCAAAAAGAAGAATTGATGACATTGTTTGATGGACATGCAAAAGGCATCGGCAATATTGATTATGTTTCGGGTTGGTATATGAAAGCACTTGAAATAATGAATGGTTCGAAATGCCTTACAGCCTTTGTTTCTACAAATAGTATTACGCAAGGAGAGCAGGTACCTATATTATGGCGTGAACTTTATAAAGTAGGAATGAATATCATTTTTGCAAGGCGAACATTCCGTTGGGATAGTGAGGCCTCAGACAAAGCTCATGTTCATTGTGTCATTATCGGCTTTGCTAATGGATATAACAATCGTAGTAAATATATATACGATGGTGAAGGGATAAAACAGGTACAGGAGATTAATCCCTACCTTGTTGAGGGCAAAGCAATCTTTATAGACAAAAGAGATAAGCCAATTTGTGATGTGCCACATATGATGTATGGAAGTATGCCAATTGATGACGGTCATCTTATATTAAATAGAGATGATGTGAATGATCTACTGAAAGAGTCATCCAATAACGCCAGATATATTCGTAAGTATGCAGGAGGTGAAGAGATTATAAAGAACAAGGAAAGATGGTGTTTGTGGTTAGATGGTATATCACCAATAGATTTGCGCCAATCTGCTTATATAACAGAACGTGTTCAATTGACAAAAGAATTTCGAAAAAGAAGTAACCGACCGCAGACTATAAAGCTTGCAGATACGCCTTATATTTTTGGTGAAATTAGACAACCACGAACAAATATGCTGGTAATTCCCAAAGTATCATCTGAGCGCCGACGGTACATCCCTATAGCATTTGTCACACCAGAAATTATTATCAATGGTAGCGCTCTAATTGTTCCTGATGCATCACTCTATGAATTCGGTATTATTATATCAAATGTTCATATGGCATGGATGAGAGCAATTTGTGGTAGAATGAAAAGTGATTATCAATATTCCGCTAATAATGTCTATAATAATTTTCCTTGGCCTTCTCCAAATGAAGAACAAAAAAGAAAGATTGAAAATACAGCAAAAGAGATACTCGACGCTCGCGCAAAATATACAAACAGCTCATTGGCTGATATGTATGATGAATTGTTTATGCCCATAGATCTTCGTAGGGCTCATCAGAATAATGACCGTGCTGTCATGGCAGCATATGGTTTCAATGTCAAGACGATGACCGAAAGCCAATGTGTAGCCGAACTGTTTAAATTATACCAGGATCTAACAAAAGAATAACGATATAGCAAAAGACAAATTCAGCAGGACTAAAGCATGCGCTTTCGAAATGGTTTTTGAATCTGAAATCACGTTATCGGCGACAAAATTAACGATTTGCCTTCGATTTTCGCTATTTCGATTTTGATTTTCCGTTTTTGAGTCATTTTTATCACCCCCTTTTATCATATCACAGAAGGGACGGTTCTTTTGTTACATTAGGTGGAGATGTGATGTAACAAAAGAACCGTCCCTCTTATGTTTTGGTCTTATCTTATTTCACCTTCATATCCTGCGTCGCTCTCAACGCCTTCCTCGAATACGTTTCCTTGCACTTTATTGACGTATTTGGCGCCACCACTGGCTAACAGAAACTGGCACCTGTGCCTGAGCTCCACCTCCCGCATCGCGGGCTTCATATATTCCTTCTTCATAACTATCTTATTTTATCTTCTCTCACTTAATCGCGACCTTTTTACCATTATTTATATACAGTCCCTTCTTCGTCGGCTTGCTCTGGAGTTTCCGCCCGCTGAGGTCGTACCATCCGGCGTCAGCCCCATTATCAATTATCCATTTTCCATTTTCAATTGGAACGATTCCCGTCGTTTCCTCGTCGTCGAGGTTCAGCATGAAGGCGCGGGCTTGGGCCGTAGAGTTGATATGGAAGTATCCGCGGAAGGCGTTGATGGTCTTGTCGCTGCTGGGCCAGTAGAGCGTACTCACATTCTCATTCTGGTCGTTCTTGCCTACGCCGAGGTAGAGGTTGCTCGCATCGCCGCCCGTAAGCTCCACAGGGCTGAACGTGCCGCGGAAGCTGACGTTTCCGTCCTCGCTCTTGACGGTTTGGGGGCTGTCGATAACCTTCACGCCCTCGAAGGTAAGGTCGTCGGTGATGTTCTCGCCGCTGGGCCACTTAATCAGGTAAGGCTCGCCGGCCTTGAGGAGTATGTCGCTGTTGGCTGTAGCGTCCTTGAAGTAGAGGTAGAGTGTACCATTCTCGGCGTCGAAGCCGGTGCGTCTGAGGTTCGAGGCTGCATAGGAGTAGTACACACCCTCTTCGCTGTAGTAGCCGAAGAGGTCGAGTTCCTTGACGGTGGCGTCAGTGAGGAGGGCGTTGTCCGCTTTGACGTCGAATGGCAGGCAGATAGTGTTCCAATTGCCGTCCTTATAGAGTGTGCGGCCCTTGATGGTCACGTTGTTTGAGCCAGCGAATGCCATCATTTCAATGGTCTTGCTGTTGTCAGCATTGTCGTAAAGCGTGCCAGTGATGCTGTTGATGTAACTGAAAGCGTTGACGGGGTAGTCGATGCCGTCAAGGTCGGCAAGGTCGATGCTCAGGCCCGTGCAGTAGGCAAAGGCGTTCTCGCCGATGGTGGTTAGTGTCGAGGGCAGGGTGAGCAAGTAAACATTGCCGTAGTCGTTCACATTCGCTGTGCCGGCGAAAGCGTTGGCAGCCACGGAGGTGATGCCCTTACCGATGGTGATGGTCCTGATGCCGTTGGCCTTCGAGTACCAGGGGTAGTTGCCCTGGGTAGTCTCCTTCATGGCTCCCGTGCCGGTGATGCTGAAGTCGCCGTCGCTATTGATACTCCACGCGAGGGTGCCCCAAGTGCCTTCGGCCTCCGGGCTGACGATGTAGAAGTCGGCTGTGGTTATGCCGGCGTACTCGCCGATGCCCTTAATCTCAACGGTAAAATGGTCGCCGATTTTATTGATCTCATCTGAGCAAGGATTTGTCGTACCGTAGTAGTACACTTGGCCGAAGGTGTAATCGGTGCCCACCACAAGCACTTTGTCGCCGTCCTTGACTTCTGTGCCGGTCGCTGCGTTACCATAGTTGGCGGCCTCGAACTTATAATAGATGTAGCTGCCGTCCAGCGTCTGGTCGGGCACCTCAGCCGTACACAGTTTGATGTCCTTGCCCCACTGCGCATAGAGCGTGACGACGGCATCCTGCTCGGTGGCCAGATTCCAAAATCTGTCACCTTCGGCCTCGTATTTCGTTCCGCTGCCGTCGGCTGCGGTATTCCATCCGTATTCCTTCATGACATAGCCCTCGGGGGCGGTGAAGGTGCAGGTGGGGATGCTGGTCCACTGGTCGTAGGTGGCCACGACGGCGTCCATCGTGCCCGTGGCATCGTCGTTGTTCTTGTCGAACTGGACGGTGTAGGTGATGGGTGTCCACTTGGCGGTGAGGTAGAGGTTGCTGGTCACGGCAGCGCTGAAGTCGTAGTTAGCATCTCCGTTCTTCCATCCGCCGAAGATGTAGCCCGTGCGGGCATCGACCGTGGGCTCGTTGGCCTTCTGGCCGAGGAGCACGATCTGCGTCTCGGGGTTGGTGCCCTCGCCATAGTTGATGTCGAAGGCCACGGTGCGGTAGTAGTCATAGTTGCGCAGGGTCACGTTGATCAGTGCCGCCAGCGTTGCCGATGGCGTCTGGTCGTCGTAGGTGTTCGTGCCGTCGTAGAGCGTCTGGCCGGTGGCAATCCTCACTTCGCCCTCTCTACTTTGACCGCTATAGTTGTATATTGTGTCGGTGCTGATGAAGTCGGTAGCCTTAGAGCAGCCCAGCGTCAGCACGCCGGGATTTTCATCATTGTCCATGATGCCTAATCCGCCATATTCCCCGCCGCCCGTAGCCGTTACCTGTCCGCCGAGGATGTCGAAGTGTCCGCCATAGCAGAAGATGCCGGAATTGTTGCCCGAGGCCGTCACCCGTCCGCCGTCGATAATGATGCCGTCGGCGTCAGTGGCGTTCTGCACATAGATGCCGTTGCCATATTCATGCGAGGTCGAGGCCGTGACCACGCCTCCATGGATGCCGAGGAGGCTACCAGCGCCGTTATCAGCTCCAATGGCTATTGCATTGAAACCTCCGACAGTCGTGGCCGTCAGCGCGCCCGTGCCTTGGCTCTGCCCGTAGATGTGCAGCGCCTTCGACTCTCCGTAGATGGCAAAGTTATAATCGCCCATCCCCTTGTTGGCCACGGTCATCGTCTTGTCGTCGCCGAGGATGATGTTCACGTCGCCCCCTAGGTTAATTGTACCCGTGTAGGTGATATCATCGTTCACCACGTACCAGCCATCATCGAGCGTCGCACCGCCCTCGGCGTTGCCCGTCAGCGCGGCGGCCGTGACAGTCTGCTCGTTGCCGTCAGCGTCGATATAGTTGACAATCTCCCCCTCTCTCCACGAGGCCGTCAGCGTAAGGTCGCTGGTCACGGCGCTGTTGAAGTCGTAGTCAGCCTCCCCCAGTTTCCATCCGCTTAAGACGTAGCCCCAACGAGTCGGAGCGGGCTTGGGCTTGGTGGCTTTCATGCCTTGAATCACGGTCTGCGATGCCACGTCGCTGCCGCCGTTGGAATTGAACGTCACGGTGTAGGTTTTAGGGCGCAGCGTTGTGTTTGTTAAGGCCTTCAGAACGTCCGATTCCGTCTGATCGTTGTATGTGTTCGTGCCGTCGGTCATCACTTTACCGTTGGCAATCTTCACCGAGCCTTTAGTCTCATTAAAAGTAATGAAGTCGTCAGCGTTCGTATAACCCAGGGTAATAATATAGTAATCATTCATAGTAGCTATACAGCCAGATCTTCCTACAGCTGTCACCTGACCGCCATTAATGATGACTCCGTAGCTACCTTTTATACCATACCCACCAGCCGTAACCACACCGCCATTGATGATGACCCAACTTGCTTCGATGCCTATGGATGAGGTCGCATTGACGGTGCCGCTGTTGACAGTAATCTCCTTGCAAGCGATGCTTTTATAGGAACTTGACGTAACACTGAGCGTGCCACCCTGCGCCGTCTGTCCGTAGATGGTGAGGTTTTTGGAGCTAAACCCGTCGCCGCCACCACCGTAAATGCCAATGCCGCTTGTGTTGACGGTCATCGTCTTACCGTCGCCGAGGATGAGGATAACGTCGCCCGTGAGGGTAATCGTGCCCGTGTACTCGATGTCGCTGTTCACGACGTACGTGCCCTCGGCGAGCTCAGTTGCTCCGCCGCCCGTCAGCACGGTGGCTTTGCCGTCGTGCCGCGTGCCGTTCTCATCGATGTAGTAGGTCGAGACAATCTCTGCCCACGCCGTCATGGCCGTGAGCATACACAGGAGCAGCGTCATGGCTGCCCGCCTCACTGCGCCGCCCTGTTCCCAGGCTCTCGGCGCGAATGAATCTTTTATGGTCATAGTTTTTTTCATATACCTTAAATTTATGATTATTTTTCACTCATTTCTTTCTTTTACCTAAATTCCGCAGCACTTTAGTTTAACATTCTTTATAAATACCTGAGCAACAAAAAGTTCTTGCTGGGGCAAGCGGCAAAGCCGAGCGGCTCAGGATTTGGTCATGTCAGAAATTTCACTTACCTTGGCGGCACCTGCATGGAAGACCTCAACCTGTACCTGAAGGACACTCTTACGGAGCGTCCGCAAACCCGTGTCCCAAGCGCGGACACTGTGCTGCGTGGCTACAAGGGCCTGGTGTTACAGGAGGACGATGCGCAGGGTAGGGGTCTGATATGATTTCTTCATTGCTTTATCTGTTTCTTAGTTAAATGAATCTGTTATTAGCGTACGACCTTGCGACCGTTTCTGATGACGATGCCCTTCACGTTTCCGTTGATGGGGCGACCGCTGAGGTCGAAGACACGCTGGGTGCCGTCGGCGTCGATGGTGCGGACGACGGGCCCGATGGCGTTAGGACCACTGCCTTCACCGGGGTTGTAGCTGCCGCTGAACATCATGGCGAGGCTGCGGGCACCGTTGGGCATAGTGGCCTGGAAGTAGGCACGGAAGGGGCCGACGCAGGCCCGCGGCTCGGCGCTGGGCACCTTGTACCAGATG
>JAEEGI010020130.1_pt1 | contig 13391 bp, 8 predicted proteins | sample 8958751 | NCBI WGS metagenome assembly JAEEGI01 (sample SAMN16246545, study PRJNA631951) | gut metagenome | biome: gut microbiome; feature: rumen; material: KS-attached | host: Bos | place: Iran: Karaj | collected 2018-10
CAATTTTAATGCAACTTTTTATTAAAATGGTTAAAAAATAAGTGTGAATGGACAAATGGCCTGATGTGGAAGGTTGTAATTTTGCATCAACAAAACGAAACACAAAAAGGAACAGGAAACGGTAACGAAAAAAAATTTAAGGAGCTGTAATATTCGGGTAGGGTAAAACGATTTACATGTGTAGAAAGTAATAAAACTAAAAAATAAAAGTAATAAACATTTAAAAAAAAGGAGACATTAAACATGAAGAAGTTAGTATTAACTATGGGACTGCTTGCCAGCATTTTCTTTGGCCAGAACACTTACGCACAATGCAACAACACGTTGAAATGGAAAACCGTTGACATCTATTACGTTCATTTCTATGATATGATGAATTCGAAATACACAATGGGGTCTTTGACAGACTGTATCATCGACACAAAAAAAACACCAAACTTCATTCCGATGGGAATAATTGTCAGCTCGGTGGATAACAGTGCGCGGACAATTAATTTTGAATACACTATCTCAAACAGCAAGGGGGAGGTTGTATATACTTCTTTGAATAAGGTTCCACTAAGCAACAAGAAAGCAGGTGACACATCCGGGGTGTGCCAGGCAGACAATAGCACAATTATAGACATCACCAAATTTGATGCGGGGAACTATACTATCAAACTTTGGGTGACCTCACCCTCTTTGGACGGGGAGTCCTGTGATTCCATCAAGGAATTAAGCAGCTGTACCGCCAACTTTCAGATTGTTCATGGCGGCAATGCTGTGAATCAAATCGCTTCGTTTGCTTTCAATGTCTTCCCCAATCCCGCCTCGGAGCAGCTCAACGTCACCTGCGGTGAGGAAATGCGCAGCATCGCCCTCTTCAACACCGCCGGGCAGCGTGTGCGGCAGATGGAACCCTGCGGCAGTGAGGCGCAGATTCCGCTCTCCGGCCTGCCCCGCGGCCTATACCTGCTGCGCGTGCAGACCGCTAACGGCAGTGCGGTGAGGAAGGTGGTGGTGGAATGATTTAAAAGGACATGAAACATTCTAAAGTACTGCTCGTTTGCATAGCCATTTTGTCTGCAGGTTGTACGGTAAACGTGGAAACAGCAAGAAAAATAAAACTGTCGTCTAAGTATACCGACCAAATTCCCATCACGGTGGAGGAATTGAAGGCGATGCTGTATGAAGACACTGCGCACTATAAGGCGGTGGTGATATATAGTGTCGGGTGTCCGGCATGTGAGGGGGCGTTCAGAAGATTTATTGTTCCTGTTTTCAAAAAGACGGATTCTACTTTGGTTAAATGGTATTTTATCCAAGATCAGTGCGGTGCATTGAGGGAAAATCCAAAATATCTGAAAATAATGGGGCTTGGTGAACCACGCATGTATTACATACGTGACGATACACCCGATTTTTCTGTGCGCTTTTCCCGGTATTTTTCAAAGGAAATCCAGGATGTGAACAACCGTATTTCCAATTTCCTGTTTCCAGGTAACGGTATAGACGGGAATCATGGATACCCGATGTGTTTCATTGTGAACAAACAAAACAATGTGAAACTGCAGATGGAAATATATTCCGACGGTGTCGTGGAAACAGGGACAGCTATGCCGTTAGATACCAATCTGCATATCAACGAACTGGATTTCCATACCATGGATACAGTGTGTTTTGGATACAAATCATTCAGGGGTGGAAGAAAAGAAAGGTGCACAGAAGAACAATGCAGATAAGTGTTTCTTTTTAAAGCCATTAAATAGTTTTTGTCAATGCGGTACCACAGGTGCCGCATTTTACTACTTTTCCGGCCTCCGCATCATGCGGATTTTTCCGCCAAAACCGGATTTTCATGCCATCGGAAAATGGCGATTTTTTTTCAGGGAGCTGTAATATTCGGGTAGTGTAAAACGATTTACATGTGTAGAAAGTAATAAACAAAACAAAACAAAAAACAGTGGTTATGATACAAATGATACAACTGAAAGGTGCCGGAGGGCACGGTAAAAGGTTTATGGTGCTGGCGGCGGTGCTGCTGCTGAATGTGGCTGCGCGGCCGCAATCCGTGGAGCTGATACAGCGTCTGAAGCAGCATGAATACATCCTGGCCTCCGATTCGCTGCGTGGCAGGGAAACAGGCACTCCGGATGCCGCAAAGGCCGCCGCCTACATCCGCGGGCAGCTGCGCGAAATGGGTGTGCGCCCCTATTCGGACAGCGGCTATGATTTCCCCTTCACCTATAAGGAGGACAAAAAGGGGAACAACGTGATGGCCCTCATTCCCGGCAGCGACCCGAAGCTGAAGGGGGAATACCTGATTATCGGCGCACACTACGACCATATCGGCGTGAGCAAACACTCCGTAAAGGAGGACAGCATCTTCAACGGTGCGGATGACAATGCCAGCGGCACCTCGGCGCTGCTTGAAATCACCCGTATGCTCCATGCGCTTCCGGAGCCGCCCAAGCGTTCAATCCTTGTTGCCTTCTTCGATGCGGAGGAGGTCGGTCTGGAGGGTTCCACCTATCTGGCCGAACACTGCGTGGTGCCGATTGAAAAGGTGAGGCTCATGATGAGCATCGACATGGTGGGCTACCTGCGCGCCTCCGGTTACCTGCAGTACATCGGTCACGGGAGCATCAAGGGCGGCAAACGCCTTATCGCCTCAGTCCCATGGGAGTCCCCTTACGGGAAAGTGGATTTGAAGGAATTCGAGAACAGCTATTTCACCGCGACCGACACCCGTCCCTTTGCCAAGAAGGGCTGCCCCACGCTGGCGGTGACAACCGGTTTGAAATCTCCCTACCACAGGGTGGAGGACAATCCGGACGGTATTGACTATGAAGGACTATCGTATATCACCAACCATCTTTTCTCGCTGATAGCCAAAGCGGCTTCGGATGAGCAGCTTGCACCATCCGGAAGAGTCGCCTCCGTCCACCGGATGAGTCCGTACGAGGCGTCAAAGAGCGGTTTCCGCGTGATGGCGCAATGCGGTTCCAGCCACCTGCGGATTCCCGACTATGAAATTACCGGACAAAAAAAGATTTCCTACGGAATGATGGCGGAATGGCAGTTGCGTCCTCTTGAAAAGCTGACGATAGGAATAGGTGCGGGATACCGCAGCATCGGGTCCGGATATTGGCTGCAGGAATCCTATCGTATGCATACTGCCGAGGCGATGCTGCGGATACAGCGTAATTCATTCACACTCAAATTCAGCGGCCTGATGAACATCCGTCTGGGAGGCTATATCGCACCCTATTACCGCTATGCCTTCGCCGGCAGCCTGAAGGACAGTCAGAATCCGGAGACGGTCGCATGGGACCGGATGCTGCAGCGGCATCAGTACGGGTTGTCGCTCGGGATTAACATGTGCATCAACCATCTGCTGCTGGAGTACGGCTACCAGTTCGACCTGAACCCCATGTTCCTCTCCGACGCTCCATTTAAAGGGCAGGGGCGCGGCTTCCACCTCGGTGTCGGCTACCAGTTATGACATCGTAAATCCTGACAGAATCTGGTGCGAAAAAATGCTGCGGTCTCCGTTCGTATGGAAAAAATGACTACTTTTGCACATTCTTTCATCAAAAAGCAAATGTCATGATCAACAAGAACGGACTTCCCTATAATGCGCTGGCTGGCACGAAACAGCTGGGCATTCTGCCCCGTATGGCCAACCGCCACGGGCTCATCACCGGCGCCACCGGCACCGGAAAAACCTGCACACTGCAGAATCTGGCCGAAACCTTCAGCGCGATGGGCGTGCCGGTCTTCGCCACCGACATCAAGGGCGACCTCTCCGGCGTGTCCAAGGCGGGCGGCGGAAACGAACATTTCGAGAAGAGCATTGCCGCCAACGGGCTTCGGGAGGAGGGCTTCGCCTATCGTGGCTTCCCGGTCTGTTTCTGGGACATTTTCGGAGAGGAGGGGCATCCGCTGCGCACAACCGTCAGCGAGATGGGGCCGATTCTTCTGAGCCGCATCCTCGATTTGAACGACACCCAGAGCGATGTGCTGAACCTCGTTTTCCGCATTGCGGACGACCAGGGGCTGCTGCTGCTGGATTTGAAGGATCTGCGCAAGATGCTTGAGGAGGTTGGCAACCGCCGTGCCGAATACGTGACCTCCTACGGTAACATCTCCGTGGCGACCGTCGGCGCAATCCAGCGCGGGCTGCTTGCCTTGGAGGATCAGGGCGGCGACCGCTTTTTCGGGGAGCCGGCCATCGACATTTTCGATTTCATGCAGACGCAGGATGGCAAGGGTGTTATAAGCATCCTGGCGAGCGACCGTGTGATCCAGTCGCCGAAAATCTACACCTCGTTCCTGCTCTACCTGCTGAGCGAGCTTTTCGAACAGCTGCCCGAGGTGGGCGACCTTGACAAGCCGAAGATGGTCTTTTTCTTCGACGAGGCACATCTGCTCTTCAACGATATAAGCAAGAGCCTGCTGGAGCGCATCGAGCAGGTGGTGCGGCTGATCCGCTCCAAGGGGGTGGGGGTCTATTTCTGCACCCAGAATCCGCTGGATATCCCCGAGACGGTGCTGGGGCAGCTCGGCAACCGTGTGCAGCATGCGTTGCGCGCCTACACGCCGCGTGACCAGAAGGCGGTAAGCACGGCGGCGGAGACCTTCCGGCAGAATCCGGCCTTCGACACCAAAACCGTCATCACGGAGCTGGAGGTAGGGGAGGCGTTGGTCTCCTTCCTGGACGAAAAGGGAGCCCCCGGCATGGTTGAGCGTGCCCGCATCCTGCCGCCTGAGGGGCAGGCGGGAGCCATCACTGCGGAGGAGCGTAAGCAGATAATGCGCCAGTCGCTTGTATCCGGACACTATGAGGAGATGGAGGACCGCGAGTCCGCCTTTGAGATTTTGAGCGGCCGCATCGCCGAGGCGCAGCGTCAGAAGGAGGAGGAGCAGCAGCGCAAGGAGGAGCTCCGGGTCCAGAAGGAGGAGCAGAAGCAGCAGCGCGAGGAGGAACGCCAGCGCAAGGCTGAGGAGCGTGAGAAGCTGGCCGCCGAACGGCAGCGCAAGCGCGAGAAAGAGAGCACTATCCTCGGGAGCTTGGAGAAGATGGCCGTGCAGAAGGCCAAGCGCGAGGCGGTGAACACCGTCTTCAAACTTGGACGCAACCTGCTGGGCTCGCTGTTAAAACGGTAGGCGACGTTTTGCCGATACGTATTCCCGCCCAAGGCGGGGAAAATCGCAGACTATTTGTCAATCATCTCCTCCGCAACCTCCAGCGCCTTGTCAATCCCCTCCGGGTTCTTGCCGCCTGCGGTGGCGAAAAATGGCTGTCCGCCGCCGCCGCCCTGGATCTCCTTGGCCGCCGCCCGGACAATATTGCCTGCGTGCTGTCCCTTTTTCACCCGTTCGTCGCCCAACACCACCAGCAGCGACGGTTTGCCCTGATTCAGCGAACCGAGCACAAGCGCCATGTCCGGAATGGTCTGGCGCAGGGCGGTAAGGGCGTCCTTCAGCGCGTTGATGTCCTCATCGGTCCTGCAGACGAGCCGGTGCTGTGCGTCAGCCAGAATCCGTTCGGCGAAGGCGCGGCTTTTGGCAGCGGCCTCCCTTTTGCGGAACTCCTCCAGTTCGGCGTGCATGGCGCTGTTCTCCGCCTCCAGCTTCTCCACTGCGGCTATTAGGTCCTTCGGGTTTTTAAGCGTCTCCCTAAGCTGCTCATGAAGGTCGCGGAACCGGTCGTCCCACTGCTCCGCCGCCGCGCCGGTTACTGCCTCGATACGCCTCATGCCGGCGGCCACGGAACTCTCCGCCACAATGCGGAACAGCCCGATGTTGCCGGTTGCGGAGACATGTGTCCCGCCGCAGAATTCCACCGAATCCCCGTATTTCACCACGCGGACAAACTCCCCGTACTTTTCGCCGAACAGTGCCATCGCGCCCAGTTTCCGCGCCTCAGCAATCGGCATGTTGCGATGCTCCTCCAGCGGAATGTTGCTGCGTATATCCTCGTTGACAAGCTGTTCCACCTTCCGCAGCTCCTCGCGGCTGAGCTTGGCGAAATGCGAGAAGTCGAAGCGCAGCCGCTCCGCATCCACCGAGGAGCCCTTCTGCTCCACATGGGTGCCCAACACGTTCCGCAATGCCTTGTGCAGCAGGTGTGTGGCTGTGTGGTTGTTTTCGGTGCGCCGCCGCTGGCCTGCATCCGTCTCCGCATGGAAGAGTGCCGACGGGTCCGAAGGCAGCTTCTCCACAAGATGTACAATCAGGTTGTTCTCCTTGCGGGTGTTGAAAATGCGGACGCACTCGTCGCCGGAGCGCAGACATCCGGTGTCCCCGGCCTGTCCGCCGCTCTCCCCGTAGAATGGGGTCTGGTCAAAGACTAACTGGTAGAAGCTCTTATCCTTTGTGGTGACTTTGCGGTAGCGTACAATGCGCACCTCCGCCTCCAGCGTGTCGTAGCCGATGAACCGCTCCTCGGTTTCGGGATGCACCTGCACCCAGTCGGCGGTCTCCTGTGCCGCCGCCGCGCGTGAACGCTCCTTTTGTGCGGCAAGCCCTTTGCGGAACCCGTCCATGTCAACCGTCCACTGCTGCTCCTGCGCCATCAGCTGCGTCAGGTCGATGGGGAAGCCGAAGGTGTCGAACAGCTCGAAGGCGAAATCCCCGTCGATGGTGCGGCTCTCCGGATGGTCGGTCAGATATTTCTCGAATTTCAGTATGCCGTTGCTCAAGGTGCGCAGGAATGCCTGCTCCTCCTCAAGGATGATGCGGCCGATCAGCTCCTGCTGCTTTGCCAGCTCCGGGAACTGTCCGCCCATCTGTCCGACAAGGATTGGCACCATGCTGTGCAGGAACGGCTCCTTGAAATGGAGGAATGTGTATCCGTACCGGACGGCGCGGCGCAGGATACGCCTGATAACATACCCCGCCTTTATGTTGGAGGGCAGCTGCCCGTCCGCGATTGAGAAGGCGACGGCGCGGAGGTGGTCGGCACAGACGCGCATGGCAATGTCGGCCTTTTCGTCGCTGCCGTAGGCTATGCCTGACAATTCCGCCAGATGCCGGATGAGCGGCTGGAAAATGTCGGTGTCGTAGTTGGAGCCTTTGCCCTGCATCACCATGCAGAGCCGCTCAAAGCCCATTCCGGTATCGATATGCTTGGCCTTCAACGGTTCCAGTGTGCCGTCCGCCAGCCGGTTGTATTGCATGAAAACGAGATTCCATATTTCGATGACCCTCGGATGGTCCTTGTTCACCAGCTCCCTGCCGGGAACCTTTTCCCTTTCCGATGCGGGCCGCAGGTCGATGTGGATCTCGGAGCAGGGTCCGCAGGGTCCCTGTTCGCCCATCTCCCAGAAATTGTCCTTCTTGCTGCCTGAGAGGATGTGGCTCTCATCAACCCACTCCTGCCAGTATCCGTAGGCCTCTTTATCCATCTCAAGCCCTTCGCCGCTGTCCCCGCCGAAAACGGTGACATATAGGTTCGTCTTGTCAATCTTGAGGGTTCCGGTCAGGAACTCCCAGGCGTAGGCGATGGCCTCCTTCTTGAAATAGTCCCCGAAAGACCAGTTGCCCAGCATTTCGAACATGGTGTGGTGGTAGGTGTCGTGGCCCACCTCCTCCAGGTCGTTGTGCTTGCCTGACACGCGCAGGCATTTCTGCGAGTCGGCCACACGGGGGTAGGGGGCGGGGGCGTTGCCCAGGAAGATGTCCTTGAACTGGTTCATGCCGGCGTTGGTGAACATGAGGGTCGGGTCGTTTTTGACCACCATCGGGGCGGAGGGCACGATGTGGTGCTGTTTCGATTGGAAGAATTGCAGGAACGCCTGCCTTATTTCTTGGGATGTCATATCTTAATACAAATGTTTTAGCCGATGTTTAAATTTTAACAAACGTACCAATTCCTTTTTTATTACAGGCCGACCGCTGTTTTATTTTGCGATAATGATACTCCGGTCCGTAAAACGCGTTCTGTCACGAATATACACAACGAACATTTTTCTGTTTATTTTTTTTGGGTCCGGACTGGCAAATCCTACATTAATATATTGTACTTTTGCAGCCGAATTTTTAAACCGCATCCATGAGTAAAAACTTAGTGATTGTCGAGTCTCCGGCCAAGGCCAAAACCATAGAGAGATTTTTGGGAAAAGACTATACCGTACGCTCTTCCATGGGTCACATCCGTGATCTTCCGGAAAAGAAGATAGGCATAGACATAGAAAACCAGTTTGCGCCGCAATATGAGATTCTGCCCAACAAACAGAAAATAATATCCGAACTGAAGAAATTGGGCGTCGAATCCGATGTCATCTGGCTTGCCACTGATGAGGACCGTGAAGGGGAGGCCATTTCATGGCACCTGATGGACGAATTGAAATACCCTGCCGAAAAGACCAGGCGCATCGCATTCCATGAAATCACAAAAAAGGCCATTGAGGAGGCCATAGCGAATCCGAGGGATTTGGATTTCAACTTGGTTAATGCACAGCAGGCCCGCCGCGTGCTGGACCGTCTTGTCGGTTTCGAGCTGTCGCCGGTGCTGTGGCGCAAGGTGCGTCCGTCGCTTTCAGCCGGTAGGGTGCAGTCTGTGGCTGTACGGCTGGTTGTGGAGCGTGAAAGGGAAATCAACAACTTTGTGCCTGAATGCTTCTACAAGGTGGTCGGAACTTTCCGGACCTCCGCGAACGGGGCGCCTTTTGAGGCGGAGCTGAACACCCGTTTCCGCACGGAGAAGGAGGCCAACGCCTTTTTGGAAAAATGCAGGAATGCGAGCTTCACCGTGAATGCGGTGGAGAACCAGCCGGTCAAACGGACTCCCGCCCCGCCATTCACCACAGCAACCCTGCAGCAGGAGGCGGCTCGCAAACTGGGGATGTCGGTCGCGCGCACAATGTCGGTCGCACAGCAGTTGTACGAATCGGGACACATCACCTACATGCGTACCGACTCGGTCAATCTGTCCGACCTCGCCTTAGCCACCTCCGAGGCGGAGATTGTCAGCATCTACGGGGAAAAGTATGCCAGAAGGCGCAAGTTCACCACCAAGACAAAAGGGGCGCAGGAGGCGCATGAGGCCATCCGCCCAACCTATATGAACAAACACACCATATCGGACGGTGACAATCAGGCGGAACGGCTGTACCAGCTCATCTGGAAACGCACCCTTGCCTCGCAGATGGCGGATGCCAAACTCGAGAAGACAACTGTCACCATCACCAGCCCTGATATGGAGGAATATTTTGTAAGCGAAGGCGAAGTGCTGCTGTTTGACGGATTCCTGAAGGTCTACAAGGAGTCCCAGGGCGACCAGCCGGAGGAGGAGAGCCAGGAGCTGCCGGCACTGTCCCAAGGTATGCCTCTGGAGCAGGAGCAGGTCCAGGCCACTGAAAAACATACCATGCCGCCCTACCGCTATACGGAGGCCAGCCTTGTCCACAAGCTGGAGGAGCTTGGCATAGGCCGCCCCTCCACATACGCTCCCATCATCTCCACCATCCAGAAACGGAACTATGTGCAGAAGGGCAACAAGGAGGGCAGCGAACGGGAATACCGCATCCTGACATGCAGGAAGGGCAAAATCACCGTCAGCAGCAAAAAGGAGAAGATAGGCTACGAGAAGGGCAAACTGCTTCCCACTGATATCGGCAATGTGGTCAACAGCTTCCTGATCGACCATTTTGAAAAAATCATGGACTACCAGTTCACCGCCAGCGTGGAGAAGGATTTTGACAAGATAGCCCAAGGGAAAAAGGAATGGAAAAAGATGATTGCCGATTTCTACAAGGATTTCCACCAAACCATCACCACCACCCTCGAAACTTCGGAAAAGGCCAGCGGGGAACGGCTGCTGGGTGTGGATCCGGTTTCAGGACGCAATGTGTACGCCAAGCTGGCCCGCTACGGCGCGGTGGTGCAGATGGGACGCTCCAACAGCGAGGACACGCTGAGTTTCGCCAAACTGCTGCCGCACCAGAGCATCGACACCATCACCTTTGAGGAGGCGATGGAGCTGTTCAAGCTGCCGCGCACGGTCGGCACCCATAACGGCCTGCCGCTGGTGGTCAATATCGGACGCTACGGCCCATACGTGCAGTATGACGGCAAATTCTACGCCGTGCCGAAGACCGAAGACCTGCGCATAATCTCTTTGGAACGCTGTCTGGAAATCATGGAGGCGAAAAAGAAATCGGACCAGGACAAGGCCGCCTGCGTCATCGGCGAATGGGAGGGGGATCCCCTTTCCGTGGCTGTGGGACGCTTCGGCCCCTACATCCTTTACAGGAAGCATTTCTATGCCCTGCCAAAAGAGACGGACATTCATACGGTCGGACTTGAACAGGCCAAGGAGGTTATCCGGAAACATGAGGAGAAAAACATCCTCCGCCGTTTCGAGGAGGACGAAAAGATGAGGATACTCAAAGGGCGTTTTGGTGCCTACATATCCTACAACAACCAAAATTACAAGCTGCCCAAGGGGAGCGAGGCCGGACAGATGACCTACAGGCAATGTCTGGAAATTGTGCAGACGGCAGACCAGAAGACACCGGGAAAAACCGCCAAACGGAAACGCTGATGGAGCATTTGGAAAACTATCTGGAACCGCTTTCCTTAGACAATCTTGAATTTTTCTCCCGTTCCGCCGACAAGAACAGGATCGGCAGCCGCCTGCATGTCCATACTGTGGAGAAGGGTCTGCCGGACCTTGACAACATCCGGATTGCAATCATCGGTGTGCCGGAGGAGCGTAACGCCTTTGACAATGTGGGCTGCTCGCTTGCTCCGGACGAAATCCGCAGGCAGTTCTACCAGCTTTTCCGTATGCCGGACATGCCTGAAACCGCCGATCTCGGCAACCTTCGTGCAGGCAGGGAGTGCGAGGACACCTATCATGCCCTTGCCGATGTGCTGGGCCAGCTTCTTGATGCGGGGATAGTTCCTGTTATTCTTGGCGGGAGCCAGGATCTGACATACGCCAACTATTTAGCCTACGAGCAGCGTCAGGAGGTGGTCAACATCACTGCCATCGACCCTTGTTTTGACATCGGCGCAAAACTTTCAGAGCAGGAATCCAATGCCTTTTTCCATAAAATAATACTGCGTCAGCCCAATTACCTGTTCAACTACAGCAATATCGGATACCAGAGCTATTTTGTGAGCCCGGAAGATGTCGCGCTTATGGAAAAACTGCGTTTCGACACCTGCCGGCTGGGCATCGTGCAGGAGGACATCCTTAAATGCGAGCCGCTGATCCGTGAAGCCGGCATTGTGAGCGTGGATATGGCCGCCGTCCGCTTTTCGGATGCGCCCGGTTGCCGTCATGCCTCCCCGAACGGACTTACAGGGAAGGAGATATGCATGCTTTCACGCTTCGCAGGCGCAGCATCCAGGGTCTCATCCTTTGGCGTTTACGAATACAACCCCGGCTGTGACATTGCCGCACAGAGCGCACGCCTTATTGCCGAGATGCTCTGGTATTTTCTGGACGGTTTCAGCCTGCGGCGTGAGGATCAGCCCGACCTGATGCGGGAAAATTTCACCGAATACATTGTGGAACTACAGCAGCGTCTGTACCAGATACGTTTTTACGAGAGCAATGTCAGCCATCTCTGGTGGATGGAGGTCCCTTGTGCGGACAAAAAGTCGAAATATGAGCGGATGTATCTGATCCCTTGTTCCAAAGAGGATTACGAAACCGCCTGTATGGACGAACTGCCAGAACGCTGGCTCAAAACTTACCAAAAACTTGAGAGGGAATAGGCGGTGTCTCCGGTGAGGCGCTGCAATCCAATAGTCCGCGTCAGTCGTCGGTGCTTGTGGCGTAAAACAGGATTGAGCGTCCGGTGATATGTATGTGGTGCTCCTCCTCCAACGAACGGATAATATCATCAATGCGCGGGTCGGAAAACTCAATGCAGCCTTTGCCATCAGAGAGCAGTATGTGGTCATGCATGGCTCTCCGGAATGCGCACTCATACACTGCTGCGCCGGTATCGAACCGGAGTTTGCGCACGAGTCCGCAATCCTCCATCAGTTCCAGCGTGTGGTACAATGTTGTACGGCTCACCTGATATTTTTTCTGCTTCAGTCCGGCATGCAGCGCCTCCACATCAAAATGTCCGCCGCATCTGCATGCTTCGCGCAGGACGGCAAAACGTTCCGAAGTGCGGCTCAAACCTTTTTTTTCCAGATAATCGTAAAAAATCTGCCGGTATTCTTCAAAAACATCCTCCTCCATCACGCCTCTTAGTTACCGTTATCCGACACTGACGCCGGCAGTTACAGGTGATTGGGTTGTAAGCAGCACCAGCCTGCCGTCCTTGTCGGCGGCTGAAAGCAGCATCCCTTCACTGACCACCCCCTTGAGCTTGCGCGGCTCGAAATTGGCGATGAAACAGACCTGCAGGCCCACTAACTTTTCCGGTTCGGGGTAGGACTGGGCGATGCCTGAAACGATGGTGCGGCGCTTGTCCCCATCATCAATGAGGAATTGCAGCAGCTTGTCAGCCTTGGGCACTTTGGTGCATTCCAGCACCGTGCCGACCCTGATGTCCACCTTCTGGAAATCCTCGAAACTCACCTTTTCCTTATATGGTTCAGGCTTCCATGCCTGCTGTTCGTTCGCAAGCTTTGTGTCGGCCAACCGTTGCATTTGGGCGTCAATGGCCGTGTCCTCAACCTTTTCGAACAGCAGTTCGGGTGTCTCCAGCAGCCCGCCCTCAGGCAGCAGCCGCGCACTTCCGGCAGCCTGCCAGTCCGCCGCCTCCAGATGCAGCATCCGGGACAGCTTTTCCGCCGTGAACGGGAGGAAAGGACGGCAAAGAATCGCAAGGTTTGCGCAAATCTGCAGCGAATAGTGCAACGCCGTCATCGCCTCATCGGGATTCTCCTTTATCCTTTTCCACGGCTCCGTCTCGGTCAGGTATTTGTTGCCCAGACGGGCCAGGTTCATCATTTCGGCCAACGCATCGCGGAAATGGTATGTCTCGATGGCGCGTCCGATGCGCTCCGGAAAGCTCTCCATCTCCTTCACCAGCTGCAGTTCCAGTTCGCCGGCAGTGCCTGCTGCCGGGACTTTTCCGCCATTATACTTGTGCGTCAGCACTAAGGTGCGATGGACAAAATTGCCGAAAATGGCCACCAGCTCGCTGTTGTTCTTCAGTTGGAAATCCTTCCAGGTGAAATCGTTGTCCTTGGTCTCCGGCGCATTGCTGCATAACACGTAGCGCAGCACATCCTGCTTGCCGGGGAAATCCTTCAGGTATTCGTGCAGCCAGACCGCCCAGTTCCTTGAGGTGGAAATCTTGTCCCCTTCCAGATTCAGGAACTCGTTGGCAGGCACATTGGCCGGCAGGATATAGCTGCCGTCGGCATGGAGCATCGAAGGGAAAATGATGCAGTGGAAGACAATGTTATCCTTGCCGATAAAATGCACT
>JAEEGI010020131.1_pt1 | contig 13391 bp, 12 predicted proteins | sample 8958751 | NCBI WGS metagenome assembly JAEEGI01 (sample SAMN16246545, study PRJNA631951) | gut metagenome | biome: gut microbiome; feature: rumen; material: KS-attached | host: Bos | place: Iran: Karaj | collected 2018-10
GGGGCACTTCAAGATAGAAGAGGCAGCCATCACCGAGATAAACCATACCATAGATAAGGTGGAAGCAGAGACCAACCAACGGGCTACTGACTTGAGACACGAACGAAAAGTACGATCACAAGCCCTGCAGGAATGGGTGTTCCACCAGTTCGTAATGTACAACAAAAAAGGGGAGGCCAAAGACCTCACCCAGATATTTATGGAAGCACAGCATAAGGCACCACCTTCTGGTGCTGGCGAATGTGCTGCGCCTAAATTGTTACAACAGGCATTCTTGCACCATTGGACTCCCATTGCAATGGCCGAATTTTGGTGGGGTGGCGATAGCGCAGAACGAAAGCGTGGGCACTACTATCCTGCCTGTGAGGAAAAATGCAGACCTATCCTCAATTACATGTTAGCGAATTAGAATATGGTACTAAAACGCTAATTATTAAAATAATACAGGAATGTAGCTAAGCCTTCAAGTGCTTTTTTCTTTTCCCCAAGGATATCAATCACAAACTTGATTTCTGCCTTAGCTATACCACGCAGATTAGTGAGTGACTGGAGATCGGCAGTCATACGGATGCTCTGTCCAGAAAGTACAGCCTGTCCAAACTTCATCTTATCCATACCATAGTTTACCATCATTTTCAGGTTATTCACCTCAATGATCTGGTCCCACAAGTGGGGCAGCATTGAAAGCGTCAGATAACCATGAACGATAGTGGTGTGGAAAGGACTCTCCACCTTAGCACGTTCTGGATCTATATGAATCCACTGGTGATCCAGTGTGGCATCAGCAAACATGTTAATACGCTCCTGTGAAATCTCCACATACTCTGACACGCCTATCTGCTTGCCAACCAACTGCTCAAACTCCTCAATATTATTGATTACTACTTTACTCATCGTTCTTAAAAAATAAATAAGTCATTAATTTTTGAGCAAAAGTACATTTTTTATCGATAAGTTGATACAATTCCGCGTGTATTTTTGTATTTTTACCACGTAAAAGAAAGTAGCGATGAGCGAGAGCGACTATATACATGCCTTGATTGCTCAGGGAGAGCACCAACAGCAGGACTTTAAGTTCGAAATCTCTGACATCTGCAAGATAGCCAAAACCCTCTCTGCCTTTGCCAATACGGATGGAGGCCGCTTGCTTATTGGCGTGAAGGACAATGGCAAGATAGCAGGTGTACGCTCTGAGGAAGAACAATACATGATAGAAGCCGCTGCTCAAGTCTATTGCAAGCCCCATGTGGAATGCGAGATGCAGAGCTACCTCATTGAAGGACGCACAGTGTTGATAGCTACCATTGAGAAAAGTAATCACAGACCTGTCTGTGCTAAAACGGAAGATGGAAAGTATCTGGCATACATCCGCGTAAAGGATGAGAACATTCAGGCCACTCCAGTGCATCTGAATGTTTGGAAACAGGGGGATAGACAGAATGGTGAATTGTTGGAATTCACGCCTAGAGAGCAACACTTGCTGGAACTGATGAAGCAAAATAACAAGCTATCACTCAACCAGTATTGCAGACGGGCACATATCCCCTATCCTGCTGCTGTGAGGTTATTGGCTAAATTCATACGCTATGGAATCGTAGAAACCGTCTTTGAAGATAGGCAGTTTCATTACAAGCTGAAAGAGTAATCCTTAGATTAATTGTAACAGCTTTTTAATACTGTAAATTTCAGTATGCGGTTCCAATCTTTTATTTTTGTTAGTTATTACTGCTATTAATAATAATATAAAATAGGTATATGGAAACAACAGGAATTATGATGCTTATACTCAGGCTGCTCGGTTCATTGGCCTTGCTGATGTATGGTATGAAAACCATGAGTGATGCATTGCAAAAATTGGCAGGTCCCCAACTTCGTCATGTATTGGGAGCCATGACTACCAACCGCTTTACTGGCATGCTCACGGGTATATTAGTCACAGCAGCGGTACAGTCATCTACAGCCACCACAGTGATGACCGTGTCTTTCGTCAGTGCAGGACTACTCACCTTGGCTCAAGCCATCAGCGTCATCATGGGTGCCAATATCGGAACTACCCTCACTGCGTGGATTATGTCAGCTGGTTTTTCATTCAACATCACAGATTTCGTTTGGCCTGCCTTTGTTATAGCCATTATCCTTATTTATAATAAAAAGCGTCGCACCGTCGGAGATTTTCTTTATGGTGTGGCTTTCATGTTTTTAGGACTTGGAACTCTACGTCAAACGGGTATCGACATGCATTTGGGCGAACAACAGGCCGTGCTTGATTTCTTTGCCAGTTTCGACCCACATAGTTTTCTCACAACCATTACGTTCTTGATCATCGGTGGTATTCTTACCATGTGTGTGCAGTCGAGTGCTGCCGTGATGGCCATTACCATGATACTTTGCTCCAGCGGCGTACTGCCTATATACCAAGGTATTGCACTCGTAATGGGTGAGAATATAGGAACCACCGTGACATCCAACATTGTGGCACTCTCTGCGGGCACGCAAGCACGTAGAGCGGCATTAGCGCACATGTTCTTCAATGTCTTTGGTGTATGCTGGATATTGTGTGTGTTCCAACCATTTGTGAATTTTGTCTGCTCATTGGTAGGTTTTGATGTGACCATGACCAAAGACGCTGTTAGCAGTGAGGTCTTCCTTGCCAATGCTGCTAAACTGAGCTTTGTGCTGGCAGCTTTCCATACCTGTTTCAACCTTATTAACACAGGCATTCTAATCTGGTTTATCCCACAGATTGAGAAGTTCGTTTGCTACATCATTAAGCCAAAGGCCAATGTGGACGAAGAAGACACACGCCTGCTCTACATCAGTAGCGGTATCATGAAGACTCCAGAAATTTCCGTGCTTCAGGCACAGAAAGAAATCGCATTGTTCGCCGTCCGTATTCAGCGTATGTATAGCATGGTACGCGATTTGTTCCAGATGTCAGGAGTGGAGGCTAAAAACGAAGATTTCATTAAACTCTATTCCCGTATTGAAAAGTATGAAGATATCTCCGACAATATGGAGATTGAGATTGCCCGTTACTTAGAGCAAGTCAGCGATGCCCATCTGAGTGATGAGACCAAGGCTAAGATCCGTTCTATGATGCGTCAAATCAGTGAAATAGAAAGTATTGGCGATGCCTGTTACAATTTAGCACGCACCCTTCATCGCAAGCAAGAACAGAAGAAAGTGTTTACGGAAAAGCAAACTGCCGATTTGCTACAAATCATGCAACTGACAGATGATGCACTTACCCAGATGAACCATGTACTTCCAGGACGTCGTGAAGAACGCTCCATCACAAAGACTAACGAGTTGGAGTATCGATTGAACGAAATGCGTGACCATCTAAAAGCAGAAAACATCAATGCCATCAACGATCGTCAATACGACTATGCAGTAGGTACCATGTTTACTGACCTCATCAATGAATGTGAGAAATTAGGTGACTATGTAGTAAACGTAGTTGAAGCCAGATTAGGTAAATAGTTTTTTTCGCACTATGGAGAAGGAAAAACGGATACTAGTGATAGATGATGAACAGGACCTTTGCGATATCCTGCATTTTAATCTGACAAAGGCGGGCTTTTCTTGCGAGGTAGCATTCTCAGCCGAGGAAGCACTCCAGAAAAACCCAGCGGCTTTCGACTTGCTGCTACTCGATGTGATGATGCCAGGCATGTCTGGTTTCGAACTGGCCATCAAACTGAAGGAAAACGAATACACCAAAAACATCCCCATTATTTTCCTCACTGCCAAGGACATGGAAAAAGACATGCTCTATGGCTTCACATTAGGTGCTGACGACTATGTGTCCAAACCTTTTTCTGTACGCGAGGTGGTAGCCAGGGTAAAGGCCGTATTGCATCGCACGGAAAATGCAACCAATAACCAGCAGATCCTCTGCTATCGTGACCTGACTGTAGATCTGACCAGCAAGGTGGTGAAAATAAATGGAGAAACAATAGCTTTCACACGCACGGAGTTCGACCTGCTGTACATCCTGCTTAGTCACCCCATGAAGGTGTTCTCTCGCCAGCAGTTGATCGATGAAGTGTGGCCAAGCGATGTAGTTATCTCAAATCGTACAGTGGATGTAAACATCACTCGCCTGCGTAAAAAAATAGGACCATATGCCAACTGTATTGCGACACGACAGGGCTTTGGCTATTATTTCAGTCCTGACATATGAAAAAATTGACGGAAGGTCATAAAATGTTTATTAGCGTGATGGTGATCTTTGCCATCTATGCAATGATTTTCATTCTCTTTGAAGACTACGACCGCCATGTATTAAGACCCTTCAGCGAAGCCAGTGACTGGCACCTGCTACTCTTCTCCATTGTGGTGATGGTAGGACTTGCTTTTCTTCTTTATCATTATGCACGACGCATGGACGAGCGTATCAGTCGTGAACAGAATGAGAAGGAAAGTCGGATGCGTCGCGAGCTTACACAGAATATCGCCCATGAACTGAAGACCCCCATTGCAAGCATCATGGGATACATGGAAACTCTCCTAGAACATCAGGATATAGGACCAGACACTGAGCACCAGTTTATTCTTCGCACCCACGCCCAAGCCAAACGACTTACCTCACTGCTACAAGACCTTTCCATACTGAATCGCATAGACTATGCGCCTGAACAGATTGCCAAAGTACAGGTGAACATTTCCGAAATCGTCGAAGAAGTATCCCACGAAACATCACTTATGTTAAGCAAGCAGGAAATGACCTTACAGAATCTTCTCCCTAATGACATATCCCTCAACGGCGACCCTACTTTGCTCTATGGTCTATTCCGTAATCTATTCGACAATGCCATCCTGCATGCAGGAAAAGGGACTTGCATCACTCTGAGCGCTAAGGAGAATGGTAATTACTGGCAATTCACTTTCAGCGATAACGGACAAGGCATCGCTGAGGAGCATCTGCCTCGCATCTTTGAGCGCTTCTACAGAGTGGACAAGGGACGAAGCCGTACGAGCGGAGGAACAGGACTTGGACTTTCCATCGTGAAGCACACTGTCGAGTTGCATGGTGGCACCATTAATGCACAAGCATCTAATCCTCAAGGACTGCGTTTCGTATTTACACTTCAGAAATAAACAAGCTTATTAGGGCCTGCACTATCTTTATTCGCTACGCTCATGAAGATAGGCTGCGGCTCGGAAATAAAAAAGAATGAATTCTTTTTGTATTTCGCTCGCCTTGCACTATCTTTGCACCTACTTAATAAAAAAAGGTACAAGCAATGAGCATATTTTCTAAACTATTCGGAAAGAAAGGCGAGAACAATCCAAAGAACAATGTGGAGGACTTCGCCTCACTGACCAGAGTATATTTTCAGTCGGTACTAGCCTCAAACCTTGGCATTTCCAACATCCGTATAATGCCCGACTTGGCACAATTCAAACGTCTATTTAAGGTGCCTACACAAAACGGCCGTTTGGGTTTGGCAGAAAAGGCTGCCTCCAAGAAAATGCTGATGGCTGATTACGGACTATCAGATAATTTCTTCAAGGAGATAGACTCCTCTGTCAAGAAACATTGTCGCAATCAGAATGATATCCAGCCCTACATGTTCCTCTACCAAGGCTTCCTCAACGACTTGATGATGCTGATGAGCTCTCTGATGCAGTGGAAAATCCGCATCCCATCTATCTTTAAGAGCGTTATCAAAAACGAGGTGGAGAAGAGTGTGCATAAGGTGTGTACCAAGACAGTGTGGAGTAAGGACGACGTACATAAGACTGCTACCAACGTACGCATGTACAAGGAGCGCCTAGGTTATAGTGAGCAATGGATGTCTGAGTATGTCTATAACGTGCTGATGCTGGCCAAGAAAGCTCCAAAGCCAAAGGAAACTGCTGAAAAGAAGTGATGACTGAAATTGAGCAGCATCCCTTTGAGCCTTTTCTGCCAAAGAATGCCAAGTTGCTGATGTTGGGGAGTTTTCCTCCCCAGCCAAAGCGATGGTCGATGGATTTCTATTATCCAAATTTTACAAACGACATGTGGCGCATCATGGGACTTATCTATTTTTCAGATAAGAACCACTTTGTTGTGCCTGGTCAGAAAGCCTTTCAGAAAGACTTACTTATCTCCTTCCTCAAGGAACAGGGCATTGCTCTCTATGATAGTGCCACAGCCATCCGTCGCCTGCAAGACAATGCTTCCGACAAATTTCTGGAAGTAGTAACGCCCACAGACATGGATGCCCTCCTCTCCCAACTCCCTCATTGCCAAGCCATCGTAACCACTGGAGAAAAAGCCACAGACACCCTCTGTGAAAAGTATGGAGCAGAGAAGCCAAAAGTAAGACATTATTCCACCTTCCTCTACCAAAACCAAGAACTGCGCCTCTATCGTATGCCCTCCTCCTCACGTGCATACCCCCTAGCCCTTGAAAAGAAAGCTGAAGCCTACGCCCAGATGCTGCGGGAATTGGGGATGATTGTTTAGGGTTTAGAGTTTAGGGTTTAGGGTTTTAAGAGTTTATGGGATAAAAACTAAACGAGTGCAGCGATGTTGCGAATAATAAAAAAGAATGAATTCTTTTTGTATTTTGCTCACCTTGCACTATCTTTGCTCCCAAAGAATAACAATTTAAATAATAAAAAAACGATGATTACAATTATCTGTGTAATAGTAGTCCTTGTAGTACTCGTAGGCATGTATTTCTCCTACAACAACAAGGAAGTAGCCCTGCGCAAAGAGGCTGAAGCCCAGAAGGGTAAGATTGAAGGTGTGCACGACAAGATGTGGAAAGTGATTCAGCAGAAGGCCGAGGTTAGCAACGAATACCGCGAAGCCTTCGAGAAAATCTATCCCGAACTAATCTCTGGTCGCTACGCCAACGACAATGGTAATGTGATGAAGTGGATACAGGAGTCTAATCCCAACTTTGACACCGCACTGTATAAGGACCTGCAGCAAGCCATCGAGATACAGCGTGAGTATTTCAACAACGCCCAGACCCGTATGCTCGATGTCATCAAAGAGCGCGAGACACTTATCGAGACCTATCCTGCTAAGTGGTTTATCAGCAACAAGAGTAAGATAGAATATGAGGTGATCTCATCCAGCGCCACCAAGGGTACCATGACCACAGGCATCGACGATGAAGTGAGCGTTTTCAAGAAGTAGTAAATGACCACCATAGTCTATTTGCTTCCCATCCTTACTTGTCTCTTTCTCTACAGTACTTCTCCTGTGCCGTTGAGTTGGGAGTACTATGCCTGCGCCATTGGGGCATCGTGGCTACTCACAGCACTGGTGCATTGGATGATGTATAAGTCGCGTATTGCTGATGACGAGTTCTTGGGCTCCTACATTAGTAAGGTGACTCACGAGGAGGCTTGGGTAGAGCTGATACACTATATCGAGCAGGTGCCATGTGGGCGCGACAGCAAGGGCAATGTCATCTACAAAGCTGTGCCACGTGTGCGCCACGTCTTTCATCCAGAGCAATGGGAAATGTACTCCAGCTATGGCACCATCCAGAGCATCAGTCGCAGCTATTACGACCATGTGTGCAGCACTTGGGGCACTCCCATGAATCGTCTGCACTTCACTGGAGTCAATATACAAGGGGGCGTGCGCTTTGGACAGTCATACTCCTTCCAAGACATACTGGACAACTATCAGTCGAGTGCCAATCCCCTGCTCGAGGCCGACTTTCGCAACCGCTTCTTCCCTCTGACAGAAGAGCACGCCTATGAGAACAAGGTACGCAACTCCCACTCCATCTTCAAGTTTGAAGATATCTCCAAGAAACACGCCAAAGAACTGGGACTTTTCGACTATCCGCCTGTGAAGCACAACTTCCAGGAGTGCATCCTGGGACGTCAGTTCTCAGAAGAAGTGCATCGACAGTATGAGATGTTCAATGCTTGGTTTGGCTTCCAACACCAGATGCATGTTTTCATCCTCTGTTTCGATGCTGCCAAAGGCATGGGCATTGCAGAGAAGCAACGAGCCTATTGGGAAGGAGGCAATCGCAATGAGTTTGTGGTTTGTTTAGGACTTGATGGTGAAACTGTACGCTGGTGTCACGCATTCAGTTGGATGGATGAACCTGTGCTCAGCGTGAAAGCTGAAGCGTACTTCCGCGAGCATGAGCAACTGGATCTCAGTGCCTTCTGCACTTGGCTGCAAGAGAATGTCAGCCTCTGGAAGCGCAAGGATTTCCGCGACTTCAACTACCTCTCCGTCTCCCTCAGCACCACGCAGAATTACCTGCTGCTGTTCCTTACGTTGCTCGTCAATGTAGGTATTGCTGCAGTGATACTCCACAACTTGGAGGTATTTTAGTAATTACCACCCACAAAAAAAAACGAAGACTATGCGAAATCTGATATACACCTTACTTATAATAGCCTTAGCAGCCTGCACCACCCACCAAGGCACCCGTGCCCAGCTGGACCAAGCCGAGGCACTGATGACAGAGCTGCCAGACTCAGCTCTCGCCATCCTCCAGCAAGTAGATGATGCCCAACTCACTACCAACGCTCTGCAAGCCCGCTTTGCCCTGCTCCTCTCTATGGCGCTCGATAAGAACTACATCGACATCGCTTCCGATAGCCTCATCCGCCCAGCTGTAGAGTATTATGAGAAACATGGCACTGACAGGGATAAGATGCTCACTTGCTATTATCTAGCCAATACCTATATTAACGCCGATGAAACTGCAAACTGCCTTATAAGCCTCACTGATGCAGAGAAATATGCCAAGAAGATAGAAGATTACTTCTATTTAGGAATGATTTATCGAATGATGGCAGATGCTTACAATGATATTTATTGCAGAAACGAAGAACTGAAATATAGACAACAATCATATGATAGTTTCAAGATGGCAGGTTCCCAAAGACATATAAATTTTGCTTATCTTGACTTAGGTATAGCACTATCTAACACTCATCAATACACTCAAGCCATAGATATTTATAAAGATTTGCTGATAGTAGCTGAAGATAATATTGATTCAATATTAGTTAATAATTGTCTTTCTCATTTAGGTCATTCATATAGCTTAAATGGTAATTATCGTGAATCTATAACATCAATTCTGAAGCAGAGTTCTCTATTTCCACAAAGAGTAATGTCTAAGGATTATCGTAACCTTGCACGCGATTACGCTGCATTGGCAATGCCAGACAGTGCTATTTTTTATATGAAAAAGGCGGAGAATCTGATTAAGAATAACATAGACACTCAAGTAACATACAGTATTAATTATGAATTATCAAAATATACAGGGGATTATAAAACTGCTCTTGAAAATTATGAAGAGCTTTTTGATCTCAATGCTTATGTCACAGACTCTATAATGGGCAAGTCTGTATTGGTGACTCTACAAGACTACATCACACAGCAAGCAGAGTACGATAACTTCATTGCTAAGCAAAAAAGGAATCGGCTTTATTATATCATCACATTCCTCGTCTTAGGTATCATTGCAGCTTCTATTATCCTTTACCTCCGTTGGAAGAATAAAAACCAAGAAATTGAGAAAAACCTCCAGTTGGCACAGAGCATCAGAGACACTTTACATATTAAGGAGGGACAACTTTCAGAAATGAACACTCAAATTCAAGCATTGTTCAGTCAGCAATTCAGTGTTATAGACGAACTATGCAATGTGTATTTTGAAACAAAGGATACAAAAGCAGAAAAAGACAGAATATATAAAGAGGTATTAAAACAAATAAACGACATTGGCACCAATAAGGTTTCTCAATTGGAAGTGATTGTCAACACATATAGAAACCAGATAATGCGAGATTTCCGTAAAGATTTCCCTAATCTCAATTCTGATATCTATCAATTTGCTATCTATCAATTCTCTGGTTTCTCATCACGTGCTATTAGTATCTTCATGAATGAGAAGATAGAGAATATCTATAACAAAAAGTCCAGATTAAAAAACAGAATACAGAAGTCAGACGTTCCTCGTAAAGAGGAATATCTAAGCCTAATGGCATAAACAACCTCAAACGTTTACTATTACCATCCATTTTATCGTCGTCTGAAACTCCGAAGAGATGGGCGTTTTCAGCATTGATAGATTAATGTTTTCCTCTTAACTAAATTACATCTGATTATCAAATACTCTTAGACATCGATTGATAGATTATACCTAATCCAGAAAGGCACACTTCTCTTTTATATAGCATATCTTTGCATCTATAAAGATAACTTAAGTTAATGTTATGCAATATAGAAGAAAGATATATAAAGATGAAGCCTTAATGTACTACCTTTAAAATATCTTTCCTTTATTTGCATAACCTAATAAACAAAAAACTATCAAAAGATGAAAAAAGTATTATTATTGACAGCACTGGTACTGGGAGTGGTTACCAGTGCACAAGCACAACAAGTAAAGTTTGGCATTGAGGGTGGTATGAACCTCAGCGGTATCAGAACAAACGACGACAGAGAATCCAACCCCAAAGGATTGAGTTTAGGGTGGCAGATTGGTGGAACTGCTACTTATGAATTCAATAACCACATTACTCTGATGTCAGGTCTCACTCTGATGCATACTCAGCGAAATGCAGAGTTTCTTCCTTGGTATGGTGGTTACTTCCCCAAAGCAGAAATGAAGACAAACCAACTGACGTTGCCATTAAAAGCTGGTTATACCATCCATATAAGCGATGCACTGAGAATAACTCCTTTCGTAGGTGCCTACGCATCCTATCACTTCTCTGGAGGCAATGGAAACATGGATTACTATGATCACGCATATCACTACATGCAAGAACCTACAAAAGCTAAATGGGGAGCGATGCATCGCTTTAATTATTACACATACGAATATAATGAGAATTTAGAAGTCGTAAACACCTACACAGAGTATATCGACCCTCTCCGCCATTGGACATGGGGAGCAACGGGTGGAATCAATGCCACTATTAAAGATCATTACACCATATCCTTGCAATACATGGAGGATATCAAAAGAATACAGAAAGAACTGAATTTTAGGGATTACTCACTGATGCTCTCTGTAGGCTATAAGTTCTAATCATTAAGAGAGGAAAAATTTCCCTCTCTTTTATGCAAGATTTTTGTAATTTTGCATTTAGTATTAAAACACTACTGATTATGAATAAATTATTGACCCCTATTTTTATACTTTGTGCTTTTGGCTTTTTCGCCTCTTGCAGCAATGACTTAGACGTTAACATGTTTATACCTGAAATAATAGACCTATCTACACATGAGATTGGGTTTTCTGAGGAGACGGATTCCGTTGCTGTTACTGCAGCTATATCTTGGTTTATAGGATCTATTTATAATGAAAGCACAAAAGAATACGTTTATAAAATAAGTCCAGACAATAAAAGGAAAACTATTGGTAAAGGGGCACTTAGAGGTTCAGAATTTAAAATTAATGGCCTGACTATACGTGAATACAATGACGACCATGCAGAATTTTTAGACGATGGCATGCTGCCTACAGATACGTTTACAGTATGCTGCCAATATACTCCTATGGGTTATAGACCTGAATTTATCACAATAACCAAAAGGAAGGATTGATTACAACCCTTAAATAGGATTATTGCAATCAGTAGACTATAACATCATATAGGACTATTTTCAAAGATGCAGCGTCTTTCACTCTGAAGATGCTGCATCTTTGGTATCTAAGACGCAGCATCTTTGGTTCAACTAATCCTTTCAGCATAGATACCAGGTATCATCTTAAGATATTTTCAAGTTCTACAAACCTAAAACAGGGATTTTAGACAATCTACGAAAATACCATAGAGTTTTTTACACCCATATACCTATAACTTGCATGATAACATAAATGCCCACATCGGGGAGAGCATTAATTTAGCGCAAGTTTGACGAAGCAAAAAGGTTTTACCTTCACCCTTCACCTTATGCACTTAAGATACTTAGTGTCAATAAGTTAAGTTGGTGAAGGTAAAAGGCTCTACCTTCACCTTACCTTCACCTTTATACAGCCTTGCGTGCTACTTATTATACCTTCTTTGAGCGCCCTAAGTTTCTGTTCTCTCAAAACACGATGGTGAAAGTGGGTGAAGGTAAGGTGAAGGTGACGGCTTCCACTTTCACCCATTTATTACGTTTACAATCAGACACTTAGGCTTTAAAGGTGAAGGGTGAAGGTAAAATCACACATTCATTGTTTTTGTAAATAAACACTTATGCTCACAAATATCCACCGCTGTGAACATTTTTGCTCATAACTATGGGCATTTTTGTCCACAGTTAGAGCACTATACTTATCGAACTCACGTTATTTTCCTAACTACGAAAATATTTTTTCCTAGTTAGAAAAAAAAATTCGTGTGTATAGGAACTTTTTTTTTCTGTGCACAGGAACATTTTTTTCTGTGCACAGGCGCAAATCAATGGCTTGGTAGTAGCAAACCGTGGGGTTGCCGTAACCAACGAGGCACTTTGCCGTAACCTTGCTACTTGCAATAGCCAATGCAACAGCCATGCTTCGATTTTAGTCTTCACACTTCACAGAGAGGGGTTAAGCGTCTGAACATCAAAGCGTAATGCGTGTGAAGTGTGGTCGCAAACACTTCACAAGACTTCACACTTTCCAATCATGAGTGTGAAGAGTGGTGAAGTGTCAAACGCAACACTTCACAGCAGTTATCTAATAAAAATCATACATTAACTCTCTCATTGTGAAGTGTGAAGACTTTTTTGAAGCATCTATAAAAGAACAGGCAGGAGCTATTGCCCCTGCCTGTCATTATAATCGTTACACTGGTATTAGAAGACATGCAATCCCAAGAATACCATGATACCGTTCATCAAGATCCAGAAGATAGCAAATGGCAAGGTCTTGCGCATGATCTCACCATCCTGACCTTCCATATCGCAGGCAGCTGTTGCGATGGCGATGCTCTGTGGAGAGAGCAACTTACCACCCTCGGAACCAGCACAGTTGGCAGCAGCGAGCCAGTTGGTCTCATTACCAGACACACCAAAGAAGGTGCCATCATTCACCAAGCCAAGTTGTCCAGCAGCTGCTGCTTGCAGCTTACCAAAGAGGATATTGGCAGAAGTGGCACTACCCGTCACGAAGGTACCAATAGAACCAATCAATGGAGCGAAGAACGGATAAACTGGTCCTGTAAGGGCCACCAATCCTGTAGCGATGGCCAATGTCATGCCTGTATTGTTCATCAGCATGGCAAGTGCTACCAAACAGCAGATGGTCACAGCCGTCTTCTGCAGATTATAAGCAGTCTTACAAAGCATCTTCATCAGTTTGCCAAAGCTGAGTCCCTGAATCATTCCACCAATCACAGCACCCAGGAAAATCATCAAGCCTGCATTCGACAGCCATCCAAAGGAGAAGGTATTACCCACCACAGGCATCGCAAAC
>JAEEGI010020133.1_pt1 | contig 13389 bp, 10 predicted proteins | sample 8958751 | NCBI WGS metagenome assembly JAEEGI01 (sample SAMN16246545, study PRJNA631951) | gut metagenome | biome: gut microbiome; feature: rumen; material: KS-attached | host: Bos | place: Iran: Karaj | collected 2018-10
TAATGACTATCGATCACAAGATGATTTGGAATGAGGTCAAGGACTATATGTTTATAGCCCTTGGCCTTCTTCTCTATACCATCGCCTTCACAGTATTCCTGATGCCCTATCAGATTGTTGCTGGAGGTGTAACTGGTTTATCAGCTATTATTTACTACGCTACAGGTTTCCATCTGGAGAATACCTATATCATTATCAACGGCATTCTGCTGTTGGTAGCCCTGAAGATATTAGGCTATAAGTTCCTGATGAAGACCATTTTTGCCATCTTTACGCTTTACTTCATGTTGAAGTTTGCGCAGGATCTTATTCCTAAGCAGGAAAACGGCTTGCCGTTTAAGCTGATGGGCGAGGGACAGGACTTTATGTCGATGATCATCGGATGTGTGATTACTGGTATCGCACTGGCCACCGTATTCTTGCATAATGGTTCTACAGGTGGTACCGATATCATAGCCGCATCGGTTAATAAGTACCATCCTGCCGTATCGCTGGGTAACGTACTGATTGCTGCCGACTTCTGTATCATCGGTTCGTGTATGTTCTTCCCACAGTTCGGCACCTATCTCGAACGTGCCCATAAGGTGATGTTCGGTTTCTGTGTGATGGCGATGGAAAACTATACACTCGACTATGTGATGAATGCCCGTCGACAATCGGTACAGTTCATGATTTTCACTCGTAAATGGCAGGAGATAGCCAACGCTATCGGCACCGAAACCAAGCATGGTGTTACCATTCTGGATGGTCACGGTTGGTACACAGGAAAACAAGTAAAAGTGCTTTGTATCCTGGCCCGAAAGAACGAGAGCGTTTATATCTTCCGTCTCATTAAGATGATCGACCCCAACGCCTTTGTATCGCAGTCGAGTGTAATCGGTGTATATGGCGAGGGATTCGATGAGATGAAAGTAAAAATCAAGAATATCGAAGAAAAGAAAAAGATGAAAATAGTATTTGCCACCAATAATCTGAATAAACTCAGCGAGGTTAGAAAGATTCTTGGCAACAAGTTCGAAGTACTGTCGCTTGGCGAGATAGGCTGTCACGACGACATCCCTGAAAAAGGTCAGACACTGAAGGATAATGCCCTGATAAAAGCCCAATGGGTTTACGATAAGTATCATGTTAACTGCTTTGCCGACGATACAGGCTTAGAGGTAGATGCACTTGGAGGTGCACCTGGTGTTTACAGCGCCAGATATGCCGGCGGTGTAGGACACGACTCTGAGGCTAACATGAAAAAGCTGCTCTCCGAACTAGAGAACAACGATAATCGCAAAGCCCGATTCCGCACCGTTATCGCCCTTATCATCGATGGAAAGGTAACCACCTTTGATGGTATTGTAAACGGTGTTATCACCGAAGGCAAACGAGGTGGCGAAGGTTTTGGATACGATCCTATCTTTATGCCCGAAGGTTATAACAAAACATTTGCCGAGCTGGGTACGGGTATTAAGAATAACATCAGTCATCGCGCCAAAGCCGTGCAGAAACTGGCCGATTATCTATTAAAAAGGTAGTGTATGAAGAGGTTGCTTGCCATCGTATTTACAGTATGCTATTGCTACTTGGCAACAGCGCAAATAGGTACATGGCGCAACTATCTGGCCTACCATGATGTTCAGCAGATATGCAAGGCTAACAACGAGCTGTTTGTGCTGGCATCGAACGATCTTTACCAGTATAATATTGATGATGCGAGTATCACTACCTACGATAAAGTAAACGGGTTAAGTGATACCCGCATCACTCATATAGCCTGGAACCAAAAAGCCAAACGATTGATAGCCGTTTACGAAAACTCGAATATCGACTTGATAGAACCCGATGGCGACATTATTAATATATCGGCCCTCTATACCAAATCGATAACCGAGGATAAAACAGTTACAGCCATCTCTATCGATGATGTGTATGCTTATCTCACCACCAGCTTTGCTATCATTAAAGTAAATATGCTGAAGGCTGAGATATCGGATACTTATACCAAAAATCATCCCGATTATCCGCACAATCTGCAACCTTATCAGGATGATTACGATAAGTATATCGCTACCGTATCAACCCTGATCCCAGGAGGACCAGCTTATAACCGCTTCTACCTGTCGAAATTCATTAATGGCCGACTCTATACCACAGGTGGTTATTTCCTGCCTGCAATGCCCGATAATGAACTTCCTGGCACCATTCAGGTGTATGATGGTAACAACTGGACGCTGTATCAGGAGCAGATTAACGAGATTACAGGTTATGCTTATGTGGATATCTGCTGTATTGATGCCGACCCTAACGACCCGGAACATGTATTTGCGGGAGGCAGATGCGGACTCTACGAATTTAAGAACGGCAAGCTTATTAACTATTATAATAAGGAGAATAGTCCGTTGATGGCAGCCTTAGACAGGGATAAGCAGCTTGATAACGATTACCTATTAATATTAGGTATAAAGTTCGATGCTAAAGGTCATCTATGGGTGCTTAACAGCTTGGCTAAAGGGGTAAGCTTACTGGAGCTAACATCCGATTATCAATGGATAAGTCATCACCACCAAGAGCTTACCGACGAGAAAGGAATTACAGTACCAGGATTATCGAATATGATGTTTGATAGTCGTGGTTTACTTTGGTTTACTAATAACAACTGGGAGAATCCATCGGTATTCTGTTACGATACCGATCAGGACGTGATACTTAAATACGATCAGATATTAAACCAGGACGATACAAAATATACCATCTACCATATCAACTGTATTACAGAAGATAAAGAAGGTAATATGTGGATAGGTACCGATGTGGGCCCATTTATGATTCAGAAATCAGAGATAGGACAATCTCAGGTTACCTTCTATCAGGTTAAAGTGCCACGTAACGACGGTACGAATTTTGCTGACTATTTGTTGAACGGCATAGCCATTAGCAGTATAGCTGTAGATGGTGGAAATCGTAAATGGTTTGGTACCGAAAGCGCTGGCGTTTTTCTTATTTCGTCAGATAATTTGATACAGGAGCATAACTTTAATATAGATAATTCAAAGCTGCTGTATAACAATATCTCATCTATCGCTATAAACCATCAATCAGGCGAAGTATTCTTCCTGTCGGATAATGGCTTATGTTCTTATCAGAGTAATGCTGTAGAACCTAACGAGCAGATGACTAAAGATAACGTGATAGCTTATCCTAACCCTGTTATCCCCGATTTTACCGGTATGGTAACCATTACTGGATTAAGTTACGACGCTGATGTGAAGATTACAACAGCTACAGGTGCCATTGTAGCCGAAGGACGTAGTAATGGCGGTATGTTTAACTGGGATTGCTGTAATAAGCAAGGAAAACGCGTAGCAAGCGGTGTTTATATGGTGATAACAGCTACATCGGATGGTAAGAAAGGTACCGTTTGTAAAATTGCCGTTATCAATTAAATAAAAAGCTGGAGTTAATTAACTCAACTCCAGCATTCTATTAATTGGCTTAACAGCTTCTTTAGCTATCTCAGGATCAACCTCAATCTGAGGGCTCATAGTCTTTAAACAGTTATAAACCTTCTCGAGTGTATTCAATTTCATGTAATTACACTCATTACAACTGCATTCTAAGCCACTCTCGCTTATTTCTGGAGGTACAGGGATAAATTCCTTATCAGGACAAGTACGTTGCATCTCGTGCAGAATACCAGCCTCTGTAGCCACAATAAACTGCTTTTTATCGCTCTGCTGGGCATAGTTAAGCATCGTAGCAGTACTTCCCTTTACTTCGGCTACAGCCAATACAGGTGCCTTGCACTCCAAGTGTGCCATCACTACTGCATCGGGATATTGCTTCTTAAGCTCCAGAATCTTAGATACCGAGAAACGCTCGTGCACATGGCAACCACCATTCCAAAGCAACATATTTCTACCTGTTACCTCGTTGATATAGTTTCCAAGATTATAGTCAGGACCAAATATCAGTTTGGCATCCTTTGGCAACTGATCAACCACCTTCTTTGCATTTCCACTGGTTACTACCACATCAGTTAATGCCTTAACAGCTGCTGTGGTATTTACATAACTGATAACCTGATAACCAGGATGCTCATCCTTAAACTTCTTCAGGTCTTCGGCCTTACAACTGTCGGCCAGCGAACAGCCAGCTGCCAGATCAGGACAAAGCACAATCTTATCAGGCGATAGCAGCTTACAGGTTTCGGCCATAAAGTGCACACCACACATTACCATTACTTTGGCATCAGTCTCGGCAGCCTTACGCGCCAAAGCCAACGAGTCACCTACAAAATCGGCGATATCCTGAATATCACCAATCGTATAATAGTGAGCCAGGATGATGGCATCTTTTTCCTCACACATCTTACGAATCTCAGCTTTCAGCTCCTTTGTTGTCAACACCATATTATTTTTATATTTCTTTTTTTATTTATTTCTTAAAAATAGAATAAGTAGTATGATATGCCGTGAATATCTTGATAACTTTTTAGCGTTTTTATTGTATAATTGACTATTAACTACAAAAAATCACTTATTAACCATTACTGTTAATTCTTTCTGTCTGATAATGAACCACTAAGCATACTTATCCACAATTTCCAATTTCGGTGCAAAATTAATAAGTTTATTATTTATTTCGGCATAAAAGTGTGGAAAACTTGCGAAAATATACGTAATAAACCTGTGGATATCCCCAAATGTAAGAGTGTAGGGTATAATTAACAAGTTATTAACATAGTTATCCACACACTTATCAACAGGTTTTTCCACAATTATTTGGTAGTTTGTTTTCTATGTAGTAACTTTGCAGGCAGAATGAAGAAGTTACGTACAATAGAAATGGATCGTCTGACTGTCGACGAGTTTAAGCAGGCAGACAAGTTGCCACTCATTGTGGTGTTAGATGATGTGCGATCAATGCATAATGTGGGTAGTGTTTTCCGTACGGGTGATGCTTTCCGTATCGAGGCAGTTTATCTTTGTGGTATTACCAGTACACCACCTATGGCCGAGATTCATAAAACAGCTCTTGGGGCTGAAGATAGTGTAACATGGAAATACTTCGATACTGCACTTCAGGCTGTCGAAGCTTTGAAGGCTGATGGCTATGAAGTGTATTCAGTTGAACAGGCTCATGGCTCAACCATGCTTCAGAACTTTACACCTATTAATAATAAGAAGTATGCTGTGGTGTTAGGCAACGAGGTAAAAGGTGTTCATCAGGAAGTCATCGATGCTTCGGATGGTTGTTTAGAAATACCTCAGTTTGGTACCAAACACTCCATGAATGTATCAGTAACAGGTGGCATCATCATCTGGCATTTTGCAAAAAATATCATTCTTTAGTAAAAAAGTTGTTGCTTTGATGTCACATTTCTAAACTTTCTGCGTATTAAGGATAAAAGCAACAAAGAAAAAGAATGACAACTGACGAGTTTAAACAACAGGCAGAAGGGCTTAGGCTTCAATTAATCAGTGTGGCTCAGAAATATCTGGGTACTACTGATGAGGCTGAGGACATCGTACAGGATACGATGGTGAAACTCTGGCTGATGCGCGAACAACTGAAATCGCCTATTTCAGCTTTTGCCTGTATGGTAACTCGCAACCTATGTATCGATTGTCTGCGCAGAAAGCATCCCACAGTAGATATCACTCAATTATCTTACGAAGATGATCTGAGCGATGATGGCGAGCAGATAGAACAGATGCTACGCGTTATCGACACACTTCCTTCTACACAGCGAACCATTCTGCGTATGCATCATCTACAAGGTATGAAAACCAAGGAGATTGCTATCGTGCTTGGCTCAACCGAGGTGGCTGTGCGTAAAACGCTGAGTAGAGCCAGATCGATGGTACGTAAACGCTTGATAGCTATATTCGCAGCCGCATCGTTACTGATAGGCATATCGATGGTAACAGTTCATGTGCTAAAAGTAGAAAGCAGCGATGAATGTGTGGCTTATGTATATGGTAAGAAATATACCGACCAGCAGACTGTTATGGCTGAGATGAAGCGAACGATGGGTGAGATGACTGAGGATAATACTCAGAATGAGATAGAACAACAGTTGAACGATTTATTTAGCAATTAGTAGAAATATGAAACGAGTACTGATGATTTTCATGGCGTGTTTTTGGATGCTGCTTACAACCAATGCACAGAGTGGACTGAACATAGAACCACTCTTTGCAGGAAAGATTATCCCACAGCAGCGAATGGTTGAAACACGAGTAAAAGGTAAGATGCTCTCTAAGTATCAGCTTACCTTATTTCGCAGTGTGCGCTTTCAGGCCAACAATAAGCAGGAGATAACTCGTGTACACGATCTGATTGAACTCGATAAGAAAAAGCATCCTAACAATATCTATTCTGAAAACTACTCAAGCACCAAGAGTCGTTCGAAGGAAACATTGATGCTACAACTATCCAAAGAGGGCAACCATAACCGTTTTCTGTGCTATAAACGAAATAACGAGGAGGTTACGGTTATCTATATGGAAGGTACGCTCAATTCGCTGGATACATTACGAGAATTAATTAAATAAAGATATAACGATATGAAAAAGCTATTTATTCTTTTCCTCTTGGCTGTTTCGGCCACAGTAAATGCAACTACAGTTGCCGATAACGACACCCTGACCATTCTTAAACCTCAGAAGGTACGTATCATCACAGGTGATTCTATCCAGAAAGTAAAAGTGTATGGACGTGAGAACGACGATAAGTACACCTATGAAAGTAAAATTCTGTTGGTTGACTCTAACTATGTGAGCGAGACCAGCATCAACAAAGATACCTGGAACTTTGATTTTGTAAAGAAACATGCTAAAGGTACAGGTTATCCATTAAAGTCCAATTTTGCAAGTATGCGATTGGCTGTTGGTTTGTGTTATGGTGCCAATGCACAATATAGCAGTTCACAGTCGGTAGGTAGCTCCTGGGAAATCATGTGGACTATTATGGAATGGGAGAAATATAAGTATGGTAAGCACAATGGTTTTTCAGTAGGCTTTGGTGTTGATTGGCGTAATTTCCGTATTGATGGTCGTCAGTATTTTTATAAGGCCGGCGATGGCATGCTGTCGGAACAGAACTATCCTGCAGGTTATGAGCCTGATTTTTCTCGTATAAAGGTATTCAGTCTGCAGATTCCTGTGATGTGGAAATATCGTACCAAGAAATTTACTTTTGGTTTAGGTCCGGTCATGAATTTCAATACCTACGCCAGCATCAAGAACAGATATCGCGATGCTGATGGTAACAAACACAAGGATGTGTATAAGCAGATTCATCAGCGCCCTATCACAGTAGATATTATGGGTGAGTTAAGTATCTATAACAAGGTAAGCATCTATGCCAAATACTCGCCAATGACTATTCTGAATTCTACCTATGGCGATGGTATTAATTTCCACCCCGTATCGTTTGGTGTATATTTCTGATAATGTTTAGATAATAATAACAAAGAAATCCCACAGAAGTTTTGTTTTCTGTGGGATTTTTCGTAATTTTGCAGCCAAAATAATAAATACGTATTTAAGGAAATGGAAAACAAGACTTACAAGCGTACGACTGTAACGTCGGCGCTACCATACGCTAATGGTGGCGTACATATCGGACACCTGGCTGGTGTATATGTACCTGCTGATATCTATGTGCGTTATCTTCGTCTGAAGAAGCGCGAGGTATTGTTCATCGGCGGAAGTGATGAGCATGGTGTGCCCATTACCGTTCGTGCCCGCAAAGAGGGTATCACTCCTCAGGATGTGGTTGACCGCTATCATAAGATGATTAAGGATTCGTTCGAGGAGTTTGGTATCTCGTTCGATATCTATAGCCGTACTACCAGTGAGACTCATCATAAGTTTGCTGCCGAGTGGTTTAAGAAACTCTACGACGAGGGCAAGCTGACTGAGGAGACTACTGAGCAACTGTACGATGAGGAGGCTAAGCAGTTCCTGGCCGACCGCTATGTAACTGGTGAGTGCCCACACTGCCACAACGAGGGTGCCTATGGCGACCAGTGTGAGAAGTGTGGACGCGACCTTTCGCCAACAGAGCTGATTAACCCAAAGTCAACTATCTCTGGTTCTACTCCTGTACTGAAGAAGACCAAGAACTGGTATCTTCCTTTGAACGAGTATCAGGACTGGTTGAAGCAGTGGATTCTGGAGGAGCACAAGGAGTGGCGTCCAAACGTATATGGACAGTGTAAGAGCTGGTTGGATATGGATCTGCAGCCACGTGCTATGACTCGCGACTTGGATTGGGGTATCCCCGTACCTGTAAAGGATGCTGAGGGTAAGGTACTTTATGTTTGGTTTGATGCACCTATCGGCTATGTATCAAACACCAAGGAGCTTTGTGAGAAGGAGCCCGAGAAGTGGGGCAACTGGGAGAAGTGGTGGCAGGATGAGGATACTCGTCTGGTTCACTTCATCGGTAAGGACAACATCGTGTTCCACTGTATCATCTTCCCTGTAATGATGAAGGCTCACGGCAAGTATATCATGCCTGATAACGTACCTGCCAACGAGTTCCTGAATCTTGAGAACGATAAGATTTCAACCTCTCGTAACTGGGCTGTATGGCTCCACGAGTATCTGGTTGATATGCCTGGTAAGCAGGATGTATTGCGCTATGTACTGACAGCCAATGCACCTGAGACAAAGGATAATAACTTTACTTGGAAGGATTTCCAGGATCGCAATAACAACGAGCTTGTAGCTGTTTACGGTAACTTCGTAAACCGTGCCCTCCAGCTCACCAAGAAGTACTGGAACGGTGTAGTTCCTGCTTGTGGCGAGTTGCAGGATGTAGATAAGCAGGCCCTTGAGGAGTTCAAGGATGTTAAGGCTAAGGTTGAGGCTCTGCTGGAACAGTTCAAGTTCCGCGATGCTCAGTTCGAGGCTATGAACCTGGCTCGTATTGGTAACCGCTATATCACAGAGTGCGAGCCTTGGAAGGTTTGGAAGACTGATCCAAAGCGTTGCGAGACTATCCTGAACATCTGCTTGCAGTTGACTGCTAACCTGGCTATTGCCTTTGAGCCATTCCTGCCATTCAGCAGTAAGAAGCTTCGCGAGATGCTGAACATCAGCAACTTCGAGTGGGAGCAGCTGGGTTCTACCGATCTCCTGGAGGCTGGTCATCAGCTGGGTGAGCCTGCTCTGCTGTTCGAGAAGATTGAGGATGAGGTTATCCAGAAGCAGCTGGATAAGCTGGAGGCTACTAAGAAAGCCAACGAGGCAGCTAACTATAAGGCTGCTCCTATCAAGGATACCGTTAGCTTCGAGGAGTTCGAGAAGCTTGATATCCGTGTAGGTCTGGTTAAGGATTGTCAGAAGGTTAAGAAGAGTAAGAAACTCCTGCAGTTTACCATCGACGATGGTTCTGGTACCGATCGTACCATCTGCTCGGGTATTGCTGCTTTCTACGAGAATCCTGAGGAATTGATTGGTAAGCGTATCCTCTTTGTGGCCAACTTTGCTCCACGTAACATGATGGGTATCGAGAGTCAGGGTATGATTCTGAGTGCCGTTGATGCCGACGAGAGTCTGAGTGTGGTTACAACCACTAAGGATGTAAAGCCAGGAAGCCAGGTAGGATAATATCTGTTCAATGGATGGAATCATTGAAGGAAAAAACAGCTAAGGGCCTGTTTTGGGGTGGAATGAACAATGGCGTTCAGCAATTGCTCGGCCTCATCTTTGGTATCATTCTGGGTCGTTTGCTTAATCCTTCCGACTATGGTCTTATAGCCATGATTACCATCTTTTCGCTGATAGCAACCGCTTTGCAGAATAGTGGTTTCTCTACAGCGCTGGTTAACGAAAAAGAGCCAAAAGACAGTGACTATAATGCTGTCTTTTGGTTCAATATTTTTATGGGTGGCGTTATCTACTTAACGCTTTTCTTCTCAGCACCATTAATAGCTGATTACTATGATGAGCCCCGATTGGTTGCATTATGTCGTTATGCCTTTATCGGGCTGTTATTCAGTTGTAGTGGTGTAGCGCAGGCGGCTTATCTTTATAAGAATCTCAGAGCCCAGCAACTGGCTAAGGCTAGCATTACGGCTACTATCCTATCCAGTAGTGTGGCTGCTGTGATGGCTTGGCAAGGTTTTTCTTATTGGAGCTTGGCCACTCAAACTAACCTCTTTATTCTGATATCTACCCTGCTGCGCTGGCATTATAGCGATTGGCGCCCTACGCTGAAGGTTGATTTTACGTTTATTCGTAAGGCATTTCCGTTCAGCGTAAAGATCCTGATTAGCGATGTGCTGACACAGGTCAATAACAACGTGATGAATATGTTGCTGGGTCGTTACTTCAGCGCACATGATACTGGTAACTATAACCAGGCCTATCAGTGGAACAACAAGTGTACATCGCTTATCCAAGGTATGGTAAAGCAGGTAGATCAGACGGTGCTGGTAAGCGTAAGGGATGATTGCGAGCGCCAACTGGCTGTACTGCGTAAGATGGTGCGTTTTGCTGCATTTATCTCGTTCCCATTGTTATTGGGATTCGGCTTGGTTGCTAAAGAGTTTATTGTGCTGGCCATTGGCGAGAAGTGGCTTATATCAGCACAATATCTGCAGTGGATATGTGTGTGTGGTGCTGTGCTACCCATCAGCACATTAATGGCCGATTTCCTGATAAGTAGAGGTAAATCAGGTACGTTTATGGGCTGTACGTTAGCGTTGGGTTTGCTTCAGATTGTAGCCATGCTAACGCTTTACCCCTATGGTATTGCCACGATGGTTAAGACTTACGTAGTACTTAATTTGTTTTGGCTGTTTGTGTGGTTTTTCTTTGCCTGTAAGGATACCAGCTATACCTTATTGCTGATGCTGAAGGATATCATGCCTTTTGCTTTGGCTGCTGCAGGTGTGATGTTTGCTACAGGTTATATCACCTCGTATATTGGAAACCTGGTGCTGCTGCTCATCAGCAGATGTATATTGGCAGCTGTACTCTATTATGCTGTGATGCGCCTGGCTGGTGCGCAGATACTGAAGGAGACTACAGATTTTATGATGAACAAAATTAAAAAACAATAAGATATGAACTATGCTTTGATTATTGCCGGCGGCTCTGGAAACAGAATGGGACAGGATATTCCCAAGCAGTTTATCAACGTTTACGATAAGCCTGTACTCATCTATACATTGGAGAGTTTTCAGCGTCATCCTATGGTAGATGCTATCGAAGTAGTTTGTCTTGATGGCTGGCATGAGGTGCTTTGGGCCTATGCTCGCCAGTTTAATATTACCAAACTTCAGGCTGTTGTAGCTGGTGGAAACAGTGCTCAGGAGAGCATTCGTAATGGTGTGTACGACTTAGAAAGCAAGGCTTCTGACGATGATATCATCATTATCCACGATGGTATCCGTCCCCTGGTGGATGATACCGTACTTACTGATGTTATCCAGAAAGCTATGCAGTATGGTAATGGAGTAACATCGTTGCCTTATAATGAACAGATATTCATTGTAAATCCTGACGATGAAACAACCACTAAGCAGTATATTCCTCGCGAAACCTTGCGACGTGTATCTACACCTCAGGCCTATCAGTTCAAGAAGCTTGATGCTGCCTATCACGAGGCTTTCGAAAAAGGCATAGGTATTCATGGCTCGTCTTACACCAATACCATGATGGTAGAATTGGGTGAGACGCTGCATTTTGCAGCAGGTTCGGATAAGAACATCAAACTTACCACTAAGGATGATCTGGAGATGTTCAAGGGTTATATGAAAATGGATAAGGACACATGGCTGAAGTAACATCACTCTATAAGCAGCATCCTCTTTATCAGGAGGATTTGGATCGTATCACTCAGTTGGGTGATATCAACCGTTTTTATGGCAAATCGTTTATGATATCTGGTGCTACAGGTTTGATTGGCGTTTGCTTGATAGATGCTTTGATGCATCTGAATAAGAAAGGCGCTAACATCACTATTTATGCCTTGGGGCGTAATCGTGAAAAAGCAGCCTTGCGACTTGGTGAGTATTTTGAGAACAGCAACTTCCATTTTGTGGAGCGCGAAGCCTCAGAGTCGCTTTTAGAGTTGCCTAAGGTTGATGTAATTATTCCTTTGGCATCTAACACTCATCCATTAGCTTATTCAAAGTATCCCATCGAAACTATCAATATTAATGTGAAAGGTGCTGAACAGGCGCTCGAGAAAGCTTTGGCTTGTAATGCGATGGTGCTCTATCCATCAACAGTCGAGGTATATGGTAATGCCCGTGGTGATGATGATTTTACTGAGGATTACACAGGAAAGCTGAACTTAGCTACTTCGCGTGCCTGCTATACAGAGTCAAAGCGACTGAGCGAAGCCCTCTGTCAGTCGTATATTGCTGAACGTGGTGCTCAGGTTAAGATTGTAAGACTGAGCCGTGTGTTTGGTCCTACCATGCTGATGAGTGATAGTAAAGCCTCATCGCAGTTTATCCAGAAGGCTTTGGCTGGCGAGAATATCGTACTGAAGAGTAAGGGCGAACAGCTCTTCTCTTACACCTATGTGGCCGATGCTGTAGGAGCTATGCTGCATGTGTTGCTGCATGGCGAAGAGGGTGTAGCTTATAATATAGCCAACGAGGCCTGCAATGTGCGCTTAAAGGACTTTGCTCAGCTGTGTGCCGAGTGGGCCGATAAGCAGGTTGTATTCGAGTTACCTTCAGAAACAGAACAGAAGGGCTTTTCGATTGCTATGCGTGCCGTACTTGATAACAGCCGCCTGAAGGGATTGAATTGGCATCCTCAGTATGCGATGAAGGATGCAGTGTGTCGTACATTATCAATATTAAAGTCATGAATAATCCTTATCTGCAGAAGTTCAAGGAACAGCAACTGCGTGCCTGCCAGCTGAAACAGTTGTCTATTCTCGAAGAGATCGACCGTATCTGTAAGAAGCATCAGATTGGTTATTGGCTTGATGGTGGTACATTGTTAGGTGCAGTTCGCCATGGGGGCTTTATTCCCTGGGATGACGATATCGATATTGCCATGCGTCAGGAGGATCTGGACCGTTTTGTGAGTGTGGCACCATCCGAACTTCGCGAAGGTTTATTCCTGCAGACACCACAGATTGAACCGCAATCAAAAGAGCCTATCGTAAAGGTGCGCGATCTGAATTCTTTCTATGTTGAAGGTTCAGATAACTTTGCGGCCGACTATCAGAAAGGTCTTTATGTTGATATATTCCCAATGGTAGATTATCCTACGCTGCCCAAAAAGTGGGTTAAGCGTATTACATTGGGTATTTCAAAGAGTTATTCTATCCTGCACAAGTCGCATTACTATTCATTTAATGCGTTTGCTGAGTTCTTCTGGTTTGGTGCCAAATATGCCGTTAATAAGTGCCTTTGGA
>JAEEGI010020136.1_pt1 | contig 13389 bp, 9 predicted proteins | sample 8958751 | NCBI WGS metagenome assembly JAEEGI01 (sample SAMN16246545, study PRJNA631951) | gut metagenome | biome: gut microbiome; feature: rumen; material: KS-attached | host: Bos | place: Iran: Karaj | collected 2018-10
TTTTCTTGAAACCAATCCAACAATACATACCCTTGGTATAACGCTCCTGTTCGCGCAGACGCCTCAGTTCTTCCACGCATCGGCGATCGAGCAGGCGGAAATCACCTACATTGGGAAGTATCTCGACATGGGCCATACGCTGTAACAACCGATAATACCAGAGAGACAAATGACGGCGCAGCCAACTTTCGTGCCCCCGCGATAACCTTTTGCCATAAACGTCATCATAACCTTCCTCCCATGCTGCCAGCATCTGCGGAATTACCGATGGGGGATGCTGCAAGTCGGCATCCATAATTATCAGGGCATCGCTGTCAGCATAGTCAAAACCAGCCAGAAGAGCAGCCTCCTTACCGAAATTACGCGAAAGACTAACAAAACTGAAACGACTATCATCGCTGTGCATCTGCTCTAAAACAGACAGCGTTCGGTCTTTGCTGCCATCATCGACAAACAGCACTTCCCAACGATAGTCTGCCTGCGCGTCCATCAACTGCAGAAGGGCCTCGCACATGAATGGCAAGGCCTCTTCTTCATTATAGCATGGTATGAGAATCGTTACACTTTTCACTGCCCGATAACCAGTTGATAGAGATTGTTGAGTGTACCATGCGCCTCGCCATCGAAGACCATGGTCTGGGGGAATTTCACTATTCGGCCACGCTTACGGTGGTAACAATAGAAGTCTATCTGCTCGTTTGCAGGCTGATTACTGTAGATACGGAGCTCCAAATAACTGGTGCCGCCATGATTCTTGATGACACCATGACCACGAACCTCTTCGCCCACCATGGCACAAACGTCCAGGTTCTCATTCAGCTGTTCACCATTTACCACCACGTTGGCATAAACCACCATATCATATTGATAATACTGGGGAGAAAACTTCCAGCCTGGGAAGACATTGACCCGACATGAATCGGTCAGCTGTTCTGACACAGAGATGGCACGAATCATTGCCACGCCCTCGCCTACTGCCCTGATCAGTCCGTCCTCCACATTGGCAACATTGACATTGCCCGACTCCCAATAAACACCCAAACCCGTGACGGAGTCGGGAGTCCAAATGGGAAACAGCGAACAAGTGTCGCCGACCATCAAATACAGATTGTCGGTATTCAGATGCATTTCGGTGGCAACAACGATATCTGGATTGTCAAATTCAAAGTCGAACAGTTCACCACAGCTGACAGTTACTGACAGCAAGCCGCAGACAATCAGTTGTCTGCCTATCTGAATGATTCTATTTCGATATGTTTCTCTCATCATAATTCCTTTTTTTTAGGTTATTCATCACTCTCATTCCCTTCAGAAGAAGATGAGGTGGCTGACTCTTCCTTGCTTTCAATAAGCGGTTTCAGATCACTCTTATCAGTATCTTTCTTGAAACGGAAGGTAAGCGGTTCGCTCATTCCGTTGTGTTCTATCATCACAAACGAACGTTCCATATTAGCATCGCGGGCATGAGCCGTGACTTGTGCAACATAGTAGCTTTCCTTATCAAACATTGTCCTGATGACAGGAATCGGAATCCGGCAACTTGGCACCAAAAGTCCTTTACGCTGATAGACTATCGGATTGTAGGTGAGGGCATCCTCGTGCGTCTGTCCTTCCATGAGTCTGACAATCTTAATGTCGTATCTGTAGCGGCGGAAAGTATTACAGTTCATGGCGGGCTCCATCCAGGTGAACTGCGGATCGTCGGCATCAAGAATAGCCACTTCGAAGCGTTCTGGCAGCACACCCGCCATGGCATGGGGTAACCAAGTTGGCGAGAGGAAACGGGGAGCCTGAGCCCTGTAGCAAATCTGGAACTGACAGAAACCCGAATTGGGATTGCTCAGCACGTATGGATGGCGCAGCGAGGGGTCGTAGCGGTAAGCGGTAATACGTCCCGAATAGGTTCCTTCGGGCAACAGCGCCATGATGCCGTTTGTATAGTCGGTCAGCACGCCTCCCGACATGGATACTTCGCTCAGCAGCAGATGGGCAAACAACTGGCGGGCTTCACCTCTGGTGAGAATCTTTGTCTGGTTAGGATTCAGCGTCAGCGGATTGCGCGGCATGCGCATGGGCGGTGTCTTCATGCTCATGCGGTTGTCGGGAATCACCTGAGTAAGGTCCAGTCCCAGATAGATGTTCTGCACTTTTGACGTGAGGTTCGTAATGCGTATGTTGAAGAATTTACTGGGATTGTCCAAATACAGCAAGGCTTGTGGAGGAAGTACAGGCTGAGTGGGCGACACCGTGACAAGTATCTCCTGGGCAGCACCAACTGCCGGAAACATCATCAACATCAATATTATTATATACTTAATCCTTTCTTTCATGGCTACAGGGAATTACATGTTTCTGTTTTTTCTGCTGAACTTGTTCTGCAAATCTGCAAGCGAGAATGTGTAGGTGTAGTTCAGGCTGATGTTCACGTCCGAGGCATTAAAGTATTCTCCTTCTTCTGTAATGTTCACGTCGTAATACTTGTTGAGGCCTGCTGTAAGCGTAAAGTTATGCACCTCGTCTATCACATAGCCGAGTGTCATGTCAGCACCGATGCTCGAGTTGTGCCGCTGTCCGGTGATGTTGTTGTTGCAGAGATTGATGTTGGCACCAGCCGTCAGGTTGTCGTCACGCAGGAAAGAGCGGCTTGCACCAAGCGACAGCAAGTCGGTGGTGTATCTGCTATCATAACCTTTCGAAGTCTGATGGCTAAATGTTGTCGAGAAGGTGGTTTCAATTGACTTCACCAGCATGTCGTATGTCAGTCCGGCCGACCAAGTCGTCACGTCGCTCTCGCCTGTGGCAAACTGGTTCAGGTCTTTATTCTGTGTAAAGCTGCCAGCGAAGGCAAAGGTGTGGTTCAGCGTCTCTGCATCAATCTCATACTGGGGCTTTACCGTCAGACTGTGCATGACACGGCTCACCCTTGTCGTATCGTTAACGGGCATCGTTCCGGCACCCTGCACCTGACGATAACCGTTATAGCTTAGGGTCATGCTCAGATTTTCAAGGATGTTGGCCGTGGCCTCAGTACTATAGACAAAGGCGCGGGTCGTGTACAGCTGATCGTTGGTCAGGTTGTCTTCCTGTGCCGAGAAAGAACCCGACAATGCCACTTTATTAAATAATGTGGTAGCCAGCGAAAGGCCCAGGCTCTGATAGTTGTTGGATAAGTTCAAGACTCCCAGGCTGGTATAGTCGGGCTGTACCATTCGATAAGAAAGAACAGCGTTGAAATTATTAAACGAGAAGTTGGCATTCAGGTCACCAGCAAAACGCATCAGCGAGCTATACTTGGCATCGAATATGTCATCGTATTTTGCCACGCTTTCCACGTCAATCTTGCTGGCATCCAAGTCGGTGGAGAAAGCCGATGTGGCAGCATTGGCCGTGAAACTCAGCCAAGGGGTAACCGTGACGCATCCGCGGATACCTGCCACGAGGTTTTCCTGAGCCTGCACCTGTTCGCGCCATTCCTCATGAAGCGAACCTGGCCTGTCGAAAGCGCGGAACAAATACACTTCCACATAATTCTTCTCGGAGCCGTAGCCAGCCTTCAAACCCCATCCCAGGCGTTTATACTGAGGATAACGAGCCTCTGGGTCGGTCGGGTCATCGTTGATGGCCCGGTTCAGAATACCATAGAAGGCCCCAAAACGAAATCCTCTTTCCTGCTGATACTCCACTCCTATTCCCTGGAAAGACATGTCGAAGGTATAGGGGTTAAACGACAAGGAACTCTGTCCGATATAACCAGTCCAGTTCTTATATTTCGGGTTAAGACTGAACATGAAATGCGGATGACTGAAATTATCGTCACGGTTGGCATAATAGAGTGTGAACGGCATGGTCAGTCCGCGCAATTGCATCTTCATCTTGGCTGTCAGCGTATTGCTCATTGGCGAGGCATAGCCTTCACCCACCGACGAATGATAGTATGTGTTCTGCGAGGCGATGGCGCCCGTCATGATGAGCGGATTACTGTTGGCCAAATCTGACACATCCTGTGCAGCCACCTCGTTCCCGTCCCCCACGAAGAAAGGCGAAATAATCAGTGTTGCTGCTAATATCCGTTTAAGCTGTTGCTTGATCATACGTTAAGTGTTTTTTGATATGATTATTTGGCAATTTTGAGCGTGGTTCCGTCTGAGTGGCGCATGAGGCGCACACCCTTCTGGGGCGTTCCTACGGTCATCTCAACTCCCTGAAGATTCCAGCTTCTGCTTTGTCTGGTTGAAAGATTGGGGTTGACTGCTTCAATACCCGTGGTCTGGTTACCCAGATTCAACAGGAACGGATGGTGAATACTACCCAAGTTCCGTTGCAACACAACGTTCTCTTCAACCGTAAAACATTCATTGGTGGCCTTGTTGCGAGCAACAAAGTTCACTTTCTCGCCCAGGTTACCATGTATGGTAATGAAGAGACGCCCGTCGATAGCCTTTCCTTCGCCTCGGCATTCGTTTCCCACAAATGCACCGATGGTATAGTTGTCAGGATAACCGACATCCTTCAACTGTGCCACCATACTCATATTATCGCTGAAACCTGCAGCATCGTAGTTCCATTCAGCATCCATTGTCGCCGATTTAGCCGCAGCGTCGTTCCCCTGTGCCATCTGCGCTTCTCCCGGATAGCTCAACAAAGTCTCATTGCCGCCACCGTTAAAGAACATATAGCCCTCGCCGGCCCGCATCAGGCTGAGCGTACCCTGCCAGCGGCCGTTAGCATATTCGGCAAAACCATCGTTCTTCGACACCACTCGGTCGCCCTCGGTAAAGCTTCCCAAGAGCACATCTGCAAGACGGCGGTCATAATTATACGGACTATGAATCCAAGTCCATCCCTTGCCGAGCGATGCCGTACTGGCATTGAGATTGAGATTTGCACCATACAGGATGTATGAACGGTTCTCCGTCATCTTCACTTTATAGCACTCGTTCTGACGGATACCGGTTTCGCTTATCGAGCCAAAATAGCCACTTTGGGGGTCATTGTAGAGCAGTTCTCCCTGTGAACGTATCTCCACCAAGCCCGTTCCGAAGACATTATTCAATTCACCGGCTCCGATACTGGTATTAGTCAGCGTAATCCATTGCCAGCCTTCTTTCACGCTGAAAGGCATCCCTACGTCGATGTCTTTACTTCCCGCCGGCTGCCCGTCATAGCTCACCACAACAGTTGCCTTTCCCGGTAATAATGGAGTCGCACTGAAGCGCAACCCTGTTTGGTCGCCGGGCTCTGGAGTCACATCCGCAAAATTCCATCCATCGGGCAATCCCGAAACGGGTTTTACCTCTACACTAATCTTAGCGACGTCGATGGTCGCATCTGCTGGCAGGGGAGTGAGTGCGATAGCCGATTCCTTGCCACGAATTGTTTCACCTACGTTAATGTCGAAGTGGTCTAAGGGTATCACCGGATCATTAATAGTCAGATTGGCCATGGCCGTCACATTGTTGTCTAAAAAGAGCCAAAGCTCAGCATTAGTAATCGGCTGCTGTGCCGTCAGTACATCGTTGGCGTCAATGCTAGCCACATTGGGGTAGTTTCCCAAACTCCAGTTCAGTTTACCTTCGGGCAGCACAGCGTCAGCGGGTGTAACACTGACCAACTGGCGCAGATTCAACGTTTCACCTACGTTCAACTCTATATTGACAGGAAGCGCAATGGCCGTGGGCACTGTCAGGTAGAGTTTAAATAAGATATTCGGATTGCCAGCTAGGTTTCCCGAGGTCCACTTCAAATCACTCTCGGGTTTCAAGACATACTCCTTTTGCGTCTGATTGTTATAGACCTTAAATGTTATGTCTTTTCCGTTATCCTGAGAGGGGTCGCCGCCAATATTTAAATAAAAAAAATAAGGTTGTCCTTGAGGTCCTGCCTCAGCCGCCCCGCGGCACTCGCCGTCGATAAAGGCACCGACCTCATAAAAATCCGCAGGGGCATTCTCGTTGTTCACTATTTCTGCATAAACAACACCTTGGTCAGGATATGAACCTGCTACAGTCCAGTGGCTTTGGGCACGAAGACTGACTACCGACAACGACAAAATCAATGCTAGCAAATACGACAGTTTTTTCATAGTCATCTGCTTTACGGTTTGGTAAACGAACTATCACAGGTCAATGCTATTTACGTCTCGACCCTCCATATACAAAGAAAAGCTGCACCGCAAAAGTGCAGCTTTTCCTCTATTTATAAACTAAAACGATATTATCTCCTTTTTGACTGGGTCGGCTTTAATAGTGTGATGGTTACAGTCTCTTCCTTTGAAGAAGAAGGTCTAGACGGCCTGGTAATGGGTGTCCTGTTTCCTGACTGGGTCGGTTTTAATAGTGTGAGGGTTGGACTTGGGTCTTCCTTTGAAACAGAAGGTCTTGACGGCCTGGTAATAGGTGTCCTGTTTCCAGACTGGGTCGGTTTTAATAATGTGATGGTTGGACCTGTCTCATCCTTTGAAACAGAAGGTCTTGACGGCCTGGTAATAGGTGTCCTGTTTCCTGACTGGGTCGGTTTTAATAATGTGATGGTTGGACCTGTCTCATCCTTTGAAACAGAAGGTCTTGACGGCCTGGTTACTTTGGGGCTCTGGGTTCTTGGTTGTGCGAAACCGGCTACCCCTACAAATAGGAAAGCAAAAAACATAATTAAGAATTTCTTCATAGCTTTATAGTTTTTTTTAATTAAAGAATGATTCAGTGTGACCTGTCGTTTCTATTGCCAACAGATTCACTTTAGTTATTATTCTCAAACGCAAAAATATAACATTCCCTCAAATAATGCAAATTAATGCTTTTTTTCGTTTGGTATTTTTGCAAAAAAAAACAATTTTGTTGTTTGTTAACATGTTGGTTTTGCAAATGAATGCCTGAGAAACATCCTTAACTCAATAATTAGAGCATTCCTTATTAATTACCTTAATCAAAAGAAAAAAGTTTAACTAATCCACCTCAAAACCTGTAACTTGGTATTCAAACTGAGGAATCTTTTTAATAAAGAGATAGTCGGCATCTTCAAACTTGACTTGTTGGAAAAAGGGAGAAAGCCGATGCTCATCGTATCCCCATACCCATGAAGGAAGCCAACGCTTGTAAAATGGCCTTACACCTTTTTCCTCATCCAAAACGTATTTAACATTATGTATTTCATTTATGTTGCTCAATCTCAAGACATAAATAGGTAAACCACCGCAATCCGTAAACGAGTCGAACGACTCAGGATGACTATCCATCAAATCTAACACTTGCCGGTGGCAAAAAGAGACTTGCTCTAACCTATAATAGGCAGCAAAATAGCGGCATAAGGCACCATTCGGGTCAAAGATGTAAGGATGAAAAGTGAATACATTCACCGTGCGACAAACGTTCTTTTCTATCCATTTCGGCATCTTCCTGCTGTCGATAACCACCAGCTGATTTCCATTTTCTATTTGTTTCTCAATGCTTTGATGCTCCTGATAGTTCACATATGAATAATAACACACAGGTATGGTATATACCGCCAGAATTATCATTACAAGAGAGACGAATATTTGTTTCGGACCTCTTTCCAAATGAATGCCACTCAGCATGCGCAGAATAAGTACTAAAGAGCAGAACTCCAAATTGTAGGCAGGACGGACATTATCAGGTATTCCAGCATAGAAGACAATGAACAGGGTTATCACCATTGCCACCAATAATGGAAAATTATCGAAAACAAACTTACGTATATGGATTTTCCTTATGACTGCAAGTATCAGGAAAAGAATAACAAACAGGTATATCAAATATAGCTCGTGCATCACCTGCATACCTATCATCCATTTGAAAATAAACTTATCGGTCAGAGAACCACTTTCCCCATTTTGCTCCTGCCGTAATGAAAACAGCATACAGACGAAGGCACCTGCAAAAAAGGCAACCTTCATCCACAAGGACTCACTACGGCGGTCGGCACTTCCCAAAATGATGGCTGCAGCAAGCATACCTACAGATAAGGGTATGGTGATTCCCTCGTGTGTCCAGCCTGCCATCACTCCTAATAACAGCAATGGCCAGGAATACCGGTTTAAAGTCTTATCCTCATGATGTTCCAAAATCAAGAGAAACCACAGCACCAATACAGATGACCACAGGTAGTTGACACTTCCAGACATCCAAAGGAAGAATTCCTGGAAAATAGCCATGAAAATGAATACTAGTGAAACCGTGACAACCATCGAAGACAGGCTAACACGACCAAGGGCATACTTGACGACCAGAAAAAGATAAACACATAAAAAGAACGGATTCAAAACATTGTACAGCCATTTGCCTGCAAGGCAAAGGATACTCTGATAAATAATTTCAACCCATATACGTCCGTGATGATAAAGAAAGTGGTCAATCTGAGAAAGAATGACTTCCCAAAATGTATGTATAGGATGCGAGATGTCTCCACAACCTTTAATTATAAAAAACTGATAGACGTATTCGTCACGAACCATAGGCGTAAGCCAGTTCAATACGGAAAAGACGATGAAGACAACGATGATAAACATCCACATGCCTTTCTTCTCTGCAAACTTATCTAATGCTTTCATATAGGTATTCTATTAAAAAAATTGTGGTTAGCATATCGTCTTTTATATCTTGATGAAGACTTTTTGTTTATAAAGCAACAAACCTACAAAACCAAAGGTTGAAATGATGGTCAAAGCAAAACAGAGTGACGCAAAGCAGCTATTGGTGACATTGTCATGAATACAATCGAAAAGCGTGCCGTAAATTCCTGTTTGCCAGAAAACAATTGCCGAAACCTCGCTAAGCACATAAAGAAACAAAGGATTGACGCCAAAGACTATAAACGGGGTCATCCAACGGCTTTTATGTTGAATGTCAATGACGTACATCAAAACAACTTGTAAAAGCGAGGCAAGTCCGCATGTCATTAACACAAAACTAGGACTCCAGATTGTCTTGTTAAGTGGTAATCCAAAGGATAACAGGTAAGCTGCAAACACAAAAATGGCTCCAGAAAGCAAAAGGGACATTATTTTCTCTCTAGTGGTTGTTTTCATACAAATGATGCGACCGCACCAAAAACCTATCAATGTGTGGGCAATGGCGGAAATGGTTCCTAATAGTCCTTCTGGATCTACGGATAAATGGGTGTAAACGTGCTTATATCCCCAAACGGCTCTGTCGATGTGTAAGGCTATATTAGATTCATCCGTAGCATAGCCATTACCAAGCAATAGTATGACAGTGTAGATAGCCAACAGGCAGAATGCGTAATATAGTGTGTACTTATGATTGACAAAGAGGACAAGCAGCGAAACCGCAAAGTAGCATAGTGCAATGCGCTGTAGCACTCCCATGATACGTAGATAGCTTAATTGCCAGTCTCCTTCAAATCCATTACCCAACCAATTGAGACATAACCCAATAAAAAAAATCAGTATTGTGCGTCTGACAATCTTTTGAACCACCATTTTTGAACATTTGAACTGGAACTTTCGCAGTGAAAGGTAAGTGGAGATACCCATTATGTAAAGGAAAAAGGGAAACACCAAGTCACAGGGTGTCATGCCGTTCCATTCCGAGTGTTTCAGAGGAGCATAGGGTTCACCGGCACTATTATTCACCAGAATCATGCCAGCTACTGTGATTCCTCTGAGTACGTCAAGTGACAAGAGGCGTTTATTTTCTTTCGGGTTTCTCATCAGTACGATTTTCTGTGGACAAAGGTACGATAAATTGAGAAGAAAACAAAAGTTTTTTCGTAAAAGAAATGCCACTTTGCCACTTCCCCTTTATTTATCGGGGCTGAGGCGGTGACATTAAGGTGGCATTAGTAGCATTATTTGGTATTTAGGGGTGAAAATATCACGCTGAAATACGGTATTCACGGTATGTTTTTCAGACAATATGCCAAATGAATAAGTCAACAAATCTGCGAATGGCATTCGTTCTTCGTGAGAACAAAAAAAAATTCTCTAGAAAAATTCTTCCGTCCGATATTGTTTTGAAGAAATTTTTCTAGAGAAATTTTTTCATCCGATAATTATTTGCTTTCCTTACAATGATAGTTTGAAGATTTGATGCAGTTTTTTAGATGATTAAGACTCCCTGGAGCCCATATTAAAGGGGCGTGAAGCGCAGACGGAGGGTGTGGGGACGCTGGGGAATGGCATACTTGGTGAGTACGCCGGGACCACAGGAACTATTGCCTAAGCCCATCACGGCACAATCAAGATTCAACCACACGCCGTCTTCTTCCTTCAGTTCGTAGTCGTGGGTGGCGTTGTAGAGTTGCTGCACGCTGTAGGGAAGGGCGGAGAAAGAGAAGACCCCCTCCAAACCTCCCCGCGGGGAGGCTTCTGCTTCTATGAGCCAGCCGTGACCATTATCGTCGGTGATTTTTAGCCATTGCACATCGTCGTGGTTGCCGGAATCTTGGGGACGCGGATAATGGAAGTATTGTTCGCTGACCGTGCTCTTATAGATGTCCACGAGGGCGGCGGCGTGACGATCGGGATAGTTGTCCCACGGGCCGCGACCTAAGTACTCAATGTTCTGCAGTTCCTTGGGGAGCTTCAGGGTGATGCCTAAGCAGGGGAGCGGCGGGAGCTGGCCTTCGGGAATAAGTGAAGAGTGAAGAGTGAAGAGTGAAGAATCTTTTTCCTTTACTATCGAGACGGTCATCCGTATCTGGCCGTTGGCGGTTTTATAGATATGGGTGCTGTCGTTGACGATGCTGTCGCGGAGATTGTCAAGGCCCTGCTGCTTCCAGTCCTTGGCTATCCAGTTGCCAAAACCCTTGTCGTTGTCGGTGGGGGCACGGAAAGCATGGAGAGAGAAAAGTGAAGAGTGAAGTGTGAAGTGTGAAGAATCTTTTCCCTTTCCTCTATTCTCTTTTACCTTTGGGGACTTTGCTTTGGGGGCGGTTGCATCAGCAAACTGGGCGCGGGCTATTACGTGGCCTTTGGGTGCCCATAGGGTGGCCTCTTTCAAGGAGGCGGTTAAGTAGCGATAGCCGTTTCGCTTTTCTTCCTTGACCGTAATGGTGTTGAGGTCGAAATGGGGGTCGTATTTCTTTACTTCCACACGACCATTGTTCATCTGGAAGAAGATTGGGGCATAGACCTGCTTCACCTCTTCGTATTTGGGAGTGGTGTTGCGATAGGAATCCACAATGCCCTTGATGCAGAAGGCCTTCAGATTGGGATAGTCGTTGAAGTCGCCGCCGTAAGCGATAAGTGAAGAGTGAAGAGTGAAGAGTGAAGAATCGGCTGCCGCGCGAGGATTATTCCTAAAACCTGATACTTGAAACTTGGCACTTGAATCCCTTTTTGACCGGACGGCTTCTATTCCTTCATCTGCCCATTCCCAAATGAAGCCGCCAAGCATACGGGGATGGGAGTAGATTTCATCCCAATATTCCTGGAAGTTGCCGAGAGCATTGCCCATGGCATGGGCATATTCGGAGGTGAGTACGGGACGGTTGTCCATGGTGTCGCGGGCTATGGAAAGCAGACGCTCCCAACGGGCATTCTCCGGACGCTCCATATTATTGTCTGCCACACCGGGATTGAGATATTCATCCTGCGTGCGGGGATAGAAACGGGAGATGACATCTACGGAAGAGGGGTCTTTAGAGGAGAGAAGAGAGCTGAGAGAGGAGAGATTCGTGGAACCCTGTGCGCCTTCGTAGTGAACGGGGCGCGTGGGGTCATACTCATGAGTCCATGCAGCGGTGAGAGCAAAGTTGGTGCCCCAACCTGCCTCGTTGCCGAGACTCCAGAAGATGACGGAGGGATGATTGCGGTCGCGAATGACGAGGCGCTGCATACGGTCAATCCAAGCGGCTGCCCAGGAAGGATCGCTGGCCAGACGGCCGCGCAAACCATGTTCCTCGATATCGGCCTCATCCATGACATAGAGTCCGAGGGAGTCACAGAGTTCGTACCAACGTTCGCAGTTGGGATAATGGCATGTGCGCACAGCATTAACGTTGGCCTGTTTCATCAGTCGGATGTCACGAAGCATCAGTTCTTCGGTCATCACCTTACCCGTCTTGGGATCCATCTCATGACGGTTCACGCCACGAAGCCGAATGGGGATGCCATTGACGAGCAGTTGTCCGTTTTTGATTTCCACCGAGCGGAAACCCACCTTAGTCGTTATTTTCTGCACCGTCTGGTCAAGAGAATCCTTGAGCAACAGTTCGAGCGTGTAGAGATTCGGGGTTTCGGCAGTCCATTTCATCGGGTTCTTAACCGTTGCTGTAAGCCATCCCCACTTGGGATAGCCGCGCTGGGGTGTGCGGTCGTTGAGAATGGAACCCTTGGCATCGAGGTTAAGCATGGACCCTCCCCCCGCCCTCCCTATGAGGGAGGGGGTTATTACTTCCTGACCATCGGGGGCGTAGAGGGCGGCTGTAACGTAGTAGCCTTCGCCCCGCTGGCCTTCGCTGACGGCGAGTTCGGGATGAATGATGAGTTGGGCATCGCGATAGTCCTTGTCGAGAATAGTGCGAACGCCGAAGTCACGGATTCGGATTTTCTCCGTGGCATAGAGATAGATGCCGCGATGGATACCCGCCAATCGCCACTGGTCCTGGTCTTCGAGGTAAGAGCCGTCGGAGTATTTCAGTACCTCAATACAAATAGAATGAACGCCATTAGCTGGGGTAGAAGTATTTGTCTTCCCCCTATAGGGGGATAAGAGGGGGTCTGTAATCCTAAATTCGGCGGGTTCCATGGCTCCTTGGCTGTAGCCCACGCGCTGACCGTTTACCCATACATAGAAGGCGCTGCTGACGGAACCGAAATGGATATAGACCTCCTTGTCCTGCAAGACTTTAACCTTCTTCCCAACGACAAGCTCTCCGAGAACGGAGTTATGGCTGAAAGAACCATGAATACAGCGCTTCACGTGCTTGAAGCCTACACGCTCTTATTTGATGTGACAGATGATCCTGCCATCAAAAAGTGTATAGGAAAGAAACTCTCAGACTTGCTCCTTATCTTTAAGGACAGGATCTACAACAAAAAGAAACACAGGCAGGAGGTCTTCTTTGACATAAACTACAACTCTCTGATAGACCTTCACAGCTTCGGCCATGATATTGAAAGCTCCTGGCTTATCGATCTTGCGCTCGATACTCTTGGCGGTGAGTACTTAAGGGCAAAAGATATAGAGGAAATTCGTAGCATGACTTTGGAAATGGTTGAGAATACCTATAACAAAGCCTTGATTGACGGATCCTTTGTAAATGAGTGCGAAGCCGGAAAAAGAGATGATACCAGGATCTGGTGGGTGCAGTCGGAGGCTATGGTAGGTTTTGTAAATGGCTACTTAAGAAGCGGAAAGCCTGAGTATTTGCAGGCTGCAAAGAGCATATGGCAGTACACAAAGAGCTACA
>JAEEGI010020142.1_pt1 | contig 13387 bp, 16 predicted proteins | sample 8958751 | NCBI WGS metagenome assembly JAEEGI01 (sample SAMN16246545, study PRJNA631951) | gut metagenome | biome: gut microbiome; feature: rumen; material: KS-attached | host: Bos | place: Iran: Karaj | collected 2018-10
TGTTGGCACCGCAGGCGGCGGGCGTCATCCACAGCGACCTGGAGCGCGGCTTCATCCGTGCGGAGGTCATCAAATACGACGACCTGGTGAAATACGGGTCGGAGCTGAAATGCAAAGAGGCCGGCAAACTGGCAGTCGAAGGCAAGAACTACGAAGTGCAAGACGGCGACATCCTGCACATTCGGTTCAATGTTTAATAGGTTAAAAGGTTAGAAGGTTAAGAGGTTAACCACTAACCTATTAACCTACTAACCTTACTAGGCGGTAGTAGCTCAGTTGGCAGAGCGGCGGCTTCCCAAGCCGCAGGTCGCGGGTTCGAACCCCGTTTACCGCTCAAAACACTGAAAAGCAGCGATTTACAGATGTGAAAACGCTGCTTTTTTCGTAAATCGGGACAGAAACGGGACAAAATGTGGTTTTTCTTGGTAGATTTGATAAACACAAGTTGTTAAAAATCAGTATATTATAAACAACTCGGTTCTCGAACCAAAAACAAGTTGGTTCGAGAACCGATATTTTTGGGCGTTTATACTAAAAAATGAGTATCTTTGCGGCGATTTTAAGTTGACATAGAATGAATAACAATATGACATATTCGCAAATGGCGCAGTTGGAGCTGATGAATGCAGCGGCCAATGTCAACTCGCAGGAGGATTTGGATGCGCTGAAGCTAACCATCTCGCTATTCTTTGCCGAGAAGGCGCAACGTGAAATTGACCAAATGTGGGAGGACGGCACCTTTAACCAGGAAAAGCTGGACGAACTCCGTGGCCAACATTTGAGAACACCCTACAAAACCGTTTAGCGTATGCGATACGTGGTTCTTGACACCAACGCCTTAATCCAAGCCCTTCCTACCAAGAGTCCTTATCATAGAATTTGGTCTGACTTTCTTGGTGGAAAGTATCGCCTTTGTGTGAGCAATGAGATACTGTCAGAATATGAGGAAATTCTATCCATCCATACCTCTCCGAAAGTCGCCCATAATGTTGTTGAGGCCATTGCCCGCCATCCTTTAACTCATTATCGGGAATCATATTATCGGTTTCGCTTGCTTGCGGACGTGGACAAAGACGATGACAAATTCGTGGATTGCGCCATCACGTCTAATGCCGACTACATTGTCACGGAAGACACGCATTTCAATCGCCTCAAGCAGATTCCATTCCCGAAACTCACCGTCCTGACTTTGGACGAGTTCAATGAAGAGCTGAAAAAAAGTAGCCGACACGAATGACTGTTAATTCTTGAAGAAAACAATGGATAGAGAACAAGCTCTAATGTTAGCCAAGCAATACAAGGAAGAGATTTCGGGGCTTTTCAACTCTCCGAAAGTGTTCTTGTACGGTTCCTACAGCAAGGGATGCGCACATGACGGCAGCGACATTGACATTGCCGTTGTGGTGCCGTTGCTTGACGGCGACTGGTTGACCGCCACCACAAAGCTTTGGACAGCCTCCCGAAAACTGAACACGCTTATTGAACCTGTCCTTTTAGAGGAGCGTTATCCTTCACCCTTGTATGATGATGTTCTGCGCACGGGAGTTGCCGTGTAGTTCAAAGTTGCGATAGCATAGGTTGAATTTGATTCCAATTAGCAAGGACTGTTTGCGCCTGCTTAACAATCACTTGCCAATTTGAATCTTTGATTATCAGTTCGTCATCAATATGTCCATTCGTATAGGGCTCTTTATAGTTGTTAAGCAAATAATTCAATTGGTATAATTCGTTTAAGGCATTATTGGAAGGTCCATATTTCTCCATTGCTTTTCCTAAGACTCGTTCTAAAAATAAATCGTCATATAAAGAACACATTAATTCTGCATACGAAGAGATACGCCCTGTGTCATTGTTTCGATTTAGCCACATTTTTTCTTGCAAATCCACGCTTGACAATTCCTCTATTTTATCGTGAATATACTCTAATTCACAATCTAACAACACTGCTTCATTTTTCACCCCTGCAACAGCTTCATCTACAAGGGAAACCAAATGTAGCCATTTTTCTGATCGCCCCTTTAAGCATTCCATTGTCAATTCTCCGCAGTCTTCTATTTCGAAAAACAATGCTCGAATTCTTCTACTTAAATCATATTGTTTTTTGTCTATAAGATGATTGTCTAAGAGCCTGTTAAGAGAATTATCGTGTAAAAAACTAGTTGCACCGATAACAAAATCTTCAAAAACCATCATTTCAATAATATCATCAGCATAATTGAATACTTTGCTTTGACATTTAAATAATGTGTCCTTATATAATGAATACAACTCTTCAGGGGATATTTTTTCCATAAAAATAAGTTTATATCTCTAAAAGGTGTGACAATTTGGCAGCCTGTTTCCCAGTTGCTTGGGACATTCTGGCCGCTTCCAGCATGGCCACCTGCTGTAAGGCTTCCTGCAGCGTAGCTCGCGACGACGGACGCCCCAATAAGAGCCGAGCCTGCCTTGCAGAGTCCTGAATGCTCTTGTTGATTAAATCGAGGAAGGTCTGTTGATCCATTTTCTATATCGTTTACGAATTCATCAATAAGTTGAAGTGTTGACGCTGTGAAGCCTCCATTCTCAATTGCCTCATATATGTCTTGAATACACTTCATATCCTTTTTGTGTGCAAAAATACAAAAATTTCGGAACGGAAAATCATTGGCGACAAATATTTCCAAACGAATCATTTCTATCTGATTCGTTTGTCTATAATTACTTTTTCAAAATTGCACTGCATAGGGTAATTTGGTTTACAATTTTTTGTTGGATTACACGCTTTTCGAGTCCAAAAAATGCATATTTTTGCCGCAAATTTTGTAGCAAAATTTTGCGCTCTTTGAGAACACACAAAAAAATGCACCTCTTTTTTCTTATCGGAAATGGAGCATCGAAACCATCAATAACTGATTGAAAATCAGTTATTTTTATTGCTTTGTACTGAGACAGAAATGAGACAAAACACAATTAAAATTGGTTTTGTCAAAAAACATAAGTTATTAACCTGTTGTGAGTTAAAAAAATCGAACGGCATTTGAGGCCGAGCCCTAAAATCGCGGGTTCGAACCCCGTCTACCGCTCAAACGTCCACAAAACAATCAGTGTCAGCAACTTACAGCGGTAGGTTGCTGACACTGTCTTTAAAATCGGGACAGAAACGGGACAAAACGAGGGCTTGTCCGGAAAACACATCGGTTGTAAATCCCTAAGATTCAGTGTCATAAAGTGTTGATCGAGATTCGTCTCGGTTTTGTCAAAAAGCACCTCATTATTCGTCTCGGTTTTATCAAAAACTTTGTGTTTATTCGTCTCGGTTTTGTCAAAATTTATTATTCAAGTTTCGTATGTTTGTTTTTTTTCAATAACTACTTTTCAGTTAGAATCGTGGATTATTCCTGCCGTGTGCGGATATGAGAGGTCAATCCGTTCGCGAAGCAGCCCGATAGGGCTGAAGGGCTCGGTAGCAAATGGGATTTCCATGCGCGAGTTTCGCAGGCCGTCAGGCCTGCGGGCAAAAAAACATTAAACCATTAGAGCCTGCGTGTTGTAAAGAATATGGATTCCATTGCGATTGTCAAACGTGAAACCATCCCCCGCACACCTGACGGCGTGCGTATCCCTTCGCGACCGTCCATTCCTACCGAGCCCGGCAGACCTAACGGCCTGCCAGCGCTGCCAGGTAGTCAGTGATTTGGCGGAACTAGTTGGGCTGGCCGAGGAAAACGTGATGTCAACATCAACGATAAAAAACAGAAATGTATATTGAAAGGCCGGGATAAGCATAACGACAAAAGGGACAACGGTGCGCTACGGCACGTGAAAATACTGCCGCTATTTGCAATCTCCAATCTGTACGACGAAACTGAAAACACAGCTATGTATGCCGAAAAGGCACAACAGGATATAGAAATGTAGAAAAACGACACCCCTTATTTCACATTCCTGAAACTGATCTTGGTGTCAAAGCCGGCTGACAGGATCTTCTCCGTGTTTGTGCGGCGGTCCTGAACGGGCTCATCCTTGGTCGCCACCAAATAGTTATAGACATTGGTCCAAACGCTCTCGGGCGAAAGCACCTTTGTAAGCCAAATCATAATAGTCGCGATGTGAATTTTCAATTTGCATACGTAACAATAATGACACTCTCTTGTCATACTATCTCACGAATAGCAATGACCTCGCAAAAATACATTTTTTTATAGTGGTACTGGCGCAGCTCCTTGATTTTCTTGGCGTGGGAAATGTACTCGTCCGAGCCGATGACCATGCGGTTCTGCTCGTTGATGAGCTTGTTCATCTCGGAACGTATCTGCTTGACGGAGGCCTCCACCTCCTTACCGTTGATGTAGATGGTTACCCTGCGGGTGCTGCTCTTTGCCATAAACTGATGTTTTGGCAAAGATGGCTTAAATGCCTGTCACGGTATGGGACGGCATAAGAAAACCGCAGTCGTGCTGGTTGACTGTGGTTTTGTTTCCTTGATGTCCGCGACAACGATAGGAACGGTTATGAGGACGTTAGGACGAAATTTGAGTGGATAGCGTGTCCGGTCGCCCAAATAAAGTTTTAATAGTAAGAATAAGAACTGCCTTTTGACATTGCAACCAAAGCCAATATGAAACCACACACCATGCCTATTACAGTTAAAACAACAAAAAATTTAACCATCATTCTTATGCTGTCGGTTTTATCCAATAATTCTTTTTGAAATCTATCCTCTGCTATATTTTCAATAGGAGGACATATTTTGCAAATTTCTTCGTATTCTTCGTCAGTTACATCAATGACAGCATCATCATTTGAAACGTACTTGAACCACCCTTTTTCGTCATGCAATGTATATCCATTAGGTTTAGAATCTGCATCATCAAAAGGGGAATACTTTTTAGTTGCTTTTTTCTCATCTATTAGGCCGAGTTTTAATAGATGTTCTTTTCTTTTATTCAGTTTTTCTTCTTTTTGAATTTTCTTTTGTTCTTCTATAAACTTGGCAACTATTTCATTCATAATGTATTGATTTTTAAATACGGAGGCAAAAATACAAAATATTTCATTTCCCCACCCTTGCCGGAACAAAACTTCCGCCTTTGTCTTTGAGTTTTTCCCCGTACTTCGTCCACACAATCTTATCCGCCGCGTCCGAAAAATGCGTGGCTTCCTCGGGCAGCATGCCGGAACTTTTCCGTTCTAAGGACTTGTCTTTCTGCAGTTTTCCGTCCACGTCCTTTATCATGGCGTTGTTTGGACAAAACAAAAACGCAGTCGTGCTGTTTGACTGCGTTTTTGTTTACCTTAATACCGTGACAACGATAGGCGGTTACGAGCGGCTTGCCGCGAAGTTTGAACGGATAGCGTGCCCGGTCGCCCAAATAATTATTTAGATGTTTTGTCTCTAATAACATATTTTGCTCTTTCAAATACACCTTTCAGATTTGCTATTTCGGAAGGATTTATATAGAAACCTGAATTTGACGATGATTCCGTAAAACAAAAAACTTTCCATTCAAGAGTTTTATCATTGTAGAAAGCACCTATTTTAACGAAATCTCTTGTTCTATATTCAACTTCTGTATATACGGCTGGTCTTGTTGACAACAAATTACTCGATATGTACTCCAAGATTTGAATGCAATCATCCAACTCATCAGCATCAATTGTTCCTGTATATGTAATCTTATTTGAGAAAGAGCCATCTGTGGTTTCTAATTTAAGACAACTAATTTTAGTATTGTTTTTTATGTCAGTCAGTATTAGAACTTTACAGTCCATCTCAAAATGAATACCTTTATAAATCTCCATACCTTTTATTTTACCCAAATCATAATATTCTTTGAGCACAAACAAACCTTTGTTGGATAAGAACTCAACAGATTTACTTTCAGATTTACTATGAGATACAGGTTCATTTTTGGTTTCTTGCGCAAATAACAGAGCAGAGAAACTAATTAACAATAAAGATAGAAAGAATTTTCTCATACCACAAATATCTTTGATTTAACTGCGGCAAAAATACAAAAAGCCGTCACATAATGTAACGGCTTTGAAAAACTAATCAAATCAGACTGATGCGAAAGGTGTATGTCAGTGGGTGGCTTATTCTCCATCAAGGTTAGTGGACTGGCCGACAAGGGAGTCCATTGCGCCAACATAGATTTGGGCTGTGGGAGTGTCATAGACGAATGCGACGGTCGCGCCGTTGTTGTCGGTGACGCCCTTGCCGGAGCTGGCCTCCACGTTCTCGCCGATTTCCGCGCCGCGGTCTGCGTCGCCGAGCATGTGGATGTCGCCGTTGTTGAGGCGGGCGAGGATGATGACCTCAGAGTTCATCACGGAGGCGATGAAGCCGAGCAGTTTGGGCTTGAAGCCTGGGTGGTAGATCTCAAGGTTGGCCTGTAAATAACCACGTTAAAATACACCAAAGTGCCATTCAAAAGTATACCACTTTGGATTTTCCAGGATTTTGCTATTTTTGCCGCCTTTTGTGTAAAAATCGTAAAATGAAAAAAGTATTGTTATTCAGCACTTTGCTGATTAGCGTTTTCTTCATAAACGCTCAAAATTTTACCATCCGGCAGAACACGATGAGCAAGCTTTCCATCGAGTTCAGCACACCCAAACTGCAGAGCAGCGTGGTGAACGTCGGAGACGCCCGCTACACTTCCCTCTCTATGGACGGCTACGACAACTCCACGAAAGTGGGTTGTCCATCACTGCCGGAACTCACCAAGCTGATTGAGATCCCCTTGTGCGACGAGGTCAACGTCCGGATTGTGTCGGCGGACTACGAGGAATACGATGCCGCCGCCTTGAATGTGCTTTACCCCGTGATGCCCAGCCAAGAGAGCTGTTCCAAGTCCGACACGGGAAAACGTCCCTTCAACAAGAACGAAGCCGTCTATCGCACCGATGCGTTCTATACTTCGCAGCCGGAGGTGGTCACTGCCCGCAAGATCGGCACCATGCGTGACGTGAACATGGCCAGTGTGGTGGTGAGTCCCGTGGCCTACAACCCCGTCACGGGCAAGATCCGGGTCTATAGCCGTATCGAGGTGGAGATCACCTACGGGAATGCCAACATCCCGGCCACCTTGGAGATGAAGGACAAGTACTACAGCCCGTTGTTCCACGCCGCCAAGGAGGCCGTCATCAACCCGATGAACACGCGCAACGAGTTCAACATCTGCCCCGTCAAGTATCTGATTATCGCCCACGATATGTTCGCCAACAACGAGCAACTGATGGCTTTCGTCAACTGGAAAAAGCGTATCGGCTACCTTGTGGAAGTGGCCTACACGAACACTATCGGCACCACGACCACGGCCATCAGGAACTATATCCTGTCCGAGTACACCAATGCCACGGCCGCGAACCCGGCGCCCACCTTTGTCCTGCTCGTCGGCGATGTGGAACAGATACCCGCTTTCACGGGCACTCAGAACCACAAGACAGACTTGCACTATGCCACTTGGACCAGCAGCGACCATCTGCCGGACTGCTACTACGGTCGTTTCTCGGCCCAGAACATCAACCAACTGCTTCCGCAAATTGAGAAGACATTGATGTACGAGCAATATACGATGCCGGATCCGTCCTATCTGGGCAAGGCCGTGTTGATTGCCGGCAACGACGATATGTGGGCCCCTACCCATCTCAACGGTCAGATCAACTATATTTTTAACAACTACATCAACACCACTACCGCCACGCACAACTACACCACGGTGTACAAGCATTTGTATGACTGCTCCGGCCAGGCTTCGATCATCCGCCAGGAGATCAGCTCCGGATGTGGTTGGATCAACTACACGGCACACGGTTCTGGATACGGCTGGAACGAGCCCGCGGTCACCTGTGACCACGTGCCATATATGAACAATGCCGACAAATACGGTTTTATGATCGGGAACTGCTGTCTGTCCTGCACCTTTGGAAACCCTGAGTGTTTTGCCGAAATGCTCTTGCGTGTCCCCGACAAAGGAGCTGTCGGCTATATCGGTGGTTCGGACATCACTTATTGGGATGAGGACTTTTACTGGTCTGTCGGCTTCCGCAGCACCATTGATTCCACCCCGACGTACAACGCCAACCATCTGGGCGCCTACGACAGAATCTTCCACACGCACGGCGAGAATCACGACGCCTGGGTCACCAGCATAGCGGGCTACATGACTGCAGGAGACCTGGCGGTGGAAGGCTCAAGCTCAGACCTGAAGCTTTACTACTGGGAGGTTTACCACCTGATGGGCGACCCTTCCCTGAAACCCTATTTGGGCATTCCATCCAACTTGACCGTCAACTCCGACGAGTTTCTCTTGGTGGGAAGCACCAGCTATGACGTACAAACGGTGCCCTACGCATACGTGGCCCTGACCTACAACAACGAGTTGATAGCAGCCGCCTTCACGAATGCCTCCGGTTATGCCAACCTCACTTTCAGCGCCGTCAACATCCAGGGTGATTATGAGTTGGCTGTTTCGGCACAAAACCACATCCAATTCTTCAAGACCGTGCAGGTCATCGCCCCGACGGGACCCTTCGTGGCCGTTTCCTCTTCCTCCTTGTCGGAGCAGAGTGTCCCGCAACCAGGCTCCACGGTGTATATGAATGTGGCCCTGACCAACTATGGTGTGGCTACGGCCTCCAATGTCACGGCCACGCTCAGCAGCAGCTATCCGGGCGTCGTCATCCCTCAAAACAGCGTGAGCGACAACAGCATCGCTGCAGACGCCACTAGCACGCACAACAACGCCTTTACCATTGTATTGCCTGCCGATGCCCAGGATGGCGACGAGATTCCTTTTGTCATCACCACCACCTTCGGCAATGATACCACCACCAAGTATTTTACGATAATGGTTGTGACTCCGTTATTCACCATTGAGAACGTGGTCCTTCAGAACGCGAACGGCGCCTCCTCCTTCGCTCCCGGCGACATAGCCAATGTGACGGTGACTTACGCCAACGCCGGCCACAGTCCTCTGACCAATGCCGTACTGCGCCTCACCAGCCGTTACAGTCTGGTAACCGTGAACACTCCGGCCCAGAACATCGCGGTGTTGCCTGCCGGCGCCTCCGCAACCGCCCAGTACCAGGTATCTATCAGCGCCGCTGTGCCAGATATGACAACTGTGCCGCTCTACGTGAAATGCGTAATGGGCCAGGACGTCATCGTGGACACCATTTACTTGACCGTTGGCACTGTGATGGAGACCTTCGAGACGGGCGACTTGACCGCTTTCCCGTGGCAGACCAACAACAACCCGTGGTTCGTTACCAATGAGCAGCCCTACGCCGGCAGCTACTGCGTCCGTTCAAAACAGGACTTGGCCGACAACGACCAATCAGAATTCTTCATCACGATCAACTGTTCCGCCGCTACAAGCATCTCCTATTTCCGCAAAGTCTCTTCCGAGGACGGCTACGACTTCTTCAAATTCTACATCGACAACACCGAGATGGACAGCCAAACGGGTTCCACCGGCTGGTCGCAAGCCTCCTTCCCTGTCGATTTTGGCACGCACACCTTCAAATTCAGTTACCAGAAGGACTCTGGTGTCATCGGCGGCAGCGACTGCGCTTGGGTGGACAACATCGTCCTCCCCGGTATGGGCAATCTGTGTGTGGAGGACATCAGCGACAGTATAGGTGTTGAGACCCACAATGAGATTCTTTTCAGTGTGTTCCCCAACCCCACCACCGGAATGCTTTATGTGCAAAGTTCTGAACCGGCACAGCAAATTGTGATTTACGATTTGAGTGGTCGCCAGATTATGAGTTGCAACGGACAGGCAGAACAACTGAACGTTCTCAATGTCAATAGCTTGCCCCGCGGAATTTACTTCATCCGCATCCTCACCACTGAGCAGCATTCTTCTGTTTCCAAGTTCGTCAAGCAATAGCTATGGTGCTTCTTTGCGACTGCAATTTTAAGATAGTAATATGTATTGATTATGAATAAGATGAAGATACTCTTGTCGGTATTGTTTTTTTTGTGTGTCTTGACGGGATGGGCGCAAACGCCTCTCCTTACCACACAGTGGGATCAGGATTATCCCTACAACCAACTTTGTCCGCGCGACCCGATGAATGACTATTCCTATAGCTATGCCGGATGCCCGGCAGTGGCAATGGCACAGATTGTCAATTATTTGCAAACGACACAGAATACTCGTTTTTCTGACAGCGACGATTATGCCCATCACTACTTGGGCAGAAATTTCAATATTGACGATGATTGGGAGGCGTTGCAATTTCCCTCATTCCCGCAGTTGAACAAGATGTTGGACTCCGTGGATGCCGCTTTCGGGCGCGACGAGGAACTGTCGGATGAGTTGGTCGCAGCGCTGATTTTCGCTTGCGGCACGGCCTGCAAGCAGGTCTATTCCTCGCAAGGCTCCGGCACCTTCGCGGTGGACCAGGCGTATGATGCCTATCAGCGGTTCGGATTCACCAACTGCCGATTGTTCCGCACCCCCGATTCTCTTATGTACGCGACCCTGATTTCCAATTTGAAGGCCGGTTATCCCGCCCACTTGGCCGTTGAAAATCCCGAGGGGACGGTCGGGCACAATGTGGTGGTGGATGGTTACCGCGAAACGGATGGCAAGTTCCATATCAACTTCGGTTACGGCGGCTCTTTGGATAACTGGTACAGCATCCCGGATCCTAATTTTTACTACGGGATGACCAAGTTGGAGGGGATTATCGTGGATATCATTCCGAATGCTTCGTCTGTTCAAGATTTTTCTGACAATTTGCCGATAGAGGTCTATCCGAATCCAGTTTCTGATGTGCTCTATGTGAGAAACATTCCCTACGAGCAGGTGAATTTTGCTATTTACAATGCTTTAGGGCAGCAGGTGGCGGCTGGTTCCACTTATGGGACGATTTCTGTCTCTGATTTGGAAAGCGGATTCTATTTTCTGATGATTCGGGGTAAGGATTATCGGAGAACGGCGAAATTCATAGTGAAATAAACCGGCTTAAGCGTTCATATTTATCGGGTACTTGTACAACCTATCTTATAATATCGTTTTCTTATCACCACCAACCGCACTAGCCAAATCGCGAAGAAGACATTGGAAAGAATCTTGTAGAGCGTGGGCATCGTAACGAACCAGGAGATAATCCAGAGGACAAGGTCGATGTCGAACAGGATGTTCCAGAGCCGTTCGCGGTCGTGGAACGTGCAGAGGACCTCGCCATTTGGCGGTATCTCCACCTCAGCGGTGGACGACAGCGACAGGTCGATGCTCTTGCCGCTTTTGCCCAAACGCAGCGGGCCTCCGAACTGCACCCGGAGGCTGTATTTCCCGGGCGGGGCTTCAATGCGCAGGTCGTGGTCCCTCATCATCCCGGCGAAAAACCCGTTGATGAAGACGGCGTGCGGCAACTTCGGCTCGTACCAGTGGCGTATATGGCGGACAGTCAGCATTATCCCTCTATCTCCTCCAACGCCCCCGTCTCCGAATCGATGATGAAACCTCTGACAACGATGTCCTTCGGCACAAGCGGGTGCGTGCGGATGGTCTCGACGGTTTTGCGGACGGAAGTCGGGGTGTCCTTGAAGCCCTCTAACCAGTGGTTCAAGTCGATGCCGCATTTTCGGATGGTGTCGAGGGTGGCGTCCGTCACGCCGCGGGCGATCATCTCGTGGTGGAAGTGGTCATAGCTCATGTGGCAGGCACCGCAGTGCGAGTGCGCCACTACCATAATTTCCTCGACCCCGAGCTCGTAGATGGCCACAATCAAGCTGCGCATCGCCGAGTCGAAGGCGGAAATCACCAGCCCGCCGGCGTTCTTGATGATCTTCGCGTCTCCGTTCTTCAGCCCGAGTGCGGCGGGGAGCAGCTCCGTGAGACGGGTGTCCATACACGAAAGCACAGCCAACTTCTTGTCGGGGTACTTGTCGGTGAGGTATTGTTCGTAGCCTTTCTGCACCACGAAAGTTTTGTTGTATTCGATAATTTGGTCGATCATAGAATGTTGTTTCTTTACTTGTCTTATAAAAACAAAAATGCAATGTTGTTTATTTGCCAATATTTTCCAGCTGCCGTCTCATAACCCGTTCATTCCAATTTGTTGGCTTCTTCTTGACAGAGAAAAAGGGAAATCCGTTGTTTATCCATCGCTGCCGATATTCTGAAAATGAGAGTCCCTTGGATTCGTCGTCGAACCCGAATTCAAAACCACAGCATGAGCAAATAACGTATGTTGGATATCCCAAATCGTCACACGGCGGTTCAGACATCTTGTCGTAACCGCACACAGGGCAGATATATGTATTCGTTTTACTCATTACAAATCAATTCGTCTCAATTCAATGGTGCAAAAATAATCAAAATTGTTGCGCACAGACAACACTTTTTCAAAATAAATATGAATTATCCCCTTGAATCTTGTAAATACCTTGTCTGCGTATTTCTGCGAGTTCGGCGGGCATATAATTGTCCCGCAGACTGCGCAGATTAACGCAGATTATCATACTTTCAGAAAGCGTAACTATAGTTTGTCGATTCTGCTAAATCCCCAAAGAGTATATATGCGATTCTATCTCGCAAGTCGGCTTGTTGAATGTCACGGTTCTCATTGTTTTACTTTTTTCATCGTAAATTATCCAGCGGCCGACGCACCAGTAGCCTTCTGCAATCAACGATCCACTGTCCCCGTAATAGCCTACGCCCTCGAATCGTACTGTCTTCCCATCGTCGAGATACTCCTTGATATATGCCCGGTAATCAATTTGGAATCCTTCAATCACCGTATCTACTTTGGTGATATTGGTCAGGTGCAATCCTGGCCTCCCTTCAAAGAATATCTTCATTTCCCCACATTCGACCCCGTTGCAGTAATCCATTTCAATTCGCATCCTTTCGTTCTGATTGATCCTTTCGTCATCCGTATAGGTGGCGTGTCCATCCAGCACCCCATCGACATAATGCTCTTTTTTAATCCATCCGTATTCTTCATATGTCCAGAAGCCCGTCCTTCTGCCTTTGGCATCGTATTGTTTGACCTCCCTGAGAGTATCGGAGGCATAAGAAATGGTGTCGCTTTGTGGCGTGGTGCCAGCATCAGGGATGTTAACGTTACCATTCTTGCAGGCCGTTAACCCGAAGACGAGCAAGGTGATCATTATTGTTGTTAGGCTCTTCATAATCATCAAAGTGACTGTTTTATGACTGCAAAAGCAACTCTTTGAAATCACCCCCTCACTCGCTGTAATTGTGGTCCACCACGACCACCACATCCATCCCCGGCACTAAGGGCTGTATCTCGGCGGTGAGCTGCGCGATGAGGGTGGCGTCATCGTGGACGGAGATATCTGGGACCACATCGACGGAAAGCATCTTGTCGCGCTCCGAATAGTAGAAACCGTGTACCTGCACAATCTCTTGGTGGG